>MDTD01036923.1_pt1 | contig 14078 bp, 16 predicted proteins | sample 811221 | NCBI WGS metagenome assembly MDTD01 (sample SAMN05326646, study PRJNA326480) | marine metagenome | isolation source: seawater | place: Pacific Ocean: South West | collected 2011
AAGGTCCCATCGTCTATCGGTTAGGACAGTTGGTTTTCATCCAACAAAGAGGGGTTCGATTCCCCTTGGGACCGCCAATAAAGCTAAAAACAAATGTATAAAATTGCAATTATTGAATCAATTCATGAGGATGGAATTCAACTTCTAAAAGATAATCCAAATTATGATTATGAAATCATCCATGATGTGTCAGAAAAAAACTTAATAAAAAAACTTCCAAACTTTGATGGATGTAGTTTGCGTATTTCTCATCTTACTGCAAATATTTTAAGTCATTGTAAAAAATTAAAAGTAATTTCACGTCATGGAGTTGGTTATAATAATGTTGATCTTGATTACTTAAAAAAGAATAACATCGCTCTACTGATAACAAATAACGCAAATCACATAACTGTTGCCGAGCATGTTCTCTATATGATGTTGTTTATTTCAAAAGGGATGCTTTCACATGATATATCTGTAAGAGATGGATTATTTAATAAAGGTATTGCAAAAATTGAAACTTTTGAATTACTTAATAAAGATCTTTTAATTGTAGGATTCGGAAGGATAGGGCGAGCTCTTATCAAAATTTGTAAAAGTTTTAATATGAAAGTAAACGTTTATGATCCATATGTTGACAATGAAACAATTTTTAATTTAGGCGGAAAAAAAATTAATGATTTAGATTTAGGGCTTAAAAATGCAGACTATATAAGTTTACATGTGCCTCTTACTGATGAAACCAAAAATATGATTAATAAAAACAATTTGAGCAACATGAAAAAGTCTTCAATAATAATCAATACTGCTAGAGGAGGGGTAATAAATGAAACTGATTTAAACGATGCTTTGAATGAAAAAAAAATTTTTGGCGCCGGTATTGACGTCTTTGAAACTGAGCCTGTTAAAATTTCAAACCCTTTGTTAAAAAATAATCGAGTAATATTGAGCCCTCATTCAGCGACTTGGACAAATGAATGTAAAATAAGAATGGCTAAATTAACAATTCAAAATATAATTGATTTTTTTGAAAAAAAATTAGATAAATCAATGATAATAAATTTATAATTATGTACGAAAAATACGGTCAATTTATTGACGGAAAGTGGCAAAAATCCTTAAGTGCTGAGACTTATGAAGTAATTAATCCAGCTACTGAAGAAGTTATTGGAAAAGCTTCAAAAGCGAACAGTAAAGATGTTCAAAATGCATTACAATCTGCTTCAAGAGGATTAAAAATTTGGAGCAGCACTTCTCCATGGGAAAGAGCAAGAATTATTAGAAAAATATCTGAACTTATAAGGGAAAGAATGGATGTTTTGTCAAAATGGCTTACTTTGGAAGTTGGAAAGCCTCTTTCGGAAGGACCAGGTGAAATTAACGGTGCTGCAGATATATTTGAGTGGAATTCAGAGGAAACTAAAAGAATTTTTGGTGAAACCAATCAAAGTAGATTTCCTAATACAAGAATAATAGTTAACTACCAACCAGTTGGAGTAGTAGCAGCTTTGGTGCCTTGGAATTTCCCTGTTGTTTTGGCTGCAAGAAAAATTTCAACAGCTTTGGCTGCTGGATGTTCAGTAATTGTTAAACCTGACGTTATTACTCCTGGAAGCGTAATGGAACTCGTTGATATTTGCAGGGAAGCAGGTATTCCTCCTGGTGTAGTAAATTTACTTTCAGGTGACCCAGCTAATATTTCATCAGAGTTAATTGCCTCGGATATCATCAAAAAAATTTCTATTACAGGATCAACAAGAGTAGGTAAATTAATACTAAAACAGGCAGCAGAGAAAGTTCAAAGAGTCACTATGGAATTAAGTGGTCATTCTCCATTTATTGTTTTCGATGATGTAGATCTAAATAAAGTTACAGATATGGCAATAACTGCTAAATTTAGAAATAATGGTCAAGTATGTATATCCCCTAATAGATTTTATATACATGAACGCAAAAAAAAAGATTTTATTGATTTAATGATTGAAAAAACAAAAAAACTTAAAATAGGAAATGGAATGGAAAAGGATACTATTTTAGGTCCGTTAACAACTAGACAGAGACTTGATGGTGTAGAGAAGTTAGTCGAAAAAACTAAAAATGAGGGTGGTAAAATTTTACTAGGTGGTAAAAAACCCGCAGGTTTTAATAAAGGTTTTTTTTATGAGCCAACAATATTTGATAATATCAAAGACTCTTTTACTATAATGAGAGAAGAACCTTTTGGGCCTCTAGTTCCAATTTTATCTTTTAAAGAGTTTGATGAAGTCGTAGAGAGAGCAAATAATAATGATCTAGGCTTATGTAGTTATATATATACAAATGATTTAGAAAAAGCTCATAAAGCATCCGAAAAAATGGAAACAGGATGTGTGGCAGTTAATACGCCTGCAGTAGCTGTTGCCGAAGCTCCTTTTGGAGGAATTAAGCAAACCGGGTACGGTAGAGAAGGTGGCTCAATGGCTATTAAAGATTATTTAAACATCAAATATACTCATTTAGGAATCTCAAAATAAAAAAATTTATTTAAATGAGTTTTTATGTATACATTCTCAAATCAATTGAGAAGAAACCTGTAACATACGTTGGTTATACAATAAACTTAAGTAAAAGAATCAAGCAACATAATGATGGAAAAGGAGCAAAATTTACCAGAGGAAGAAAATGGAAACTGATTTATAAAGAAAAAAAAGCATCGAAAAATGAAGCAATTTCTAGGGAATATTATATAAAGAAAAATAGGACTTTAAGAAACAAAATAAAAAATAAATATTTATGAAAATTTCGATATTACTTCCCTATAAAGAAAATTTTTCACCTGAATATCCTGGAGCAGTATCAATTTTTATTAATTCCGTTACAAAATTAAGTAAATTTAAAAATGATGTCACGGTATATGGCAATACTAATTATAAAGATAAGTTTCCATTAAAATATACAAATATTCCTTTAGAAAAAAAATTTTTATCAAGTCAAAGTGGTGAATACGTAAAAAAATTTGTTCAATTAGAAAAGAAGAATCCATCTAAAATTATAGAAATACATAATAGGCCCTTTTATATCAACTTTTTGATTGATTTAAAAAGTGACTTAGTTTTGTATTTTCACAATGATCCTTTATCAATGAATGGATCAAAAAAAATAAATGAAAGGTTGAAAATTTTAAATTTATGTTCAAAGATAATATTTAACAGTGAATGGTCAAAAAAAAGATTTTTGAATAAATTAGGAAAATTTTATGAAAAATCTTCAAAGCTTGAAGTTATACATCAAAGTATTGATAAAGAAAAAGTAGATTTAAATAAAAAAGAAAATTTAATAACATTTGTAGGAAAACTTAACACAGCCAAAGGTTACGACCTTTTTTGTCAAGCCATTACTAAAATTTTAGATAAACATAAAAATTGGAAATCTCTAGTTGTTGGTGATGAGGCTAGAGAAAAAATTCTTGTAAATCACAAAAACCTTAAAGTTTTAGGATTTTTAAAACATAAAAAAGTTTTAGAAATATATAAAAAAAGCAGTATTGCAGTAGTATGCTCTAGATGGGAAGAACCTTTTGGAAGAACTAGTCTAGAGGCATCAAGCCGTGGTTGTGCTGTCATTATCTCTAATAGGGGAGGCTTACCAGAGACAATCACTAATGGTATTATAGTAAGAAATCTTAATAGTAAAAATATTTTTAACGCTATAGACAATCTTATTAAAAAAAGAAATTACAGAAATAAACTTCAAAAACTTTCTTTAGAAAATTTTTATCTGACAAATTCATTTATCTCAAACAAAATTGATCTTTATAGACAGTCAATTTTATCTGAAAAAACTTTTTTTATTAATAATAAGCTAGATAAAAAAATAAAAATTTTACATGTAACAAACTTTAATGAACGTCATAATGGAAGGCTTTTTTATAATACTGGAAGAAGAATTAATAATGGCTTTATTAGATTAAATCACAGTGTTTTAGAATTTAGTGATAGAGATATAGTAAGTTACTACAGAAATTTAAATGATCTTAAAGGTTCAAAAAAACTTAATTCTAAACTTATTGAGGTTATAAGCAATTATGTGCCAGACTTAATTGTTTTAGGTCATGCTGACCTGATTGAAATAAAAACTTTAAAATTAATAAAGAAAAACTATCCAAAAATAAAAATTGCGCAGTGGTTTTTAGACAGAATGGATACAAATTGGAAAAATAATAAAGAAAGATTTATTGACAAAATCAATTTAGTTGATGCAAGTTTTTGCACTTCTGATCCTAAGACACTCAATATTTCTGAAAAAAATATTTTTTACATGCCAAATCCAGTTGACTCATCTTTAGAGAAGTTAAAAAATTATAATAATAAATTCTTTAATAACGATGTTTTTTTCGCAATGAGTCATGGGGTACATAGAGGAGTTTTAAAACATGGAAAATTTGATATGCGAGAAACTTTTATAGATAATTTAATGAAAAAAGTACCTAATATACGTTTTGATTTATATGGTATGAAATCTAAGCAACCTGTGTGGGCAGATAATTATCTAAACGCAATATCCCAATCAAAAATTGGTCTTAATCTTAGTCAAGGAAAACCTGTTAAATATTATAGCAGTGATAGATTTGCTCAACTAATAGGAAATGGACTTTTAGTGATGATAGATGAAAGAACGAGATTTAGTGATTTTTTTAATGATCAAGAATTAGTTTTCTATAAAAATATAGACGATTTAGCAGAAAAAATTCTGAAATATAGCTACGACGACAGTCTAAGAAAAAAAATTGCCAAAAAAGGTAGAGATAAGTATTTTAAATATTTTAATTCTACAATAATAGCCGAATATATAATTGAAAAAACTTTCAACTTAAAATCATCAAACAAATATATATGGCATAATTAATGTTTTCAATAATTATACCCACACTTAATAATCTCAATTATTTAAAACTTTGTATTAATAGTCTAAAAAAAAATTCATCCTTAAATCATGAAATTATCATTCATGTAAACAATGGAACTGATGGCACTTTAGAATATTTAAATTCTTTAAAAATCAAACATACTTATACAAATAAAAATGTTGGTATATGCGAGGGAGTGAATCTTGCTTCTCAAAAATCTACTATGGAGTATATTTTATATGCTCATGATGATTTTTATTTTTGTCCTGGTTGGGACGAAACTTTATTTAATGAAATAAAAATTATTGGACATAAAAATTTTTATCTTTCAGGCACTATGATTGAGCCCCAAGGCAAAATATCTCTTAATTGTGGTGATAGTATAACAAATTTTAATGAGGAAAAATTACTTCAATCTTATAAGAGTATTGACTCTTTTGATTTTCAAGGATCTACCTGGGCACCTCATTTAATTCATAAAGAACTTTGGAATAGAGTAGGAGGATTTAGTGAAGAATTTTATCCAGGAACAGGGTCTGATCCAGATTTAAATATGAAGTTATGGAAAGAAGGAGTTAGAATATATAAAGGTCTTAGAAATTGTAAAGTTTACCACTTCGGATCTACTGTCACTAGAAAAAATCAAAATATTTTTTTTAAAACTGAGTCGGGTAGCAAAGGTGCAAAAATTTTTCTTTTAAAGTGGGGTATTTCTATCAAATTTTTTAAAAAGTTTTATCTTAAAAGTGATACTAAATATAAAGGCCCTTTAAATGACCCTGTTAAAAACTTTCGCTACTTTCTTGGACTTCTAAAATGTAAGTTTCAAAGTTTTTATTATAGAATTGTTTTTTAAATTTTAATCTTATTAAGTGCGTTATTTTTAAATAAATTTGCCTCTTTTATATAACGTCTCACCATTTCTGCTGATTTATGTCCAGTCATAGCCATTATACTTCTTTCTTCAGCTCCTGACTCAGCCGCTGAAGTTGCAAATCCTGATCTTAAACTGTGACCTGAGTAATTTTTACTGTCTATACCAGTTATATTCAGGTAATTTTTAATTATTAAGGCAACTGTTTGATCTGTTAGTCTGTGTTTAGTTAAACGAGACCCTTTTGTAAATCTTCTGAATATTGCTCCTTTGGTAATTTTGGAAACATTTAACCATCTTTTTAATGTAGTGACAGGACAATATAAGCTCTCATTAAAGTAGGGTATACCTTTTATAGATCCCTCTCCAAATTGATCGGTTTTTGACCTTTTTATTTTTATTTTAACACCCTCATGAACAAAGTCTAAATCCTCATAATCTAAAGAAATTATCTCGTTTCTTCTAAACCCTCCCGAAAATCCTATTAGAATTATTGATTTATCTCTTAATTTCTTTATATCCTCAACTTTTTGTTCATCTATAACTTTAAGTATTTTTCTTAACTCGTTGATTAATATAGGTTTTTTTCCCTTTTGAATTGTCCCTTTTCTTCGTTTTATACCCATTAAATTTTCAATGATTATCGGATGCTTGGTGTCTAAATAATGACCTTTTATCTTATGTATTACTCCAATTGATACCAATCTACGCTTAATCGTGCTTAATTTAACTTCTTTTGTAGACAAATGAGTGAGATACAAAGAAACTATCTTTGGATCGGAGGGTAAGTTTTTAAAACCGTTTTGCACGCAAAATAATCCAAAATCTTTAAAATCGGACTTATAAGCTCTTACAGTATTGTTAGCCTTTGAACTTTGTAAATTTTTTAATGTTTCTTCTTTTAATGCTTTAATATCAGTAACTAAATCATTCATAATTTTCTATATATTACTATTGATAACCATTAATTATCATTAGTAATATATCAGGTGAATTCTAGTGTCAAGTGTTTAAAATAAATTATGTTTGAGAATCGAAAAAGATTACTTTTAGACAGAGGACCAAGTTGGCCAGACTTTAACAAAGCCGAACCTTTTATGATTAGGTATTATTTATTATTCCGTAAAAGACCTAAGTGGTTTCCTTTTAATATCTTCCTACATAAGATACTCAAAAGTGATTTGGGTGATTTGCACGACCATTACTGGTCATATTTTACAATTATTCTAAAAGGTGGCTATTGGGAAACGACAAAAAAAGGGCGTTTTTGGCGATCTCCAGGCTATATGGGGCTACGAAAGGCCTCAGATACGCATAGTTTAACCATTCCCGAGGGCAAGACAGCGTGGACACTCATATTTGTGGGGCCTAACAAGGGTTCTAAGCAATTTGCAAATTTTAATAAAAAAAACCAGAACGCCCGTAAACATTAGGTTTTTTAAAGGTTAAAAATGATAAAATATCTTATTATCGCTATATTATTTCTTGTATTTGTATTTTTTGGCCTTGGTCAATGGGAAAAATCGGATAAATCAAGAAAAAAAAAACTAGGAATAGTTTTTTTTCTTATTTTTTTCATTGGATTAGGTATAATTTGGTATTTATTGAACGATTAATGCGTAAAGGCACTAAATTTCAAAGAAAAGTATGGCGATATTTGATGAAAATACCACGTGGTACTGTAAAATCTTATATTGAGGTTGCAAAAGGTATTAATATGCCCTTATCAGTACGAGCTGTTGCAAATGCAATTGGTAGAAACCCCTATCCTCCTCGCATACCATGCCATAGAGTAATTAGATCTGATGGAACTCTAGGTGGATATTCTGGAAAAGGTGGCCTTAAAACTAAGAAATTATTACTTAAAAACGAAGGAATTATCGTTTAGAATTGTTATTTGACGGGCGTTTTAGTCTATATTATCCACTCATGACCCTAAATTATTATTATCTCCTATTGGTTGTACTCTACAATCATTAGTCGCAAAAAAAACGCTATCTGAGGCTGTTTAAACGGTATATTCCATTACTGCAATGCTTCTAAAATTATTGATTACCAACGCATCTAGAATGTCTAAAATGACTGTTAATTAAGGCTTATTTGACTTCAAATGATCGAAAATATCTTTTTTGATTAATTATAGCAGAAATTTTTCATATTTTTAAAGTTTTTTCGAAATTTATCATATTTATTTAATTAAAATTTACCTTATTTATCAATGTATATTTGAATTATTACAATTATAAGTAAGAACTATTTACTTATATATTAATAAATTACTTTAATAGTTAATTGTAACTCATTGTTTTTATTGAAAATACTTTAAACTATAAAAAACAACTATTGGGATAGTAATTATAGACATTAAAGTTGAAGTTACAATTACACTAGCAACACTATCTACTACTCTTTTTGAAGAATACATAGAACCAACTAAATACGTTAAAACAGCACTTGGCATGGCAGACTGTATAAGCAAAACACCTGCAGCAAAACCATCTAGACCTAAATAGTTTATTAAAGCTAGGCCTATTAAAGGTCCAATTATAACTCTTACAGCACCTAGTATTGAAGCATGTGTCCAAGAAACAACTTCAAATCTAGACAGTGCTATTCCCAATGACATCAAAACAAGAAAAATGGTTGTGTACGTTAGTAGAAATGTTGTATTTTCAAGAAATCCGGGGACACTCCAGTCAAAATATAAAAATAAAATAGCGATAAGAATACCGTATATTGGAACGTTCTTAATCAGGATTTTTAAAGAAAAATTTTTTTTTGCTAAAAGTACACCGACAGTAAAATGAAGTAAAATAATCACCGATGCTATAGATGATGCTACTCCTAAACCAGCAGTACCATATGCAAATAGACAAATAGGGATACCCATATTTCCAGTATTAGGCAAAATTAGCGGTGGCAGTTCACTTATGGTATCCCTTTTTAAAATAAACAGAAAAAATAGACCAATTAATGAGAAGCCTCCAATTACAATTAAGGCATAGATAAAATACTCAACAAATACTTCTAAGGTTACGCCCGTAGTAGTGATTGTATAAAAGATCATTGCTGGAGTTCCAATATTACCAGCAAAGTTTGTTATGAATTTTGTATCAAAATTAGGGTCTTTTTTTCCAAGATAATAGCCAACACCTATAACAAAGAATACTGGAAAAAGTACATCAAAGAGTTTTATATAGAGCTCCATTAAGCTCTTACATCAGATTTTCTTGGTTTTCTCAACTTATTTTTAAAATTTATAGCGCTTTCAAACTCCATTAATCTTTTGTAAATGGACCTTAATTCAGTAATCCTTGTCCAGTTCTGTAAAAATAAAGAAAAACTACTTTGAACCTCTCTAAAAGCACTTGATGTTTGAATTAACACTCCTAAAGTCATAGCACCTGTAAATAATCCAGGCCCCATTAATAGATATGGTACAATTATCATAGATTGGTTGTACATAATCAACCATAAATCAAAATATCCGTAATGTAAGAATAGTCTATGATAATTTAACTTAATGCCTGTAAAAAGTTGTAAAACTGTAGGAGCTTGAACATAGTTTCTCCTATCATCTTCACCGTAAACTAATTCTTTTCTAAACGCTGCTTCGACTTTTTGATTATTATATTCTAATCCAGGTAATTTAATACCCACAATCCAACTAATTACTAATCCTCCCAAACTCGCTGTTAAAGAGACCCAAACTAAAGATCCTGAAATATCCTTAAAAAATGGAATAACCACATTTGAAGATAAACCCCACAAAATAGGTAGAAAGGCTATTAGTAGCATTATTGCTCTCACAACCTGAAGGCCTAAACTTTCAACTATTTTTGCAAAATTCATAGCATCTTCTTGAATTCTTTGTGATGCGCCCTCAACTTTAGCATCTACAGCTCGCCAATAAGGCATATAAGAAAAAGTCATTGCTTCTCTCCATCTAAATGCCCAAATACGTGTAAAATAATTAGTTACTGTGTATATAACGACGTATGGAATTGCTAACTTCATGAAAAGTATTATCCCTTCATAAAACTCTGATAATTCTCTTTCGGGAGCTTTTTGTAGTAAATCGTAAAAACCTTTGTACCACTCGTTTATTTTAACATCGATATAGGTTTGAGCTAAAAGTGAAAGAATAATAAAAGCAAACCCTCCCCAGGACCAAATTAACCATTTTTTCTCTGTAAAAAAACTACGCCACATAATTAATCTTTAAGAAAATTGTCTGCATATGATTTAATAACAAATTCTTTTTTTTTTGGTTCAATAATCTTGTAAGAAATTCCATTTTTTTGAGCATATTCAATTGCTTTTTCTTTAGATGAAAATCTTAAATTTATTTCACCTAAAGTATCAGTTGAACTTTCCCAGCCCATTAGATGATTCACCTGAGTATCTTTGGTTTCAAATTCTAATATCCATTTTTTTTGTTTCCCCCTACCCGATTGCATTGCTGTTTTTGCTGGTATATAAATTTTCGCTTTTTTCATATTATTAATTTATTGGTAAGTTACAAACTTCACCTTTAAATACTTGATTATCTACCTCTATTTGGAAAACCTGATTAACATTACAATAATCTTTATTGAGCATTGCTATACCTACGACTTTATCAAATTTCGGCGAAAAAACACCAGATCTTAGTTCGCCAATTACTTTTTTATTAAATGATATAGGTAAACTTTTACTTAAACTTATTGACTTTGTGTTAATTTTTACACCCATGAGTTTTTTTTTTATTCCTTCTTTTTGAATTTGTTTTAATCTTTCCTTCCCTAAAAATTTTATATCAGAGTCTAAGTTGATATATTTGTCAAAACCACATTCATATGGATTATCACCAATATCCATATCATTGCCATATGACAATAAACCACCTTCTATTCTCTCTATATGATTTGGACAGCCAGGTTTAAGTTCAAACTCTGCACCTATTTCAAAAAAGAAATCGTATAATTTTAAACCTGCCTGAACATCTTCAATATGTATTTCAAATCCACCTTGTTTTGAGTAACCTGAACGAGAAATTAAAAATTTATCATCTTTAAACTTAAAAAAATCAAATTTAAAAAATTTTAAATCATTTATTTTAGATCCAAATACTTTTTCCATAATCTTAAATGATTTTGGACCTTGGATAGCTAATGTGTCAACATTTGCCTCAAAAATTTTAGTTTTTAAATTTTTAGCTGACGAAATGCCTTTAGCGTATAACAAAATATCTGAGTCGGCAATACAAACTCTCCATCTATCTTCCGCTAATTTGTAAATTAAGGGGTCATTAAGCATTTTTGCATCAGAGTCTATAATAGGAGCATAATAACAGTTACCGATTTTTGAATTTGATAGATCTCTACATGTCATGAATTGTACTAATTCGGATGAATCTGGTCCTAATATTTCAATTTCTCTTTGGACTGAAACATCCCAAATCTGAACATTTTCTTTCAAATGTTTATATTCCTCTTCAGGTGATGAAAAGCATGTTGGTAATAACATATGATTATAAACTGTATAAGATTTAACACCTTGTCTTTCAACTCTCGAGGAAAAAGGGGTGCTTCTCAACCTTCTAGATTTTGACAAATAAAAATTCTTCATAATTTTAAAAACTCTACCATCTTTTCTCTCATCTCAAATGCCTTTTCAAGAATTATCATGTGACCACAATTCTTAATAATGTGTATCTTTGAGTTTGGTATCAAATTGGCAAATTGTCTGCCTTTTTCCAATCTAATCATTTTATCTAAATCACCGAAAATAAATAAAGTTGGACAATTAATCTTTTTAATAGCATTAATTCCATTTTTATAATTATTACAAGCGATTAGGTCTACTGCTAAAACTTCTCTAACCTCTCTTGCAGAATTTAAAATTTTTTGTAAAGGATTTCCGCCAATAAATTGTTTTGAACTGCCATAACCCCATTTCATCATTAAATTAAGTGACTCCAAATTACCTGATAACGCTAAATCAATTAGATTTTTATTTACAGGTATTTCATAGGATCCAGCAATAAATATTATATTATTTACTTTTTTAGGATATTTATTTGCATACTCTAATGAGATTAGACAGCCTTGGGAATGACCAACTAGAGAAAATTTATTAATTTCTAACTTAAGAGATACTTTTTCTAGCCATTCTACCATGCTTTCAATTGATTTAAGGCTTTCACCCTCAGAATTACCATGGCCCGGTAAATCTAATGTAATTACATTATAATTTTGATCTGACAAATATTGTGATGTTAAAGACCAGACAACATGTGACTGACCGCTGCCATGAATTAAAAAAATCGTTTCTTTATTTGTATCAAACTTGTCACCAGTATCTAATGAAAAAACTTTTTTATTATCAATTATAAAATCCAATTTTGTTCCTTTTTTATTAAAGTTTATTTGTCTTGCCAGCCTGGCTCTCTTTTTTCTAAAAAAGAATCAATACCTTCAATAGCATCAAGTTTTAACATATTTTCAACCATTACATTTGAAGCATAATCGTAAGCATCTGATAAATTCATATTTATTTGATTATAAAAAGCCTCTTTTCCTATTTTAAGTGTTAAAGAAGATTTTTTTGAAATTTTATTTGCTTTTACCTCTACATAATTTTTCAAATTTTCATTGTCTAAAACTTCGTTAATTAAACCAATTTTCATAGCCTTGTCAGATGATATTAAATCTCCTGTTAACAACATTTCCATAGAATTTTTGTTGGAAATATTTCTTGATAAAGCAACCATTGGAGTGGAACAAAATAAACCAATATTTACACCAGGAGTAGCAAATTTAGCTATTTTACTAGCATACGCTAAATCACAACTAGCTACTAATTGACATCCAGCTGCAGTAGCGGTTCCATTTACTTCTGCAATTACTGGTTTAGAATTATTAACAATTAACTGCATCATTGCTGAACATTTTTTCATTATTTGTTGAAAAAAAATTTTTCCATTATCCTTATGTTTTCTAGCGGATTTGAGTTCTTTTAAATCATGTCCTGAGGAAAATACAGGGCCTTCTGCTGCTATTATTATAACTCTAACATTCTTGTCTGACATTGCGGTTTTTAAACTATTTTGCATTAAATCAATCATATTTTCCGATAGAGCGTTAAGATTTGTAGGATCATTTAAAATAATTCTCAAAATGCCATTGTTTGATAAAGAGGTTTCTAATATTTGACTATTTTTTTTTAAATTCATAACTTAATTAATCTTAACCTGTACTTCAGAAGAAAGCGAATTAGCAATAAAACAATATCTATGCGCTCTATTTTGAACTTCTTTGATATTATCTGGATCAATCTTAAAATTTTTGGAAAATTGAACTTTTGGATTTAATTCGATACTTGTTACTGACATTTTTCCTTTAGAATTTTTGCCTAATGTAGCTATCGCATTATCTTTGTAACTTAAAACAGGCCAGTTCATTTTTGCTGCTAAGGCAAGAAATGTCATCATATGACAACTACTTAAAGACGCGGCTAATGTTTGTTCAGGATTAGCATTCATTGAGTCTCCATTCCAATCTGGAGCAGAATCTCCAATAATGCTTGTGTTATTGTTAAATTTGATTTCATGTTTATTTGAGTATTTCCCTGGTGTCAAAACACCGCTCTCTAATTTCCAGATCAAATCAATTGAAATTGTTGGCATTTTTATAAAAATTATTTTAACTCTTTTGCTTTTTTTCTAAGTTCAAATTTTTGTATTTTACCAGTTGAAGTTTTTGGAAGGTCGCAAAATTCAACTTTTTTTGGAACTTTAAAACCTGCTAGTGTTTCTTTGCAAAATGATATTAATTCTTTCTCAGTAACAGACTTATCTTTAACTTTTTCGATAAATGCACAAGGTACTTCGCCCCACTTGTCATCGGGTTTTGCAACGACTGCTGCTATAGACACTGAAGGATGTTTTGATAAAGTATTCTCAATTTCTATTGAAGAAATATTCTCTCCTCCAGAAATAATTATGTCTTTTGATCTATCTTGTATCTTGACATATCCGTCTTCGTGCATGACAGCCAAATCACCAGTGTGAAACCATCCACCTTTCATTGCTTTTTCTGTTGCTTCTTTATCTTTGAAATACCCTTTCATAACAACGTTGGCTCTAATCATTATTTCTCCAATAGTTTTACCGTCTTTTGGAACTTCTTTCATCGTATTTGGATCCATTATCACAACTCCCTCTGTGTTAGGATATCTTACTCCTTGACGAGCTTTAATTTCATTTTGTTTTTCTTCATCTAAATTATTCCACGAGTCATTCCATGCACATTGAGTAACATGACCATAAGTTTCTGTTAATCCATAAACATGCAT
>MDTD01161402.1_pt1 | contig 14078 bp, 10 predicted proteins | sample 811221 | NCBI WGS metagenome assembly MDTD01 (sample SAMN05326646, study PRJNA326480) | marine metagenome | isolation source: seawater | place: Pacific Ocean: South West | collected 2011
GACAAGAACATAAATACATCATCCTTCAACTGGTCTTCTTCCAGCACCACATGTTCAGAATGAGCCGCTATGAGAAGTTGTTTCTTCTCGGTGGTCAATAGGCGAAATACCCCTGCTGATGCGCTGGGTCTGGAGAGGCGGTCATATAGACCCTGGACAACCAAAACCGGGGTATTCTCTATTTTCTTAGCATTGCCGGGCGTGGAGTGCATAAAAAGCAAATATGAATAAGCCTCATATAATGACAAATCAAGCCGGGTATTCCCCCCATAGAACCAGTAGTCCCGGAGCTCATCGCTTGTAGTGGCATGTTCCACGACCCACCTGGTGGCATAACCCGGCTGACCGGTGACTCTATCAATCAATCCCCTGGCAGTAATTGATGGAATGTGAAAAAGTCTCCAGGCTGGCGCTGAAGTTATGACGCCATCGACAAGTTCAGGGCTCTGGGCCGCCACTCTAAGAACGATAGCTCCTCCCATCGACTCACCAACCAATACTACTTTCGTATTCGGACTTTTTAATCGCAGTTTCCGAAGCAGATGTTTTATATCCACCACACAGTCAGCAAAATCGACCCTTCTATAGCCACTCTGTCCTCGACGCTCTCCGAAGCCACGCAAGTCCAGAGCCAGGGTCTGCACTCCCGATTCACCAAATCTAGTGCCCAAAACGCCATATGCTTTTGCCGACAGGCCAAAAGCATGCACACAGACAAGGACCACGTCCGCTCCAACTCCGGAGCCCGGCCACTCTAATAAGTCAAAATGCCCATGCAAGTGCTCGGTACAGGGCTGAGTTCCGGTCGCTTCGAGAATGCCATGTTTGGGACAAAACTCTTTATATGGTGGTATCAAATCGGGATTCATTTCAAAATCTCTTCCGAGCCGGCTGCGTTCAATAACTCCAGACCCATCAAATCGTTGGAAAGGCGAACTTTGCAATCCGGGCGCAGGGCGCAGAACTTGGTTATTCCACTAAAAGAAATCTTTTTGACCTTCTTGCCTTTCTTCTTTAGCTGAGCCACTTCCTCATCCGACGAAGCGTTCACACGCAAAAATTTCAGAGTCTTGAGTTTAGACAGCTCCAATAATCCTTTATCACTTACAGATGTCATGGCAAGCTCGAGATCAACTAATCGGGTCTTAGTAAGCATCGGAATACAAGAATCGTCAATCTGTTTTAACCCTCTTAATTTAAGATGCGCTAGCTTCTCTAGTGTGCAAAAATCATCCAGAGAATTTCCGTCAAAGGGCTCCAACATCTCGAGCACGGCCGAATCTATCGACCGAGATTTTGAAAGGGCTTTCATCGCTCCTTCCGGAACTCTAGACATTCCGCGCAACTGAATTCGCTTCAAAGCAGGCATGGCAGCAAGATCTTTATAGGCGCTGAGAGTTAAATTGCCGGAATAAAAAATGATCACCTCCTTAATCTCCGGGAAGGCAAGCAGATTATGAATGCCAACATCGGAGAACTCATGGGACATGGTCCAGAGACTCTTTAACTCTCTACCTTTGAGGTAGGTAAGACCTTCGCCGGTTACATGGGACTCCATGGTTAATTTCAGATTCGTGAACTTTCTCTCCTGGACAAGCATTTTAAAATCTTCATCACTAACTTTATGACCGGTCAAAACAGGATTCTCTCTATCCAAAGGAGCTTTAAATACCCACTTTCCCCCACCCCAGCCAAACTGTTTGTCCAACGTTTTGTCAGGGATAGTGGCTAAAACACTCCTGGCTTTGTCATAGCCGATATCTGAATCTGGGCTCTCTTTGACTTCAGGGACTCTACTCTTCTGCATGGGAGAAGAGCTGCTCTCGGCACCATTCTCTACCTCTTCTCCAGTACGAAATAATGCCAACATCGAGAAGGAAAGAAGAAAGATAGAAGCAAGCGCTATCAAGACAGAAACAGGCTTCATAACTCTCTTTTCTTCTATATCCTTTACCGGTCCTGCATATTCATCAATAGTTTCCCTCTCACTATCCAAAATCAAACCGGCTAAGGTCTCTTTAAGTTTGCCTACAGACTGAAACCTTTCCCGGGGCGACTTGGACATGCCTTTCACCAAAACATTTTCCAACTCTGTGCACTCATATTCAACAAATTCGGAGAGCCTGGGAACATCAGACTCCAGGTGCATTCTCAAAGTCCCGATTGCGTTTTCGCCAAGATATGGTGGCTCTCCGGTGAGCATCTTGAAGAGTACGCAACAAATGGAATAGATCTCGGAACGTTCGTCATAGTCCATTCCATTAGCTTGGTCAGGGCTCATATAAAGTGGGGAGCCGGCAATCTCTCTTTCTCCATGCTTTTCTTCGGGAAATTCAATCTCGATATTGTTCTTTGTCTTCGCGATACCGAAATCTATCAGTCGAACATCAACTCCCTCATCGCCGATGCTCTCCGATAAAAGGATAATATTGCCGGGCTTTATGTCACGGTGCAAAACGCCCTGTTCATGGGCGTAGGAAATGGCATCGCAAACCTTGAGAATTATAAAGATCGACTCTTGCGGACTGAGCTTCTGCTCTGCCAATACCTGTTCCAGAGATCTGCCCGGAACATACTCCAGCACCATATAAGGTACCGATGCCTCAGTCAGGCCAAAGTCCTGCACGCTAACAATATTTGGATGTTTGAGACTGCTGGTTGCTCTGGCTTCACTCTGGAAGTCAACAATAAGCCTCTCATCGGGGAAGCGAAGTAGCTTAACGGCCACCAATTTATTCAAGAGCCTATCTCTAGATAGATACACGGCACCGCCGGCGCCCTGACCCAATATTGAGATCGGCTTGTATCTCTCAGAGGGAAACGCTCCTGAATTAAATTCTATCTCCCCTTCATTCTCTACATCTTCAAATTGGATTGGAACCTTTTGAAAATCTCTTGACTGAATCACCTTCTCCGGCTCAGGTTTCTCGCAAGCGCACAAATCGGAACGAAAGATGTACTGAGTAAATGAACCCTGCCTGCCCTCCTCGATACGCTTGCCGCAAGTTCGGCAAAGATGAAACTGGTAATCACCATTACCGATACCGATATCAGCTACATATCCCCTGACCGCAGGCTCCTGTTCGCACTTGCACAGAACAATCCATTGAGTCAAACTTCCGCTGTTCGACTCTTTTTTCGGAGACTTGCAATTAGGACATATGTTTTGATCTGCCAAAGATAGCTTCCTGACCAATTCTGCTAAGGAAAGACTTAGAAAAACACTTCTTCCAGCATACCCCCTTCCGAACGAACTCTCACCGCCGGATTAGCAACCTTGAACCTTTTGATACCTTGCGGAGAGATAGCTGCGACTTCTATCCCGGGACTCTTTTCCCTGAGCAACTCTATCTCTTTCTCCGACTTGATTGAGACATTTAAATATCTCAAGTACTTCATCTGGGCAAGGACAAGGAGCCCCTTATCACTCACCCTGGTGGCGCCAATATCCAGTCGGTGCAGTGGCAGCTCTTTTAGAATCTGAGTGCTGGAGTCATCTATTCGCTTCAGTCCGTACAGGCGCAGAAAACGCAGCTTAGTAAGAGCCTTAAGCTCTTCAAGATCCGAATTGGTGACCGGCTCTACGAATTCCAGGGAGAGGGCTGTAAGTCCCTTGCATTTGGCAATCTCGGCAAAACTCCCTTTCGGTAAATCAAATATTGAACGCAAGGAGAGCATAGCAAGAGAAGGCAGCTGACTGAGCTTCCTGTAACTCGCTCGATGCAAATGTGCCGGGGAGTCTATCTGCACTTTAGTAAGAGTAGGGAAATAGACCAGGTTGTTGATACCACGATCATCAAATCTACCTGACATAGTCCAGAAACTCGTTAAGTCTCTTCCTTTTAGGCTCTTCAATCCGGAGCCGGAAATTGAAGACTCCAGGGTGAATTTAAGATGGGAGAAAGTTTTGTCAGAAGGAATCTCCAGCAGATCGCCGTCATCCACGGCATGACCGATAGCCTCAACAAATCCGGCCTTTTGATGCTCTTTAAACTCCCACTTTCCTCCGGTCCAGCCCAGCTCCTTCTCGATAGCCGAATCCGGAATATTAGCCAATATATTCTGATCCTTCTTATATGCCTGTTTTCCCGCCTCGCTATCTTCGGAAGTTGATGATAAGGATGTGGCAAGTTGACCGCCCTGATCCATGGAGACCGATCTATTTAGAGCCAGGGAGAGGACAAAGAGCGAACAAGCCGCCACCAGAGAGACAAGAGAAGTCATAAAATAGTCAGTTCTTTTTCGGGCAGGCTCTTCTGGTAAGTCTGGCTCAGGCAGACTTTCTTCTGCGCTGATCAGGTCTTCAATAGCTTTTTGCAGGCTCTCTATACTTTCATACCTGTCCTCGGCTCCCTTAGCCAGACAGCCGGCGATAATGTCATCGAAGGCGCCGGGAAGATCCTGAACTTCACCGGAGAGCGAGGGAACGGGCGCATTACTATGCATCTCCAGGGTTTCAAGCAAAGTCTCCCCCAGAAATGGTGGTCGGCCGGTCAGCATCTCATAGAGCACACATCCCAGAGAATAGATCTCGGACTGCCTATCATAAACGTCACCGCCGGCGAAACTGCCACTCAAATAAAGAGGAGAACCGGCGAAAGCGCCGTCCGGGGACATGGAGTTCCCAGAGTGTTCTCCGGATTCAGCAATGGAAGCTATGCCGAAATCGATGACCTTAACGTCCAGCTGGTCGCTGAGAATAATATTGCCTGGTTTGAGATCCCGGTGCAAAACCCCCTCACCGTGGGCGTAAATTAAAGCATCTAGAATCGGCAGAAAGATGGAGCAGGCTTCCCGCCACGGAAGTGGTCCGGCTTCACTAACTAACTCCGCCAGGGAGCGTCCCGGAAAGTACTCCAACACCATATACGGAGACATGTTGCCGGTAACGCCGAAATCAACGATCTGGATAATATTCTTGTGCTGCAGTCGGCTTGTTGTCCGCGCTTCATTTTGAAAAGCGACTATGCGATCACTGTCGATGTAATTGAGCAGCTTCACCGCCACATTTTTGTTTAGTATGGTATCGCGAGCCAGATAAACCTGACCGATACCACCTTTCCCCAATCGGTCCAGGGGTATATAACGTTCCAGAGGAAACATCTCCGGATTCAGGTCGTGGATTTGCTCATCCCCGGATTCGGCACCATCCGAGTCGCAAGAAGAAAGAGCAGGCCTCGAGCATTCACAGTAGCCTTCTTTGAAAATAAAAGAGGTCAGGGTTCCGGAGGAGGAAGTCCCCAGTGGCTTCCTGCAGTCCTGACAAATAGGTCTTTGATCGCCATCCTCTTCTATCGGAGTCAGATCGCATTTGCACACTAAAATCCACTGGGTCAGACTGCCTTTCTCCGACTCACTCTTGGGACATTTACAAACAGGACATAGCTCGCTTTGATCAACCATGCTTGAATTCTACTACTTGAACCCAGGGCAGGCTAATTGGAAGCGGAAGATAATTGGACTATCGCTGGACTACTGTCTTCAACCGGCCTTCCGGAGTGAAATATAGATTGGTGGACTTCTTCGTGAATTCCAGGTAGTCACCGGAATGATTTATTATCCGATCATCACTGTCATAAGGAGAGCTAACCGGGGTCAATTTGGGAGGGTCGGTGAACTGCTTCAAATACTTCGCCATCAGGGCGGTGAACTCCGCGGCATGCTCCCTGACCACTTTGGTCACCTGCTGCCCGCTGACTATACAGTCCTCACAGAGATCTTGCAGGCTGGGAGGAATCTCCACTTCCGGCACATTGAGGGTGACCTTCTTGTTCTTGACCCGGGGAATGTAGTTATCGCTCACATTCTGCCCAAAGTTCTCCACGGTCTTTTTGATTGAATTGACGGAATCGGAAACAGCTTTCTTTGATTTTTCCACCTCGGGTTCAAAGCTCGCGATGGCAAGCTTTTTACCTGAGTTGTCAGACCGAGAAGAGACGGTCTTGTCCGCCCGCACTGAGTTTTGTGCACGGGCTTCGGGTGCCATTACCCCGGAAATTGTCGCCAGCCAGGAAATTAGGACAAAAGTGCTGATAAGAACACGTGCCATTGCTTCGGCTTACTCCTTTATATGGAAAACCCCATATTTCGCGATTCCGAAAACTGATTATCTCACAGTGGCAAAGGCTGAAATAGTGGGCTTTTATAAATCCTTGATAACCTCCAGCCCGGAAGATGAGATTTAGCTCTTGATTACAAATTGTTAGGCTTATGGTAGGATCGGGATAACTTGTCCATTGCGCCGTATAATAGGCACTGGCAAGAATCAATGAGGGAGCCCAGGGCTCTGAATTAGTAATTAGAAGTAAGAAATGGAAGATCCCCACAGTACCGGCTCCAATGATGAACCTCCCCAGTGGTGGTTCTCGAGAGTGAAGCCCAAAATTTTTTCTTACAGCGATAGAAGCTTTGAAGTTAGAAGTAAGTGCAGGAAAGGCATCTTTCCTGTAAGTCGTTCTTTTTGTAATACCGGGACGGAGGAAGAAGACGCAGCTAGCTGATGCTGCGCAATTCATGAGTCTGCAAACCTTTGCTTTACTAGTCTTAATACTGATTGTTCTGACAATATTAAATGCTTTTTTTGTGGCAGCTGAAATGGCTCTTGCCCGAGTCAGAAAAACCAGAATAGACGAACTGGCTGAACAGGGCGATTTCTTAGCCAAGAAAACCCAGCTTTATCTCGAAGATCCCGAAACTTTCATAACCGGAGGCCAGCTAGGAATTACCCTGGCCATGCTCTTCATCGGTGCTCTAGGTGAAAAGACCTTTGCCGAGGAATTTTCCCACTGGATTGGTGAGACCGGACCGGCAATGGGCTGGAGCGTGGACGTAGTCCTCACTTCACAAATAATCTGCTACGCCTTTGTTTTCACAGCCACTGCCTTCATCCAGACGGTTTTCGCAGAGATTCTGCCTAAAACGCTGACTTTCCACCGGGCTGAATGGGTCATCAGAATGACCATTATCCCCATGCATATATGGTGCATTTTCTTCAAACCGCTTTTGATCTTCATGAACAACGTCAATAGCTGGACCCTGAAACTGCTCAACATTCAAGATCCCCCATCCCACCACCTGGTGCACTCGGAAGAAGAGCTAAAAATGTTGGTTTCAGCCAGCCATGAAGAGGGAGTTCTGGAAGAAGAAGAGGAGGAGATGCTCCATTCGGTCTTTGAATTCGCCGACACCGTAGCCAGTGAGATCATGACTCCCAGACGAGACATGAAAGTGCTCGCCGCCGACAAACCGGTGAAAGATTTCGTTGATCTGGCCCTGGAACATGGGCATTCCCGAATCCCTGTCTATGAAGAAGACGTGGACAGCATTTTTGGATTTGTTCATATTCGAGACGGAATGAAAGCATTCGTGGACGGTAAACAAAACATAGCCGTGCGTGAACTGGCCAGGCCGATTGTGATTGTGCCGGAGAACAAGAGCCTGGGAGATCTCCTGGGAGAATTCAAACTATCGAAAACCCATATGGCCATCGTTGTCGATGAACATGGCGGCACCGAAGGAATGGTTACATTCGAAGACCTCCTCGAGGAACTGGTAGGAGAGATCGAAGACGAACATGATATAGAAGAGCAAATGATTCAACCGGCCGAAGACGGCTCTCTTCTGGTTGACGCAAGAATTGACCTGGAAGACGTCAACGAAAAACTGGAAACGAATATTGAAGACGAACAGTTCAACACCCTGGGCGGGCATGTCTTCGGTCTATTAGGACGGGAGCCGGAAGAGGGTGATGAAGTTGAATCCGACTCTTATCTGATGCGAATCGAAGAGGCTGACCGCCACCGAATCATCAAACTTCGCTTGATAAAGAAAGAAGAAGAAGAGGAAGAGACGGAAAGTGAAGAGACCGAAAGGGAAGAGTCTCAATCGAAAGAATCAGATTCAAAATCAGATACCAACGGTAATATCAAAGAGCTGGATTCCAAAGATATGAACTCCCTGGAGGCAAGCTAGAAGATTGCCTGAAATCTTAAGCAGCGATCTATTGCTGAGACAGGCCAAAAAGATCCGTGCTAACAAGAAGCTCGGACAAAACTTCTTCGTGGATCTGGAATTGCTAGAGAGAATAGCCGACGCCGTCGACATTGAAGAAGGCGATCATATTGTAGAGATCGGTCCAGGTCTTGGTTTTCTCACAAAAGTCTTGAGCGCAAGAGCCAGTGCCCTCGGTGTAAAAATAGATGCCATAGAGCTGGACCGTACCCTTGCCGAAAAACTTACAAAACAAGGGATAAAGTCCGTAAATGTGATTCAAGCGGACTTCCTTGATTTTGATCTGGCCTCCATAGAAGCCGAGAGAATAAAGATAGTAGGCAACATCCCCTATCAGATAACCAGCCCCATAATCGGAAAGTTATTTGGAGAGCTTGGTAAACCATCAGCCTGGCTATCGAAGATCGATCGGGTGGTGATGACGATCCAGATGGAGGTGGCCAAACGCCTGGTTGCCAGCCCGGGAAGCAAAGCCTTTTCTCAACTTACCCTCTTAAAGAGTTATTATTTCGACGCCGAGATACTAATGACAGTGCCTCCCGAAGCATTTTATCCGGTGCCGGAAGTGACCTCCGCAGTAGTGTTTTTAGATCCGCTGGAAGCACCACCTATTAGCGTAGACAATCTACCTTTGATGAAGAAGATTATCAGCGCTGGATTTAAGCAGCGAAGAAAGATGCTGAAAAACAATCTCCAATTTCTGAACCTGGATGAAAACGACTACCGCACCCTCTTTCAGGAGTTGAATGTCAGCCCCCATGCCAGGGCGGAAGACCTTTCCCTGGAGAAATTCGCACAGTTGGTGGACTTGCTGGAAGAGATGGACCAAAAGACCGGATAGAAGATCTTGAAGAGATTCAGAGCCAGAGCAGCAGCAAAAGTAAACCTCACCTTCGAGATACTCGGTACCCGCTCAGACGGATATCATGAAGTGGAAACACTACTCCACTCCGTGGATCTCTTTGACCATATCACCCTGGAGATAAGCCCGTCCCAGAAAAGCAAAATCATATTGAGAAACTATGAAAGCACTGTTCCCGGGCATTTTCCCATGGACAATACCAATCTGGTGTCAAAAACTATACGAAAGTATTTTGATGCTTTTACAAATGCCGATTCCCAGATGTTTGAAGTGGTGGCAGACGTGGAGAAAGCAATTCCGATTGAAGCTGGTCTCGCCGGCGGTAGCGCGGACGCGGCTGCGACTCTGGTGGCGATGAACCTGGCTTTCGACAATAAGTTCTCGGAAGATAGGCTACTGAGGCTTGCCGCAGAACTTGGCGCCGATGTCCCCTTTGCTTTGGCCGGCGGTCTCTGCCTGGGCACCGAGAGAGGAGATAAGCTGGAGAGCACGGACCTTTTCCAATCACTTCATATGGTGCTGGTCAAGCCGAAGAATCTTTCGATCTCAACACCTCTCATGTTTAAAACCTACGATCAGTCGCGGGGAATTGAGGATGTTAAAGCGGGCTCAAAGAGTAGAGCCGCTCTGGCCGCTCTTTCCACAGGGGATCTGGAACTGTTTTACAAAAATCTGTCCAATGATTTTGAAAGTGTCTATTTTGAGATTCATCCGGAGATGGCTGAGTTAAGATCAAAATTGCTGGAATTCGGCTGCTGGACAGTCAACCTCACAGGTAGTGGACCAACTATGTACGGCACCGTACCTAATTTAAACTCCGCCAATCGTGTGGCCCGCGCTCTTGTGGCAGAGAGAATGAACAACCCCGGTGCAAACTATTTCAAACATGGTTCCTTAGATATCCATGTGGTCAGATCGTCAAAGGATAGTGCTAGAATTCTTGAACCATGAAAAAGAGCACAGAAAAACCCAGATCGAAATCACCTTCAAAAACCAAGAAGGAGAAATCGGTCAAGTTAGTTACTAAAAAAACAGCAGGTCAGATAGCTGAGGGACTCAAGATTTTGTATCCGGACGCCGACTGCGAATTGAATTACAAAGACACCTTCCAGTTATTGATTTCGGTGATTCTCTCTGCGCAAACCACCGATGTTCAGGTCAATAAGGTAACAGCAAACCTGTTCAATAAATATCCCAGAGCGATAGATCTCGCCCAGGGCTCCCTTGATGATATCAAGGAATTGATTAGAGCTACGGGCTATTACAACGCAAAAGCAAACAACATACAACAATGCGCCCAGGCCCTGGTGGAGAACTATGATGGCATAGTGCCAGACAGCCTGGAAGAGTTGATCAAACTGCCGGGAGTAGGAAGGAAGACTGCCAATGTAGTTCTTGGTGTTGCATTTGGTGTGCCGGGTTGGACAGTCGACACCCATGTCCAGAGACTTTCCAAACGACTTGGCTTTACCAAGCAAAGCGACCCCTACAAAATCGAGCTGGATTTGCAAAAACTTTTCCCGAAGGAAGATTGGACAAAGCTATCCATAACCATAATCTGGCATGGACGAAGACTATGCTATGCCCGCAAACCGGATTGCGTTCAATGCCCGATAAATAATCTATGCCCCAGCTCAGAAGCCTGATTTAATCGGGATTTCTCCAAATCCATCCCGGCAATATGGGTTTATATAGTATGCATAAGCAAATCTGTTGCTAGAATCGTTATATAGATCGTGTTCGGATGATGCCATGGCCACAGAATCAAACGCACCGGAGAATATGGAAACCCCGCAGCAAGTTCCGCGCCTGGGTTTTCTAGACAACGTCAAAGCCTCATACACAAAGATTCGTGCTTCGGTCAATGAAGAAGGCAAAAACATTAGAAAGTCTGACCCGTGGACTATCTGGTTGGTGCCGGGACTGGCAGTGGCCCTTGTCTTTGTCTCTTTCACCGGCGGAATCGTCAGACTGCTGGTCGCTTTAATGGCCTATTTCAGCGCCTGTCTCTACATCGCCGCGCGAATAGGCATTGTAAGAAGTATGAATTCCAGGCAGGTTAATCTGGTCTGGCATATTATAATGTGCTCGTTCATAGCTGGAATTTTGTTTGCCTTTCTAATACTGAGCCTGGGCAACTAAATTCATAACTCTGGAGTAGACCGGCTTTATGCGAAGGACTAATTCTTCTCTGGTGAGTTTATCTTTGCTTGCCATTTTTTTTCTTACTCTTCAATTTATCAATCTGACCTTAATTTCCCCGGTCCTGGCAGCCCATGGGAAACGAAAAATGTCCCCTGCCGCCCAGAAATTTTTTGACCAGGGCAGGGCTCAATTCGCAGGCAAAAAATACCAGGACGCTGTCACCAGTTTTTCAAAAGCTTGCCAGCTCGCGAACCGAAACAACAGCTGCCAGTTCTATCTGGGTACCGCTGCCCTTTATACCGGAAATCAGAAACTTTTCATCGATGCCATGACCCGGATAGTCGTTATGAATGGCTTAAAACATTCAGTGGTCACAAAAAGGGCCCTGGTGAACATCCTCAAATATTCCAGTATTCACCCTTACAGCGCTTTGAACAGCCAGGGTTTGTTGTGTCGTTGGGACATCCAGAAACATCCGGTCATCTATGTTTATATTTCCCGCGGTCTGGCTCTACCGAAGCAGTACCAGGGCAAAAGCATGAACATAAGCGACATCAAGTATTTCCAGAGCCTGTTCAAATCAGGTCGCTTCGCCTCCACACTGGTTAAAGAACGAACTTTCGGCGGCGGTCACTATTCAAACGCCATGTCAGGTCTAAGGAGTTGGGACTGGGCGGTGCGAGAAGGTCTTTTCAAATATGCATTCACCAACGATCCTAATAAAGCCGACATAGTCGTACTCTGGACGCCTAAATTCACCGCCGGAGGAGACATGAAAGGCCTGACCAGCTATTTTGCCACCAGCCGAGGAGGCAGCGGAAAAGTGATCATGCAACTCTACACCGGTCAATATAGAAATATAGTCGGAGGAGACCTACCCAGGGCACACGCCACCCACGAATTCGGCCACGCCTTCGGCCTGGGCTCCCACAGTCCGAACGGCGATGACATCATGAGTGCCAAGATGTATCAAATAAACGGCTCTAAAGTTCCGGGCATTTCAAACAACGACAAAGCCACTCTAAGAGCGCTGTACAGTCTTCAACCCGATATGGCCTGGTGATTCAGATAGGAGGGGAGGTAGGCTAGGCGGGAATTATTTTTTCATCAAAGTCTCGATATAAGCAGCTTTCTCGCTTATCCGACGGGCATCTTTATCCCGGCCCATCTTTTTATAGACCTTGACCAGGGTTTTCATATCGTCCAGATACATAGGATTGTTGGTGCCTCTCTCCCGGTCAATGATTTTGATAATGCTCTCCTCTTGGACCGCTGCTTCTTTGTATCGCCCCTGCCTCAGCGCCAATTCAGCCAGAACCCGCCTGGCTTCCACCGTGTACAGCGCGGCTCCACCGGGTATTGCCGTCAGGTCGGAAAATGCAGTACGAGCCTCTTTCTCAGCCAGCTCGGTCTGGCCGGATTTCAATAAACAGCGAGAGAGGCTGGTTCTGATATTCGGAATAACTTTTGGATCAGAGACATCCCTGGTCAATAAAATAGCTAAAGACTGCCTGTAATAGGACTCGGCTTGAGCGTACTTTCCAAGATTCTCCTTAATGTTTGCCAGGTTAAACAGCTCCATTGCCACCAGTTCAGTTTCAAATCCATTGAGCCGCTGATCTCGCTTTACCAGTATCAAGGCATACTTTTCGGCTGCCTTATAGTTTTTCATAGAGCCGTAGTGAACCGTCAGGGCCCTGAGTATCTCCACAATATTCTTATTGCTCAAAGCCATCTCTTTGAGCTTTAGAGCATTTAAAAGAAAACGTTCTCGCTTAGCTAAGTCCGCTTTATAATTGCCACTCGCTTTGTCATAGGAGAGAAAGCTGTAGCTCAAACCATCGAGCCAATCGATGGCGTCAGCTTCCATCTGCTTATTCTTCTTCTCTCCGTACAATCGAACGATACCGGCATAGTAATTCTCTGCCTCGGTAGTCCTGTTCTCCTTCAGGGAGATATCGGCTAGTCGAGCCAGGGTGGCTATCTCTTTGTCGGTCCCCTGTTCGTAGCCTCGAATCGCCCTGAGGGCGCGGCTGAAGTATTGGTGGGCGGCTTGCAGATTGCGAGACTGGAAGTACTCAGCGCCCCGGGCGGAGAAACGCTTCCACTGATTAAGCTTCTCCTCCTGAATATCCTTTGAACTGGAATCCGGAGCACTTGAAGTCTCGGCTCCGGTCTCAGCGGAGACTTTCGGTTTCGCTTCCACTGGCAGAATACATGAAGCCAAACCCAGTTCTATTCCGGTCAATGAAAAAACAAGAAGCAGCTTCGTGAATTGACTATTCATCAAATTCTCTTTCTAAATTTCTCGGCATAGCCGGTCATCTCTATGTAGGCGCGACCGGCCAATTCCTTCTTGCCACCACCGGAAGTGAATACTTGGGCTGCCCCCTCCCAGTAAGTAACGCCGGTGGACTTGCCGGTTGCCAGCTCTTGATCATTCATAACAGGCTCCAAAGATAGATTCAAATTCTCTCCTGGCAGACTTACATTCCAGCCCATGGGATATTCTCCGTTACTCTTTCGGCTTTTCCAAGAACCTGTCTTTTTGATTATAAACTCGTTTTTCAGAAGATGTCTGCTACTTCCATCCCTGGCGATTAATGTACCCGAAGAATGCTTGTCTATGGTGCCGTCGGCGCGTCGCATAACATAAAGCATCAGCTCCCTTCCGTCTTCCAGTTGAATGGAGTACCAGTCCCATCCAACCTGATTATCGGTCAACTGATTGCTGCCAAACTCATGATCCATCCAGGCCAAGCCTTTGACAAAAGCCGGCTTGCCATCAACCATCATCACTCCACGGGCAAGCATGCGACTGAGTGAGTAATAGTGAGAAGCACAACCCTTACAAGAAGCTTTCTGACTGACTCCGTCTTTGCCATGAACGACCGGCTTTTTAAGGGAATCCAGGACCAGGTCCAATTGATATTTGCCTCCGGAAGCGGAGATGACGACAGTCTTTTCATCTAAAAACTTCATGGTCCAATCCTGATTGTAAACGAGAGGGATGTCTTCCCTCGCTCCTGCGATTCCGAGACCTTTTCTATTAAGCTTCTCA
>MDTD01111075.1_pt1 | contig 14077 bp, 12 predicted proteins | sample 811221 | NCBI WGS metagenome assembly MDTD01 (sample SAMN05326646, study PRJNA326480) | marine metagenome | isolation source: seawater | place: Pacific Ocean: South West | collected 2011
AATAAATAGTATGACAAATAATGTTCATTATTAATTTTAATTGCTTTTTTTAATGATGTGATTGATTTATTAATTTCCTTTTTAAAAAGATAGGATTTAGATATAATATAATAAAGATCAGCTACTGTTTCATAACTATTAATGTACTTCAAACATAGATTAATTTTTAAATCATGATCACTTATACTTTCAAAAGCTTTAATCAACATATTGGGTATATCTTGGTTTTTAGGATTTTGATCAATTAAAATTAAAATTTTCTTAACAATTATATCAATTTCTTTAGTATTTTTATGAGAGTCAATTTTAAGTGACAAAGAACTCAATTTTTTATTTAAATCGTAATCAATCATATATTCAGCTAAATAGTATAGGAAATTTTAAAAAATCTTCATTAATTTATATAATAAATCACTATTAAAGCTTTCCACATTGTTTGAAGAATTTATAATAATTTAATAAGATTATAGTCAAAAATGATTGTACTATATAAAGAATAATTATTAAAAATTGAAACTTAGATGGAATACAAATTATTAGATAAAATTAATTTTCCCTCTGATTTAAGAAATTTTAAAAAAGAAGATTTAAAAGATATTTGCGATGAACTTAGAAATAAAACTATCGAAACAGTTTCAAAAACTGGTGGACATCTAGGGGCGGGATTAGGAGTAATAGAGCTTACAGTTGCAATACATTATGTATTTAATACACCAATAGATAAATTAATTTGGGATGTAGGGCACCAAACTTATCCTCACAAAATTCTTACTGGTAGAAAAAATAAAATTGAGACATTAAGAAAGAAAAATGGACTTTATGGTTTTGTCAGAAGATCTGAAAGCGAGTATGATCCATTTGGAACTGCACATAGTTCAACTGCAGTATCTGCAGGATTGGGAATAAAAATTGCCAAAGATATTAAAAAGGATAATTCTAATATTGTTTGTGTTGTTGGTGATGGTGCTCTTAGTGCAGGTTTAGCATATGAAGGTTTAAACAATGCTGGGTCAATGAAAAAAAAGCTGATTGTAATTTTAAATGATAATAAGATGTCAATTGATAAACCTGTTGGTGCTATGAGTACTTATTTAACAAGATTGTTATCATCAAAACCATATTCAAGTTTAAGAAATATTATAAAAAAATTTAGTGAAAGTTTACCAGATAAAATTTCTAAAACTTTATATAGAACAGAAGAATATTCAAAAGGTATTATTTCAGGTGGTACTTTATTTGAAGAATTAGGCTTTTACTATTTAGGTCCAATTGATGGTCATAATATTGTTGATTTGGTAAAAGTTTTAGAAAATATTAAAAATAACAAATTTGATAAACCAGTTTTTCTTCACTGTATTACTAAAAAAGGTAAAGGTTATTCACCAGCTGAGAAATCAGATGATAAATTTCATGGTGTAGAAAAATTTGACATACAAACAGGCATATCATTAAAAAAATCTAATCAAAAATCATACTCTCAAGTTTTTGGAGATACACTCTGTAAGTTAGCTAAAGTTGATGAAAAAATAATTGCTGTTTCTGCTGCAATGATGTCTGGTACAGGTTTAAGAGAATTTAAAAATAATTTTGGAAATAGATTTTTTGATGTCGGAATCGCTGAACAACACGCTGTTACTCTAGCAGCTGGAATGGCTACTGAAGGTTTTAAGCCATATGTTACGATTTATTCAACTTTTCTTCAAAGAGCTTACGATCAAATAGTGCATGATGTTGCAATTCAAAATTTACCTGTTCGTTTTGCAATTGATAGAGCTGGTTTAGTTGGTTCAGATGGACCAACACATGCAGGTTCATTTGATATTACCTATCTTTCAACTCTACCGAATTTTATAGTCATGGCACCGAGCAGTCAAAGTGAATTGATTAAAATAATGTACACATCTACAAATTTAAATGATTGTCCATCAGCCTTTCGTTATCCACGTGGTATAGGTTTTATGGATGATAAAGAAGATGATATTTCAGAGGTAACAATAGGTAAGGGATATATTGTTCATGAAGGTAAAGATATTGCAATATTAAATCTAGGAACGAGATTAGAAAGTTGTAAGGATGCTTGTAAAATTTTAAACAATATAAATATAAACCCCACTATAGCAGATGCTAGATTTGCAAAACCATTAGATACTGATTTAATTAATAATCTATTAGATAATCATGAATATTTAATAACCATAGAAGAAGGCGCAATTGGTGGTTTTGCATCACACGTAACAAATTACATAAATAATATTAGGGTTAAGAAGGTCTCATCTAGTGTTAAAAACATTATTTTTCCTGATAGATTTATTGAACATATGAGTCCTGAAGAACAATACAAGGACATAAAGATGGATACTGATTCTTTAGTAAAAAAAATCACAAGTCTTTATGATAATAAAGTAATAGAAATTGATGATTATAAATCGAATATTTAATTTTAGTAAATTATGATAATTTTATTTTGATATGAAAAAGGTAGCAGTATTTGTTGCGGCAGGAAGCGGAATTGGAGCTGCTGCAGCAAAAAAATTATATAGTGATGGATATAAAATTGCAATTATGTCCTCTTCAGGAAAGGGTCAAAAATTAGCAACTAAATTAAAAGGTATTGGATATACTGGCTCAAATACAAATCAAAAAGACTTAGAGATATTTTTTAATTTGATTATAAAAAAATGGGGAAGAATTGATGTACTAGTAAATAGTGCTGGCCATGGTCCAAAAGGTGAAATTTTAAAAATATCTGATGAGGATTGGCATAGAAGTCTAGATATTTATTTCTTAAATGTTTTAAGAGCAGTTAGACTGGTTACACCAATAATGAAAAAACAAAAAAAGGGGATTATAATTAATATTTCAACTTATGCAGTTTTTGAGCCAGAAAAGAGTTTTCCTACTTCCGGAATAATGAGATCAGGTTTAGCTTCATTCACTAAAATATATTCTGATGAATATGCTAAATACGGTATAAGAATGAACAATATACTTCCAGGATTTATAGATAGTTTAAAGCCGAAAAAAGAATTTATACAAAGAGTGCCATTAAAGAGGGTTGGTAAGGTAAGTGAGATTTCTGCTGTAATAAGTTTGCTAGCTTCAAATGATGGTGGTTATATAACCGGCCAAAACATCAGGGTCGATGGAGGGATTACTAGATCGGTATAAAAAATGATTAAAAAAAAAATTACTCTTTTAAATAAAAAGTTTAGTTCACCAATTAGTTGTCTCACAGCATACTCTGCATCTACTGCAAAAATTTTAGATGGATTAGTTGATATAATACTGGTCGGCGACTCACTTGGTTCAACATTATACGGGATGAAAAATACTCAGGGTGTTACATTAGATATGATGAAAAGACATGGAAAAGCTGTAATACAAAATGTAAAAAAAAGTATTACTATGATAGATATGCCATTTAAGACATATACTAGTAGATATTATGCTTTTAAAAATTCTGAAATATTAAAAAAACATACAAATGCAGATTTAATTAAAATTGAAATTGATGAAAGAAAAATTAATATCATTGATCATTTAGCAAAAAAAAATTTAGACATTGTCGCGCATATTGGTGTAACTCCTCAAAGTTTTTCAAACTTCAATAAAATTAAAATTTTAGGTAGGGATAAAAAAGAAAGAATAAGACTTACAAATTTAGCTTTGAATGCATGTGCAGCTGGTGCAAAAGCTATTTTGTTAGAATGTGTAACAGAAAATACCGCGAAAGAAATTACCTCAAAAATTAATATACCAACCATTGGTATTGGAGCCTCGAAATATTGTGATGGGCAGGTGTTAGTATTTGATGATATGATTAATTCAGAAGAAAAAGAAAATAATCCAAAGTTTGTCAAAAAATACTTGAATTTTTATAAAATTACTAAGTCTGCAGTAAGAAAATTTGATTATGATGTTAAAAAAAGAATTTTCCCAAATAAAAAAAATTCCTATCAATAATCTATTTCTTGAAATTCTTTTTTATCTTTATTTAAAATAAATAATGAGCCCGTAGATATATCAAGCCATAGTCCAAATATTTTTATTTTATTGAATTTAATTGATTCAGATATAATAGGAAACCTTTCAAGATTACTAATTGAACTTATAATACTCTCTTTCTCAAGTAATCTTATTTTTTCATTTCTATTCAAATTAATATGAGAATTATTAAATGATGGTTTAAAGTTTTTTAGCCAATTATTTAGAAACTTATATTCATTATTTGTTTTTTTTTCTATAAATCTTTCAAACATGTATTTGATGCCTCCACAATTGGAGTGGCCTAAAATTATTATGTTTTTTACTTTGAGGACTTTTACAGCGTACTCCACTGAAGCAAGTGTAGATATATAGTCCTGATTGTTATCAGGTGGATGAATTAAATTTGCAATATTTCTGTGCTCAAAAATCTCACCTATATTTTCACAAAAAATATTATTTGTATTAATTCTAGAATCACAACATGAAATAATCATGGATTTTGGTTTCTGACCCTTATTTACTAGACTCTGAAATGTTTTTTTATTTTTTAAAAAAAAATTGTTTTTCCAATCTTTATATCTATTAAGTAAGAAATCTGGTAGTGGCATTTTTAAATTTTATTATTTATACTATATAAAATAATTTAAAAATTAAAATGAAAGAAAGTATTGAAAGAAAATTTTGTGTAGCACCAATGATGGGATATACCACTCCCTATGCAAGAAAATTGTACAGAATTCTATCAAAAAAATCATTTTTATTTACTGAAATGATTGCAGCTAATTCATTATTATATTCGAAAAATAAGAATTTAATAATTGAAAATGATGAACATAATCCAGTTGCTCTTCAAGTTGGTGGCTCGGAAATAGGTATTTTAAAAAAATGCTCTGAAATCGCATATAAATATAATTATGATGAAATAAATCTTAATGTGGGTTGCCCAAGTAAAGCTGTTCAAAAAGGAAGTTTTGGAGCTTGTCTAATGCAAAATAAAATGCTGGTTAAAAATTGCCTAGAAGCTATGAGTAATGGAAAAATAGAAGTTTCAATAAAATGTAGAATAGGAATTGGTAAAGAACTTAATTATGATTTTTTTGAAGCATTTATTGATGAAATTATTAAAAGTGGGATAAGTATAGTTTATGTTCATGCAAGAAATGCAATACTAAGCGGGTTAAGTCCAAAAGCAAATAGATCTATACCTACATTAGATTATAACTTTGTCAGAAAAATAAAACTTAGATATCCAAATATAAAATTTATTATAAATGGAGGTATTGATAGCTTAGAAAAAGCAAAAGTATTAGCTAAAGAATTTGATGGAGTAATGTTAGGTAGATTAATTCAGAGTAATCCATTTGTTTTAAATAAAGTAGATAGAGTTTTTTTTAATGATAGAAAAAAAAATAATTTAGATGAAGAAGTTATTTTGAATTATTTTAATTATATTAAAACTAAAATAACGTCAGACTCCATTTTTCGTCTTCTAAGCCCAATGTTACAAATATTTTTTGGCGTACCAAATAGTAAGTATTTTAAGACGAAAATACATGAACATATAAAAAATAACGATTTAGATATAATAGAAAACCTTTTTTTAAGATTTGTAAAAGATAACAAATTAATATTAAGTTAATTAAAAAGGCACTTGATAAGAAAGACTTATTACTTCCACTCCAGGATTTTTATCACCAAGATTTGCATTTGAAATATGACTAATTGAAAAGCCTAACCTATTATTATTTTTGAGTATATAGCTTAATTCAAAAGATGTTCTGAATTCTATATCATTACCAAGTTTTTTCCCCGATCCTTCATCGTAATATCCAACAGCAAAGCTAGGAGTAAAAATATAATTACTTTCATTTCCGGTAAACAATTCACCAAGATTATCCTCAAGATAAATTCCAGACATAATATATGAAGCACTATCTCCCGTGTACTCAAACCCTAAGAAAGGCTTTAAAAAAAAGAAATTATCTTCCTCAGGACCAATATCAAATAAAACTTTATCAAAGCGTTTTTCATATCTAATATCTGTTGTTTGATTTGTATCTGATCCATCAAACTTTACATCATAAATTCCTAAACCAAAGACATTCAAATCATTACTAATTGCGTTTTTTGAAAATGCAATGATAAGTAGCAGGGTTGCTAAATACTTCATTGGATTATAATATTTAAATATTTAAAAGTATCAAACAAAAAATTCTTTATCCTGTTGAGAAATATCTAGGATAGCTCTTTTTAATTTATCTAAGGCTTTAGTTTCTATTTGTCTTACTCTTTCTTTACTAATTTTCAGTTTTTGACCGAGCTCGTCGAGAGTTATACTCTTTTCTTTAAACTTCCTAAGTTTTATAATAATTTTTTCTCTGTCATTTAATGTGTCGATAGCTTTATTTATATATTCGTTTTTAAGTGACTTATCTTTAAAATCTTCATAAACTTCCTCTGGATTTTGTCTTTCATCAGCAAGAAGTGACATAAGATCATTTTCGCTTTCATTGTCTACCTTTTGGTTAAGGTGTAAATCTCCACCGGCTAATCTTGATTCCATATTTTGGACTTCAATCGATTTTACATTTAAAAGATCTGAAACTTTATCAATTTCATTTTGACCCATAAATTCTCTAGATACATCGTTAATCTGTTGTTTTATTTTTTTTAAATTAAAAAAAAGTGCTTTTTGTGAAGCAGTTGATCCAGTTCTTACTACAGACCAATTTTTCAAAATGTAATCTTGAATTGATGCTCTTATCCACCAAGATGCGTAAGTTGATAATCTAAAGTCCTTTGAAGTATCAAATTTATCTAAAGCATGCATTATTCCTAAAACGCCCTCATGTATTAAATCGTCAATAGGTAGTCCATAGCTAGAGTATTTTCTAGCATATGAGACTGCCAATCTAAGGTATGAATTAAGTATTTTTTGGAGTGATTTAGGATTTTTGGTCAGTCTCCAATCATCAATTAATCTAAATTCATCTTTTTTCTCTAATATCTTTGCTTTTTTAGAAAATTCTATGAGATTACTTGAGAGCATAAATTTATTAAATGACATACTACTATTATACGTAAATAATTATAATTGGATCAATTTGACTCAAATAATTCTAAAATTTCACCATTTTGTCCAAATATTCCGCCAAAAATCTTGTTATTTTCAAGCGGCTGTTTAAATAAAGTACAAATCACTCTGTCTTTTGATGTTTCCAGTTCATTTATGTGAATAGATTGATATCCTCTAACAATTCTGGTGAAACTATTATAAGGTTTATTGTATTTAGAAAAATTCTGATAACCCCACCAAAAACAATCATTCTGTGCTGAAAGAGGCCTAGTTATGTCAACTCCACGATTTACAAATAATATTTTTTTAGGGGTTGAATAAGCAGCATGTTTTAAATTTAAATAATATTCTTTATGTCCTAGATTTTCTGAAAGCACTTGGTTTAATCTTGTAGTCCATTTTGATATAGACACTGTGCCTGTTGTAGCCATATTCAAAACTTCATTTTTAAAAAATCCATAAGACTCAAGAGTTTTATCTACACCATGTTCAAACATCCAATTAATTATTTCTAATGGATTTGGAGCGGTTTGTAATTGAAGTATTTTTGTAAACATTTCTTCTTGAGAACCTCTTAAAAAAACAATTGACTGAGGTTTTAGTTTAAACTTAGACATCAAGTTAAACCTTAAATCTATTACGCTAGAAAGTGTTTCTTTTGAACTTACTCCTAAACCAACAATATTTCCTAAGAATACTAGCTTATCATCTTTGTTAAAATTATCTAAAATAAATTTTTTTACACTATTAAAAGATTTAAGATTTGAATGTATTGATCCAATTGCCCAAATTCTTTTAGCATTACTTAACTCAATAAAATTGCTCTCTTTATCCAAAACGTTACTTTTTATTCAATATTGTTTCTATTTTTTCTGTAGATTGAAAATAGTCTGTTTTTTCAACAGCAGCTACTTCTCTTGCTAACCTCTCAATAGCAACTTGAAACATTTGTCTTTCACTATATGACTGTTCTGATTGACTATTTTTTCTAAATAAATCTCTTACAACTTCAGCTATTCTTAGTGGATCTCCTGAATATATTTTTGTTTCATATTCTTGTGCTCTCCTACTCCACATTATTCTTCTAATTTTAGGTTTAAGTTTCAAAGTATTAAAAACCTCATCTATAATTTTTTTTGAAGAAATTTTTCTTAAACCTACTTCTTCTTGTTTATCTAATGGAACTCTTATTACAAGTTTAGATTGCTCCATCTTTACAACGTAGAACGTTGTTTTAATGCTTGATATTTCCATATCTTCTATTTTTGTTACTTCTCCAACACCGTGTTTAGGGTAAACAACAATTTCACCAATTTTAAAATCTAATTTTTTTTTACTTTTCATTTAAGTTCCTGGTTTTTCGCTAAAATGTTTCTCGTACTTATTATCAACTTTTTGCCATTCCTCAGCATCGGAGGGGGGCTCTTTTTTTTCATTTATATTTGGCCATATTTCAGAGTACTTCCTATTCAGCTCTGCCCATTTTTCAATACCATCTTCAGTATCTGAAAAAATTGCTTCAGCGGGGCATTCCGGTTCACAAACCCCACAATCAATGCATTCATCAGGATGTATTACTAGCATATTCTCACCCTCATAAAAACAATCAACTGGACAGACCTCAACACAATCCATGTGTTTACACTTAATACATTTTTCATCAACAACATAAGTCATAGTTTACCTGAAATTTTATTTAGAGCTCTTTTTCTTGCATTTCCAGAGTCTACATCAGAAATATATAAAAGCCCTGAAAGTCTTCTTATTAAACTAGTTTCGTAATCATGTATTTTACCATCAGATAAAATTATTTCCCATAGAGTCTCAAGTAATATTATTTTTTTATCATGTGTATATTCTTTATTAATTTTAGAAGTGTAGAAATGTAAAGATTTGCTGTCATCTCTATATGTTACAGCTTGTTCTAATGCTAAATTCACTTCATCCAAATTCTCGCCAAAAGTTTGAACTAGTATTGAGCGTATTTTTTCTATTTCTTCAACATCTAAATGACCATCGCTATTAGCCGCTTCAATCATTAGTCCACATAATATTTGTAAGCTATAATTAGTTTTATTGTCTAAATTTGGATCTTCAGATTCAAATAAGTTTTTTAACAATTTAATCATTTTATTTTTTTTTCATTTAATAAGTTTTTCTAGTACAGCAAATGGAGAGTCAGGATCAAGGTTAACTTTACCTTTTTTAATTTTATTTTTCTTTATATTTATTTTATTTTTTTTATTCTTTTGTTTGTTTTCGAACTTCTTCTTAACCATATAATATATTTTTTTTCCATCTGATAAGTTTATAAAGTTATAACCAGAAAATATTAAAATGTCTCTTAATTGGTCACTGTTACAACCTATGGGATTCATTAAATCAGGAGATTCAAGAAAGGGGCCATTTTTAAATTTTTGTCGTGCTAGATAAAAAATTTTTTCATATACATCAATTCTAAAAGCAAAGTTGTTAATACACATGTAGCCAATTGAATTCCAATATTCAGGTGGTAAATTAATATCAGTTATAAAGGAAACTCTTCCATCTTTAGGCAATGGCAAAAAAGAATCAAGGGATAACTGACTATAGATTTTCCAAAGTAAAGATTTAATCTCAATAGGTTTTTTTTTCATAAGATTTGGCATAAAAAAATATCTTGCACCAATTCTAATCCCTAATTTAGAAAGCTGAAGTCTATTTTCTTGGTCAATATTCTTTATAAAATCTCTAAATTTATAAATAGGAAAAGTACCTAAATTTTCAAAACAATTAAATGCAATAGCTCTAACTTGTGAATTAATATTATCTGCTAACTTATCTCTTATAGGCTTTAGATTTATTATTAACTCATTATCAAGCCAATTTTGAAGTTTTGCAGAGATTAGTAGTTTTTTATCAGAGTTTATAAATTCAGAATTGAAAGCCTCTGCTATCGGTAAAAAAATTTTACTACCTTTTACTACTTTACCTACAGGTTCTTCACCCCAATATATGATTACATCACTATTTATTTTTCTCTCAGAGATTTTACCAAAACTAATAGACTCGTTTGGTGCATTTAAAAAATTTTCAATTTTGTCCTGAATCATATTTCTAATTGATTTTTTAACATGACTAAATGAAAAAGCAGAGTGAGAAAATATCTTTTTATCGAGAACAATATCAAAGCCACTAATAATTCCATATCTCACATTATCTAATTCAATCTCGTTTTTATTATTTATCTCTACTTTTTCAATTACTTCTTCATTATTCGATTTAATAAAATACCTTGAAGAGGAATCAATAAATTTATTCGTTAAACCTTCGTGTAAATTATCAGATAAATCATTTTCTATTTTTTGAGTTTTTTCTTGCCAATACAGTGGATTTGTAAGCCAATTATGATTATTTGATATATAAGTCCATTTCCTAATTTGAGATATTTTAATTGTCAACTCTGGTATGCCTCCATTAAAATTCTCTAATTTGACTATTTGTTTATTAATCCAATCCTCAGGAATCTTAAAATTATTTTTAATTATTATTAAGAATACACTTTTAAGAAAATTTAAGTAGTTATCGTTAAATACTTTTTCAAAATCAGGTATTCTACATATTTCCCAAAGTAATTTTATATTTTCAATAGACTTTAAATATGGATAAATTTGATTATCATCTATTAATGACCTAAAGTTAATTTCATCTAAAGCATTTTTTTTTTGGATAAAGAAACCCTTTGTTGGAAATTGTTTTAATGATTTTAAAACATTTTCAACTGAGTTAAAATTTATGTTTGAGTTTCTCCAATATATTTTTTGAATTTGTTCATATTTATGATTCTCAATCGACTGTAACGTAATGGGATCTAATGAACCAGCTTCTTTTATATAACCAAAAGTACCATCATTCTTATATCTACCTGCCCTTCCTGCTATTTGACCTATTTCACTTGGATTAAGATTGCGATTATATCGACCATCAAATTTTTCAAGTGATGTAAAACAAACATGGTTTATATTTAGGTTGAGTCCCATACCTATTGCATCAGTAGCAACTAAATAGTCAACTTTTTTATTTTCGTAAACTTCTACTTGAGCATTTCTTGTTCTAGGACTTAGTGAACCTAACACAACTGCAGCTCCACCTTTATGAGTTCTTATATTTTCGGCAATTTCATAAACTTTATTAATATTGAATGCTATTATTGCAGATCTTGGTTGTAATTTGGATAAACTTTGTTTTGGAAGAAAAGAGAGTCTAGAGAATCTTTCTTTTTCTATTATTTTTATTTTTGGAAACAATTTTTTTAATATTGATTTTATAGATAATGAGCCTAAAAAAATTGTCTCAAAATTACCTCTATAGTTTAAAATTTTGTCAGTAAATACATGACCTCTTTCATAATCTGCAGACAGTTGAATTTCATCAACTACAACACAATCCACATCTGTGTTAGCGGGCATTGATTCTACAGTACAAAAAAAATATTTTGCTTCTTTTGGTAATATTTTTTCTTCACCTGTAATAAGCGCAACTCTATTAATTCCAACTTTTTTGATTGCCTTGTCATAATTTTCTCTAGCAAGAAGTCTTAGAGGAAAACCTATAATTCCAGAAGAGTAAGAGAATAATCTTTCAAATGCCTCGAATGTCTTTCCTGTATTAGTGGGTCCTAGAATGGCTAATAGATTTTCATCTTCACCAATCATTTATTATGCTGCTTTAGATATTATCTCATTTAGAACATAGTTTAATATTCCTCCAGCTTTATAATAATCTAACTCTTTATTTGTATCAATTCTACATAATAGTTCTATTTTTACTTTATCTTTAGAAATAATTTGACATTCAAGAATTTTGTTTGGTTTTAAATCTTCTATTCCAAAAATTGAGATTGTTTCATCTCCATTTATTTTCAAAGAATTTCTACTATTATTATTCATAAATTCTAAAGGTAAGACTCCCATACCAATTAAATTTGATCTATGAATTCTCTCAAAGCTTTCTGCTATTACAGCTTTTATACCTAAGAGCTTTGTGCCTTTAGCAGCCCAATCTCTAGAGGATCCTGTACCATATTCTTTTCCAGCAATGATTACTGTATCTATTTTTTTTTCTATATATTCTCTAGCCGCGTCATATATTGGCATATTTTTATTTGAAACAAATGATTTAGTAAGACCACCCTCTGTTCCAGGCAGTATTTCATTTTTGATTCTTATATTAGCAAATGTTCCCCTCATCATGATCTCGTGATTACCTCTTCTAGATCCATAAGAGTTAAAATTCTTTGGATTAATTTGTCTATTTGTTAAATAAAGACCAGCAGGACTATCTTCCTTAATACTTCCTGCAGGTGAGATATGATCAGTAGTTACACTATCGCCTAATAATGCTAATATTCTAGCCTCTTCTATATCTTTAACCTTGGCTCTGTCATTTTGATCAAAAAATGGTGGGTGTTTTATGTAAGTACTTGTACTATTCCAATCGTAGGTCATGTTTTTTTTACTTTTTATAGATTTCCAATTTTCATCACCTTCATAAATTTCTTTATATCTTTTTCTAAACATTTCTGGACTTAAGCATGAGTTAAGAAGTTTATTAATTTCGATGTTTGATGGCCATAAATCTTTAAGATAAATTTTCTTACCTGAATTTGTTTCTCCAATTGAATCCTTTTGTAAATTTAAGTTTATGTTTCCTGCAATTGCGTATGCTACCACTAATGGAGGAGATGCTAAAAAATTTGCCTTTACTTCTTGATGAACACGACCCTCAAAATTTCTATTTCCTGATAAAACTGAACAAACTGTTAAATTATTTTTTTTTATTTCGTTTGATATACTGATATCTAAAGGTCCTGAGTTTCCAATACATGTTGTGCAACCATACCCCACAAGATTAAAACCTAAAAGATCTAAATATTTTGATAAATTAGCTTTCTCTAAATAATCACTTACAACTTTACTCCCAGGTGCCAGACTTGTTTTAACCCAGGGCTTAACATTTAAACCTAACTCGATTGCTTTTTTTGCTACAAGTCCAGCAGCTATCATAACACTTGGGTTCGATGTGTTTGTACAACTTGTAATTGCAGCAATAACGATATCTCCTGACTGCAATGTAGAATTATTATCCTTTGCTGGTATTGAGTTTTTATTAAATTTTCTGAATTCATCTGAAACATTTTTTAAAAGTATCTTATCCTGAGGTCTTTTTGGACCTGCCAAAGATGGCTCAATAGTATTGAGATTTAAATTTATATTTTTAGTAAAATTTGGGTTATATTTTTCATCTGCCCAGATTTTTTGTAGTCTGGCATATTTTTCTACAACTTTTAAATGATGGGAATTTTTACCTGTTAGTTTTAAGTAATTTATAGTTTCTTCATCTATTGGAAAAAAACCACAAGTTGCTCCATATTCAGGAGCCATGTTGGATATTGTAGCCCTATCAGCAAGTGACAAATTATTTAATCCGCTACCATAAAATTCAACGAATTTTCCAACCACACCTTCGTTTCTTAAAATATTAGTAATAGCAAGGACTAAATCTGTTGCAGTAATACCCTCTTTCAAGGAACCAGTAAGATTAAAGCCAATAACTTTAGGAATATTCATAGAAATTGGTTGACCTAGCATTGCTGCTTCAGCCTCAATACCACCTACACCCCATCCTAATACTGATAAAGAATTTACCATAGTAGTATGACTATCAGTGCCCACAACTGAGTCAGGAAACAAATAGTTTTTATCGTTTACATTTTTTATCCATATAGTTTTTGCAATATTTTCTAAATTAACTTGGTGACATATTCCCGCTCCTGGAGGTACTAAAAAAAAATTATCAAAAGATTTTTGTCCCCATTTAAGAAATTCATATCTTTCCTTATTTCTCTCAAATTCTTTTTTAACATTATTATATAAAGCATTTTTAGTTTTATAATTATCTACCATTACTGAATGGTCAATTATCAAATCAACTCTAGACAATGGATTGATTTTTTTTGGCTCAATTCCTCTAATT
>MDTD01008625.1_pt1 | contig 14076 bp, 9 predicted proteins | sample 811221 | NCBI WGS metagenome assembly MDTD01 (sample SAMN05326646, study PRJNA326480) | marine metagenome | isolation source: seawater | place: Pacific Ocean: South West | collected 2011
CGGGGCCTCAATAATGTCGTTGCCGTAGGCTTTCAGGGTGTCGTAACGCTGTTCATCAGTAAAAATAAAAAGCAGATTCATTTCTTTATCCTTTTCAATTCCTTTCAACGGGTTATTTTTTTCATCGGCTTGAATTTGAAAACTGGAGAAGATGTCCTGGCTTTGGCCATCAGTGAAGACAGTTCCTTTACAATTTCAGGATGCTGTGCGGCAATATTATTCTTTTCAAAAGGGTCTTTGTCCAGATTAAAAAGTTCAACCGGTCCACCGGGGTTCTCTCCGACATTCAGCCTGACAACTTTCCATTTGCCTTTACGCAAGGCCTGTTTCCCGCCTTGACGGTGAAACTCCCAGTAGAGATAGGGATGTTCTTTCTGGACTCCCTTTCCGAGCAGAGTCGGGGCAAAAGAGATACCGTCAATTCCGGTTGGCGTTTTAACTCCGGTCAAATCACATAAAGTGGGCATGACATCCCAGAATGCTGATACATGTCCGGAGCTTGTACCCGGTTTGATATGCCCCGGCCATCTGGCAATCATTGGAACTTTTATTCCACCCTCATACAAATCACGTTTAATTCCGCGCATTCCGCCGCCGCTGTTCCAGAATTCAGGCTGGTGTCCTTGAGCCTGATGCGGGCCATTGTCACTGGCAAAAATAACGATGGTATTCTTGTCCAGCTTCATCTCCTTGAGTAATTTCATCAATTCTCCAACGTTGTTGTCAAGATGCTCGACCATGGCGGGAAAGGCCGCAACCGTATTCTTGATCGTCCGACCATGTTTTTTTCTGATGACATTCTCAAACTGCGGAAAACGTTTCCGGTATTTGTCATGCAGATTTTTGGGGGCCTGCATATCGGTATGCGGAATCTGTACTGGAATATAGCAGAAAAACTTTTTGTTCCGGTTCTTTTTTATAAAATCAAAAGCGGCCTTCATAATCAAGTCGTGCGAATAAGTCTGCCCGTCCAGTTTCACTTTCTTTCGGTTATTCCACAAATAATCAGGGTAATAGGTGTGTGCGCGGGATTGATTAATAAACCCGTAAAACTGGTCAAAATAATTATTGGGGTCACCAGAACTGCCGGGATAGCCAAGACCCCATTTCCCGAAAGCTCCGGTAACATATCCATTTTTTTTCAACAAAGTCGGTACCGTTTGAGTTCCTTCCTTGAGCGGGAACTGCCCACTCGGTCGATACCGGTAGTTGCCACGGACCTGAGCATGACCGGTATGCAGTCCGGTCATCAGGCAGCAGCGCGACGGCGCGCAAACCGTACTGCCGGCATAGTGCTGGGTAAACCTCACACCCTCAGTTGCAAGACGGTCAATATTGGGAGTCTTAAACTTCTTCTGTCCGTAACAGCTTAAATCGCCATACCCCATGTCATCGGCCAGAATATAAATTATATTAGGCTTTTCAGACGCGACCGTTGCAGGCACAGGAGAGAACAAGGCGGCACAAGCGGCCGCCGGATATATCAGCTTTTTCTTGTTCATTTATTCTCCTGATTTTGGCAGAGCAAACGGCACGTCAGGCATATCTTTTGTTGATGGAACATACCTACTCAACTTATTCTTTATATTTGAATATTTCGAATTACCCGCAAGGTTGTTCCACTCATTCGGATCGTTTTTGTGGTCATAAAGTTCCTCGCTTCCGTCGCTGTAGCGAATATATCGGAAGTTATTGGACCGCACTGCATGGTGCTTACCCAGTTGAGTGGTTATTGCCGGGTGAAACCACTTCATCGCCGGATTCTTCATCAACGGCAGCATGTTAATACCATCTATGCCGCTTTTTGCCTTCAAGCCGCAAAGCGAAACGATTGTCGGGTAAACATTGACTGAATCAACGGCCTGCTTTATTACCTCGCCTTTCGGGATTCCCGGTCCAGCAAAAATCAATGGAATCCGGGTGGAGCGTTCCCACAGCGTTCCTTTATGTATCCGCTTTTTACTGCCTACATGGTAACCGTTATCGCCCCAGAGAATGATTATCGTATTGTCGGCGTAACGACTCTTTTTCAAGGCGTTCAACAGTTTCCCGATCATCGTATCGGCAAAGTTCACGCAGGCAAGGTAGCTGGATGTACACTTACGTAGTTTATCCTCTTTTTTAGCCTTTTCATAAAGGCCGTCGATATACGTCATCTGACGGTTTATCGAAGGTACGTCATTAAGATCGTCTTCCTTGATCGGAGCCAGCTTGATCTTATCAGCCGGAAACTTATCATGATATTTTTTCGGGACGTTCCAGCCGGTATGGGGCTTGAATATGCCGACGGCCAGAAAAAACGGCTTATTATGCTGTTTTTTCAAATATTTTTCAGCCATGGTCACGGTTTGGAAATCAGTCATGGTTTCATCTCCGCCCTTGACCGGGCCGCCGGTATGGATTTTGGCCCCGGGCTTGAGCTTCGGCGGAGCGGTCCAGTTTGCATATCCAGCCTGTTTTTTCTTGATTCTCGCAATGGCCCTTTTGATCTTCTGCGGATCTCCTTTAAGCTTGTCCCAGCGTCCTTTCCGGGGCCAGTAGTCGTCCCATGAGCAGGGATCCGGGTCGGTCAGGTCGAAAACCTTTCCGTACATGGTGGCATTATATCCGTTACGCTGGAAATACTGCGGCATGGTTACCGCGTTTTTCAGGACGGACGAATCACGCATATCCTGATTATTGGAGTAAATCCCCGAACGGGCTGAGCGGATACCGAAAAGTAATGACGTACGCGACGGCCCGCAGATTGTCGCGCCGCAATGTGCGTTGCTGAACAGTACACCTCGTTTTGCCAATGCATCAATATTCGGAGTGATGGTTTGGGGATGCCCGTTAAGGCATCCCACCCAGTCGTTCAGGTCGTCAACCGCGATCAAAATCACATTCGGATGCTTTGGTTCTGCGGCAGCGGTCGTACAGGTGATCGCCGCGGTCATGCCAATTGCGCTAATTATGCTTCTTTTATTCATATTCTTCTCCACCGTTTAAAATAGTCCATTCCGCCATTGCTTTCAAATAATAAGGAGTCGGCACCGGGCCATCAAGGATCGGGTCCCCTACTTTCTTCATGTGACTAAGCAGTTGTTTGTCCAGCCGGTCACGGATTTCCGCAAACTCCGCGTCTTCCGCGATATTGTTAATCTCGTCCGGATCCTCGGCCAGGTCATACACTTCAATCGCCGGCAGCGACAGGAACGGCGGTTCGTTCGGAGAACCGATTGGAAACGGAATGCAGCGTCCGGGAGCAAAGTTCCTGATAAGCTTGTAGCGATGATCCCTGATCGAACGCGGCTGGCTTTCCTCGAAAAAGATTCCGTAAGTGTACTCACGGTCCTGCCAGGGCCGACTTTGTAAAGCCGGGGCAAAACTTCTGCCCTGAACTTTTTTGTCACACGGAATCCCGACCAGTTCCAGCAGAGTCGGAAACAGATCAATATTGCAGATCAAACCATCCAACTCGCTGCCGGGACTGATTTTCCCCGGCCAGCGAAGCATCATCGCCACTTCCATTCCCGGCTCGTAACAGCTGTCCTTGGCTCGCACTGTAGATAAACCATGATCAACGGTAAAGACAAGTAGTGTATTATCTCGTATGCCGTTATCGTCAAGCGCCCGCAGAATCCGCTGCACTCCCAGATCGGCCTGTTTGACCAGCCCCTGAAGGAGTTTGAAGTAGTTGCGATTCTCCGGGGTATCGGCATACCTGGCCGGAATCTCAACGCCAAGTTCATCATCCCCGGTATTGTTATTGAAGTCTAGCGGGTGATGAGTTTCAAAGAATCCAATCTGGGCGTAAAACGGTTTATCGTGTGCCCGGTCCGCCAGAAAACGGGCAAAACATTTACCCACCTCCGGTGCGGGAATATGCCCGTATGGTTCCGGCATCTCATTCCAGCCATGAGCCGGAGCCTGACAGTGAAGCTCTTCAAAGCCGATCTCCTCCGGATGCTCAACCTCGTGCTGGTGATGGAACAAATGGGTGGTATAGCCGTTATCAAACAAAACTTGCGCCAGATGTTTTTCATCTTCGTTAAAGGCCCACCAGTGAGGGGCGTGAGACAGACCAATAACCCCGTTACTCTGGGGCCAGCGACCAGTCATCATAGCAGCCCGGCTTGGAGTACACTTGGCCGATGCACACAAACAGTTGGTCAACCTGACGCCATCCTGAGCTATACTGTCGATAGCCGGGCTCTGCACTGTACGCTGCCCATAGCAATGGAAATGCCGGCCAGTGTCGTGAAGGGTAATAAAAACAATGTTGGGTTTACTCATAGTTCAATCAATCCTTTTCCCGCGGCGGATTTCACTGCCGCCTCATTCATAGCTACTGTAAGTAATCCGGCGTTACCGGGAGTTGACAACTCTTTCTGCGCTGTAATGGCGTCACACAATTCATCTATGACGATCTGCGCACTGCCGCAAGCCTTATCAAATTCAACTGCGATCAGCTCCCGGTTGGCTTCGCGCCATAAGCAGGTATCTGTGACAATCAAGTTCTCCTTCGAACCAAAAATATGGATGAAATCACTCGGTGCAGAAACATAACTTGAGCTAATGATCGCGGTAGCACCGTTTTCATAATCAACTGTAACCGCGACTGTATCATCCAGCTCTGAAGGAGTCAACAGTTTTTTGATGCTTGAGGTCAAGCTTTGTGGTTTGCCTAAGATTGCGTTTGCCACATCAAACATGTGTACTCCGAGCAGGTTCAAGCATCCTCCCGGGACATTTTCAGCTTTACTGCGCCAGGTCCCGTCGGCAGTGAGCTTGCCCAGGCCGGCCAGACTCCCCATGTGGGCAGTCATAAGCGTAATATCTCCGATCTCTCCGCTCACTGCCAGTTCAATGGCCTTGCGGACCGATGGGCGAAAACGGTATTCGTGGCCGACCTGTAATATGACATCATTCTCACGACATACCTGAATTGCCTCAAGGGAATCCTTGACCGTATTGCATAGCGGCTTGGTGACGGACATGTGCAGCCCCGCCCGGGCTGCTTCTTTGATATTTAAAAGATGCACCGGGTTAGGAGTGCCGATCATTACCGCATCAAGATCATGGTTTTCAACCATTTCCTGAAAACTTGCATAAAGAGGTACGTCACACGCCTCATTGAACACATTTCTCGCACGCTCGCTCGGGTCAACCCCGGCGACCAGCTCCGCCTTCTCACTTTTCAGGATACCGGGCAGATAATGCCACTTGTTTATCCCGAAAAGGCCAATAAAACCAAATTTAACCATAATAATAATCTCAGTAGTTAATTGTCTGAATCAGTTATTGTAGAATTCGCTGACCGGAATTACTGTCTTGACCATATCGTACAGTCCTACTTCCGGCATCGCGCCGCTTTTGAGCTGCTCAAACAACAGATTGACCAGCTCCGTTCTGGCATCCCGCATCGGCATATCATAAACTTCCGTCTTGCCGTCAATGATTTCACGCATTTTCCCGTAAGAGTATTCAACGCTGCCTTTTTCCCCAATGATGGTGATAGAATATCCGTCATGCAGCGCTCCGGCGCAGTACCCGCCCTCAATGACAGCGTAACAGTCATCACCGGCTTTAAGCAGCAAGGTCGATGCGTCGTCGATCTGCCCTTTATTGATGTTTCCGGACATCATGCCGGAATGATATTCCGCCCCGAATCCCCAGAAATAAAGCAGGTCGATCAAGTGCACTCCAAGGTTATACAGCCAACCGCCGCCGGCCTTATCCTTTTCCAGTACCCATGGACACTTCCAGTTAATATAACGTCCGGCAGGACCGGCGAACCAGGTCATGCCAATCCGGGCGACCCGCCCCAGGCGGCCGGAAGTAATAAGCTCTTTTACCCGTAATGGCGGTTCCTCCAACCGCATCTGAAACGGAGCGGCGCTAAACAGCTTAATGTCATCAGCGCGTTTTGCCAGTCCAGTCAGGGTTTCGGGCAACAATGCTCCGGGCTTTTCTGCCATGAACGGAATTTCGCGGTCAATGCACATGCTGATATACTCAGGCATCAGGTCGTGCCGTCCAAGGACAAAAGCAAAGTCAAAGTCCTCCGAAAGCAAATCCCTGACGCCGGAACGGTATTCACAATTGGCGGACTCCGCTTTGATCCGCATCAGTTCAGTATTTTCGTCAAGTAGAACACATGAGTGCCCCGCAGCAAGGGACGGTTTCAAATAACATGGCAGATGCCAGTGTCCTGCTCCAATAAATGCGATCTTCATAATATTATTTCAACTCCAGAAACATTCCCTGGGCCGGTGCCATTTTCAAGCTTAGAGTACCATCTATGACTTTGTAAGTCATTCCGGAATAAATATCTATTGCGGTTCCGGCATCGGGAACGGTTAATTTTACATTGACACTTTTGACAGGATCCTGGTTCACGGCATATACGTATTTAAGGTTTGAATCCGGATCGACGCGCGGCACTGCAACTACTTCTGCGGAATCTGAATTAACAGGAAAATCCCCACGTTTATGACGCAGCAGCAATGCCGAATGATCTTTTAATATTGCGCCGATTCTTTTCAGGCCCGACAGCTTTCCGTCAATCGGTTTCAGCGTGTATTGATCCACAACACAAGTCAGGTTATTGCCATGGCATTGAAAGGCCCAGCCAATTATTCCCCGGGCGCCGTTGGCCAGAGCCAGGTGGCTCAATGCGACAAGCTCGTTGGCGGACGGATTGCGCCAGTATGGTTCTTTCCCCGGTTTTGCCGGTTTTCCGAATATCTGCAGAATATACCACCATGGTTCAGGTGATGCCTTTTCAATTTTCTCAAATATTTCAGCCGGGCTGAACTTATATTTTTGCTTGGCCCAGTTTACCAGACCAAATTCGTTTTTTCTATAAGGATACAAACGGCAGAAACGCAGTTTCGGATCAAGAAGCTTCCACAGCTTGAGCGGGTCCCGCGGATCATCCTGTCCGGTTGAGCCGGCCAATAGACAAGTAATCAGAGGTTTCCCGAGTTGCTTCTGATATTTGTCATAAGCGCTTCTGTACTTGGGTATTTGGTGAGTTTTTGGTTCATCCCCGTACATATACGCGATTATCGTATCAGACTCAGGGACAGACTGTCTGAAATTGGTCCGCAGTATAAGTTTTATTCCATATTCATCCGCAATCTTTGATTCCATGTTAAAATTATCGAGTGCGGGACCGACCAGAAGATTCATATTATTACTGACCAGCAGGTTGCATATCCAGCGGTAATATACTTCCATGATCAAAGTATCTTCGGTCACGAAAAACTTGTTGTAGACGCCAAACGGAAAACGCGGGCCTTTAGATGTGAATTTAACCCCGTTCGGAATTACCGCAATCGGGAAGATCCGCTTATCAATTAATTTGCCGTCAATCATCAATTCGGCGATAAACTGATAAAAACCTTCCCCCATCGCAGGCAAAGTAATTACATCTTTCAACTCTTGCCGGGATTCTATAACTATGTCTTTACTCCCGCCAATCTTCTTCCCTGCAATACGCCATTTTATATCGGCTTTAATCTTTTTTCCGGTCGGATTATCCGCAACCAACTGAAGTTTTACCGGCTGCCCCGGAGTGTATACCTTGTTTCCGGTTGTCGGATATACATTCATTACACAGTCTTTTGCAGTCATAACGCTGAACGGTTTAACTGCCAGGTTGACGAATCGGTTCGGATACCCGGTCATTCTGGTCTGGCCCGGCTGAAGATCGACGTAATAAATATTCTGACGAACTATTTTTTGTGAAGAATTGAAGTTAGCGATCTCCACTGCATTCTGGCGCGCCATTTTCCAATTTGCCGGAATGGATGATTTGTGCATGGTGTAACCGAGCCAATAGGATCTTACCGGCTCGTTTACGGTAAAAACAAAGGTTTTATATGGCGAATAAGTTTTAACAAACGGATAGCCCATAACTTCTTCCGGGGCATGCTCAAGAGTAAACTTGCCATTCCCATATTGAGTGAACATATCCACTTTGGGACGCAAAATGTCCAATTGATGTTTCTGTCCGAGCTTTGCAATCTTCAAGCTGCCGGTCTTCTCCGGCTTGACTATCACATCATAAGCCGGTTTGTTTCCTTTTTTCACCTTGTCCGAGTCAGCTTCAGTCATAACAAAACCATCAAGCCTCACTACACTTTCTTGAGGGGGGACTAAGCGAACATAAATAGTATCAAAAGGTGTTTTTGAACCGGGGATAATCAATGTGGTTTTAATCCATTTCCCGGCCAATTCTGGCTCAACCGGAATCTTAATGTTAAGCAATTTTGACTTCTTACTGCTGCCGGATGCTTTCAAACAAATCAAACTGAAGCGTCCTCCGGATATTCCAGGAGATGTGATTTTGACATATACCACCAGTTCAAATGGACCTTTATCCGAAACCTTGATACTGGTCATAATCCCGGAATAATCTTTTGATGCTTTTAATTCCAGAACCTTGCCACGGTCCGAATCATCTACAGATTTGAGAGTACATTTCTGTTTTTTACCGAAAATATGCCATTGGGACGGGGAACAAAGATCCTTGTCTTTCAGAAAATTTCCGGCCCCCAAAAGAGTGGAGGCCGCAAGTAATATATATGATGTTAACAGTTTCATTAATTATCTCAGAAGTCGTATTGTAAAAATGCCTTGTCAACCAAATGGCTTTTTGCTCCTTTTGGCACCGCTTTACCGCTGAATTTGCCGCCCTTCTTCTTGCCATAAACCATATAGAGGGCAGAACGTCCGGGAGCAATGCGGTCTGTGATCTTCAAATAACCGCAACCATCAATCCACTTAGAAGTCCATTTGACCTTTTTTCCGGTCAGGACATCGACAACACTGTCAACTTCACTCAGAAACTGTTTCGGATTGCCGAATCTTTTGATCTTTTCATGGCCAAGGAAAATCAGTAACTCCGCATTGGCGCTGTTTTTAAAATCCCTGTTTGTCGCGTAGGCAATCATTTGACCGGACTTGAGCCAACGGGCCTGGACATCCACCGCGAACGGTTCAACCCGGTGAACGGCCACCAATGAGGTGGTATAGTTCTGCAGGATCGGCTTGATCTTCATCAACTGTTTCCCGAATTCCGCAAGTTCCTTATAGGCTTCCGGTCGGGTAATCGCCATGGTATTGCCGTCAAAACAGACACCGGTATATTTATTGTGGGAGTGAGTACCCCACCCCAGCAACCCGGTGCAGCGATGGGCAACCGCCAGGTGCATGAATGCGCTTAATTCATGACCGGTCGGAATGCGCCAGTAGGCCAACGGTTTCACTTTACGTTCTTCCGGAACTCCGAAAAACTGCGGGGCGACCCACCATTCCCGGGTTGTATCAGCTTCAAGCCCAAGCATAATACTGGTGACTTCCTGTCGCGGCTTATAGGCAATCGGGTTGCCAATGCCGTATTCCAGTTTCTGGAAGCAGTAGAGGCGGCCGAAACGGATTAGTTTGAATTTATCAAGATAATCATTGTATATGCGGTCCGGGTCGGCATTCGCACCGGTTCCGTAACCGTCATAGATAGTACATGAGATAGGTTTAAACTGGGGATATTTCTTCGTCAACTCCTGGAACATCTTGATATGAGCATCCAGTTTCGGACCAATAACCGGTTCATCCCCGACCATATAGGTTAAAATCGCGGGATGTTTAATGCTGCCGGGTTTGATATAATTGACCCGTCCATGCATACTGCCTAGGCGGACCACCGCTTTCAATTTATATTTTTGAATAATATCAAGTTTTCTGGCGGGAGCCCCTTTGGAGGCGAAAACCGCCGTATTCATTCCCATCTTGCGGAAATGATAGCAGGTAGCGGAAAACATCAGATCGTAGATAGCCGGATCATCATTACAGGTCAGTTTAATATAGGCGCCGTATGGAAAGATCGGGGCGGTGACCGAAGCATCAGCAGCCGGAACAGGGAAACGACCATAGAGCGAAGTGCGTTTCAACTGACACTCAGCAGCCTTAATGGTTGTATCAACAAAATATACCACGCCTTCTTTGGTATTATTGGTCGGAATAACCACTTTGTTGTCGCCGGGCTTAACCGTCGCAGCCAGTTTTCCAGTGTAAACCGGAGCCTTTATTGACGGATCTTTTATTGTATAACTAATCAACAGTTTCTGATCGGATTTATATTCATTCCGCACATTTAGTTCAAGCTTATCATTGGCAGTAAGCCCGTAGGCAATGATCTTCTCCTGTGAAGAAAGCGCATCCAGCGGGGAAATTCCAATACCAATAAACGGGTCAGCATTAAAATTCATCACATTGACTCCGGCCGGGAAGTCACGATAATAAACCGACGCACTGGCCAGCGGAGCTTTTAAAAACGGCGTCCAAAGCGACATTTCTTTATTATCGTGTTCAGTCTGTGTCCAGTCAATATAGGCATATACTCGGGCCGGTTTACTCAACTTGAATTTGATAGTGTATGGGGAATATTTTTCAAGATTAGTAACAATCCCCGGCAATCCCTGCAGTTCCTTGACCAAAGGCATTCCTCCGCCAATTTTCGGAACATCCCCAATGCGATAAGAACGGTTCAAATGGTGCAGTCCGCCTTTTTTATTGACCCTTAAATAGGCGTTTATCGGCGGAGCTTTGACTGCTCCTTTCTCTGAAGTCATTCCGGGCAGCATCTCTACTTTCAGTCCCCGGATGTCGGCGCTTTTATATACGGTTTCCTTAATAACTGGAAGTTTCTTTTTGCTTCTTAGAGCTTTCTTGCCAGACTTGATAAAGGATAGCTCGTATTCGTTTGTCAACGTCACTTTGTTTTCAGCTTTTGTGCAGACTGTTCCACCCAAAAGCGCCAGTGAAAGCACAAAAAGGGCCTTTCTTTCAATCTTGATCATTTTGATAATCCTTGAATAAATGTTGTGTGATTATAGTTTTAAAATATTGAAATCAGGGAAATTTGGAAGGGTTGGCATTAACAACTTCTTTTTTATTGAATGCAAACTTCAGATACGCCCGGTTGGCTGTAGGTGTCCCCCATGGAACAAAAACGTATTCGTTTTCAACGTGGCCGTCCGCATAAAGATTATTGTTCCGTTTATTGGGGTGCAGTTCATTGCGGCGGGTGTTGAAGCTTTGCGCCCATTCATTGCCTCTTAGCAGACCCTGCATCTCAAGGTGAGGTCCTCCGGAGGTCCAGCTCAAGCGATGTCCGGTTGTTGCCAGTCCGGCTGATTCCACCATAATGATCGTATCGGAAGACTGCTCAAGGTTCTTTTCTGAATTTTTCCAGGCATTTGTTCCAACCACTCCGGATACCTGATAAAACTTTGATTCAAATATCGTGGCATAAGTATTTCGGTAAGTGAATGATGAATCACTGTTGCGGACAAGATTATCAGATGGACACCTGAAAAACTCAGGATATTTATACCGTGTATCAAGGTTGGGATATCCTCCGCAAACCACACCAAGCGTACTCATCGACTGCGCCAGTCCCTCATGCTTATCATTATAGCGTATGTACGGATACCAGCCATTATTATCCGGGGTGTATATTGATAACGTCAGGCCGATCTGCTTTAACTTACTCGCGCAGTTTATCTGCTTGGCTTTGGCTCGGGCTTTATTCAGCGCCGGCAGTAACATTGACGCCAGAATTGCAATTATCGCAATCACCACAAGAAGCTCTATCAATGTGAATTTTTTGAACTTCATCTCCATTCCCTTTCTGGTTAAATTTTTCTTACTGATCCTCTAACTATTAATTCTGTCTTAATTCTTTCCGTTTCCACGCATTCACTCGGTTTGGCAATCATTTTCAGGAGATTGCCGGCCGCCAGCTTGCCGGCCTGTTTAAAATCCATGTGAATTGAATCAACCGGAAACGGAACATCTTTTTCCGTCAAGGTATCGTTCCAGGATACCAGACTGATATCACCAGGGACAGAAAGTCCCTTCTCTTTTAATGCTCTGTAGATACCGGATGTATAATCATCTGAACCGCTGATTATCGCTGTCGGCAGCTTGTCACATTTATCCAGTAGTTTCAGCGTCTCTTTGTACCCGGCATCGGGCTCGAACATATTAACAAATACGGGGGTAAACTCAACGTCCTCCCCCCCGGGGATCTGCTGCATTGCAACTCTGGCGCCGTCAAACTGTTCGCGCCCGCTGACAAAGTTTTCCATAATGTTGATAAGAGCAATTCTTCTATGTCCGTGATCTATTAGATGGCGCATGGCCTGAAATGAGCCGTTTACCCAGTCATAGCGGACTCCGGTAAGGCCAGGCTTTACACTCGGGTGATGGAACCAGACAACCGGACAGTAAGTGGAAAGTTCCAGCGCTGTTTCCGCTTCAATGGCCTGAGTCGCGACAATTATACCGTCGCTGCTGCCGGGCTGAATGACGTCAAGCGCCTGATGTTTCATTGTATAATGGAATATTCCGCCGGATGGATTAAGCGCGGTAATATTAAAGTGACACCCGGCATTAGCCAGGGTTTCCTGAATACTTCTGGTTAAAATTGAAATACTGGGCTTATCATAATAATAAACATCGGAATGCACAATTGAGATAACCCCGGTTTTCGCACGTTTTCCGGGTGTGGTGACAATGCGGCCACTGCCGCGCCTGGCCTGGAAGAACCCCTGTTTATCAAGTCGTTTTAGAGCTTTATTTAAAGTGGCCCGGCTAACCCCGAGTTCATCCGCCAAATCCATTTCAGTTGGAAGCCGGTCGCCGGGCTGCCAGTAGCCAAAAGCAATCCTGCGGCGCAGTTCGCGCATCGCCTGTACTTCTGTTCGATGTTTTGTTCCTGTCTGCATATATAAGTCCATTTTCGTTTGCAAGTTTGATTAAAGTATAATAGACAAACCAATCATTGTCAAGAGGCATTAGTAGTTTTTTTTTACAAATACACTTAAAAAGAATCAATCCAACCTCAAAAAAACTTTTTCTAATAAAAAACAAATTGCTATATTGACTTTAACAAAAGCATAATGTATATTTTTTATACAAATTCAAAACCACAAGGAAAAAATATGAATTTCACATTACTTGACTGGGGAATCGTTGTAGTCTTTATTACCTCCCTGGGCATATTCGCCTGGTACACCAACCGTTACACAAAAAGCGTTGCCGACTTCCTGGCCGCCAATCGATGCGCGGGGCGATACCTCCTGACGATAGCCCAGGGAACCGCAGGTTTAGCTGTAATAAATGTGATAGCAAACTTTGAAAAATTCTATCACGCCGGTTTTGCCGTCGGCTGGTGGGGGCAAATGCTGGCGCCTATAGGCCTGATCATGGCTCTGACCGGCTTTGTTTCTTATCGTTACCGGCAAACCAAAGCCCTTACGACAGCTCAGTTTATCGAGATGCGCTACAGCCGCAAACTGCGTGTTTTCACCGGAATACTGGCCTGGACCTCCGGCTTGATCAACTATGGCATATTTCCTGCGGTAACGGCACGGTTTTTCATTTTTTTCTGCGGAATCCCTCAGTATACGACAAATTTTATGGGAATGGAGCTGAACCTGACCCTGGGCATTGTGATGGCTGTTTTACTGGGCATAGCTCTTTATTTCACCCTGTCTGGCGGGCAAATTGCCGTAATGATTACCGATTTTATCCAGGGTCAGTTCATGAATCTAACTTTTCTTATTATAATGGGAGTGTTATTGTACAACTACGATTGGAGTGAAATAATTCATACACTGGAAAACGCCCCGAAAGGCAAGTCGATGATAAATCCTTTCGATACATCGAAAGTCAAGGACTTTAATTTCTGGTTCTTTGCAATGATCGGGGTGCTTAAAATATATCAGCACAAGGTCTGGGGAGGCGGCACCGGGTATAACGCAGCGGCAAAATCGGCCCATGAAGCGAAAATGGCCGGAATTCTTTCCGCCTGGCGGGCCGGGGTTACCTATTTGCTGATTATGCTTATTCCGATTTGCGCGTATGTTCTACTCAATTCATCCATGTTTCCAGCTCAGGCCGACGCGGCCAGCCAGGTGCTTGACGGCATCACTCATACTCAGACCCTGAAACAGGTTCGGGTTTCTGTTGTTCTGATCCAGATGCTGCCGGCCGGGGTTCTCGGACTTTTTGCCGCGGTCA
>MDTD01026043.1_pt1 | contig 14076 bp, 14 predicted proteins | sample 811221 | NCBI WGS metagenome assembly MDTD01 (sample SAMN05326646, study PRJNA326480) | marine metagenome | isolation source: seawater | place: Pacific Ocean: South West | collected 2011
ATATGCCTATAGAAGTTGTCTTCGATGACGCTTTAGGCAGGAAAGATAAAGATGGAAATAGTTATATAAGCTATTTCTTTAAACCAATTTCATAAGGGAGAAAAGTATGAGTGATGTATATGTGCTAGGCGTTGATATGATTAAGTTTGGGAGATTTCCTGATAGGACTGTTCCTAATTTGGGTGCAGAAGCTGCTCTATTAGCTTTAGATGATGCAGGTCTCAACATAGGCAACATGGAAGCCTTTTATTGTGGGAACCTTGGACAAGCGAATGCTATGGTCGGTCAAAGAATTCTCCAAGAAATAGGTCAAACAGGCATACCAGTGGTTAATTGCTCAAATGCCTGTGCAACGGGTGCAACAGCCTTTAGAGAAGCATGGACTTCTATCAAGGCAGGTCTTTACGATGTAGTCCTTGCGGTTGGTGTTGAGCAAATGGGTACAGGCCTTCTTGGAGGAGCTGGCGGAGGAGTTGGTATTCCTAAAGAAGGATTATTAGGGTCTGGCACTATGCCAGCAGTTTTTGCGGAGGCTGGTATGGAACATTCTAGACAATACGGAACTACCTTTGAGCAGTTTGCAAAAATATCTGTAAAAAATCATCATCATTCAACAATGAATCCAAAGGCTAGATATCAAATCGAGACTCCTTTAGACGAGGTCATGAATGCAGAAATGATATCTTATCCGAACACTAAGCTGATGTGCTCTGTAAATGTAGATGGAGCAGCAGCTGCGGTCTTGGTTTCTGAAAAAAAAGCGAAGGAGCTGGGAATGCAAAGAGCAGTTAGAATAAAAGCGTCTGTTATGACAAGTGATCCTTATCAAGAGAGAGACCTTGTAATGCCAGATGTTAACTCTTGTACTAGAAAAGCTGCAGCAGAAGCTTATGAGATGGCTGGTCTTGATTCAAGCGATGTCGATCTTGTTGAATTACATGATTGTTTTGCAACCGCAGAGATGCTTCATTATGAGAACCTTGGTTTATGTGCAGACGGAGAAGCCGGAAGGCTAATTGATGAAGGTGAGGTAGAACTTGGTGGAAGAATTCCAGTTAACGTTTCAGGTGGTCTCCTTTCAAAAGGACATCCTTTAGGAGCTACGGGAATAGCTAATATTTATGAAGTTTGTACTCACTTAAGAGGTGAAGCAGGAGAAAGACAAGTAGAAAATGCTAAGATTGGTATGACTCATGTCATAGGATTAGGCAGTGCCTGCGGTATTCATATACTCGAAAAAGTATAGGAATTTAAATGAAAATTGGTGTTGTTAGCGATACGCATAACAACCTAAAGAATATTGAAAAAATCATTAACCTATTTAATGAAGAAAGGGTTACTTTGGTTGTTCACACTGGTGATATAGCCAATGCTAACTCGCTAGAGCAATTTTCTAAACTTAATTCTGAGCTTATTGGTGTATACGGAAACAATGACAGAAATGAATCGGGCATCAAAGAAGTTGCGTTAAAAAATAACTTTCGCTTTCAAGAGCCGCCCAGAAAATTAAGCTTATGCAATAGAGAAATTGCTATATTTCATGAACCGGAAAATATAGAAGAATTCTTATTAGAGAATAAGAAGACAAATATAGTTCTTTATGGTCATACCCACCGATATGAGAACGATACAAGAAATGGAGTTTTATTTTTCAATCCAGGTGAATCTGCTGGAATGCAAAAAGGGAGTAATGCGATTGGAATTCTTGATCTTATTAATTTGAGAGCTGAAAGAATTTTCTTTTAAGGACTCTGAGAATAAATATAACCGCCATGCAGGTGGGTATGGAAATCACTAAAGGCTTTAAAGGTCTTAAAGAAAAGTTTTGTTCCAACAATAAATTAAAAAAAAAGGTAAATAAGGAAGGAGCATACTCCAAGCTTGATACTTCTATTGGTGCAGGAGTTGTGGAGATTACTAAGGATAAAAAAAAGAGTTCCTTAGAATATTTTTTATTAGTCTTAGCAATTATTGAGCAGAATAATAGTGAACTTAATATATAAACAGACCAATACATATTTTTATTTTAAAAGATCTAGGATATCTGTCTTTATTAGCTCACTTCTCCAAGGAGTGATTTGATTACAAGCTAATTCAAGGCCATCTTTAAATACCAACCTGAGAAAATCCTTTTGGGCTTTTTTTGAAAAAAATAGAGTTGGATTTATCTTTTCTTTTTTCGAAATTCTTTCTACTTTTTTATTTAGTCTGATCAGAAGATCTGACTCTTCTGCCTTAGAAATCATTCTCTCTAGATCTCTATCAAATAAGGGGTGAAATGTGATTTCTATTAACCTGTTGATATCCTGGTCATGCCATTCCAACTTGGTCGTATTTTCTAGCATTTCTTTTTGGGCTTCATATAGATAAATTAAATACTCAACATCTAGTGCTGCATATTTCAGTTGTGAATCAGATAAAGGCCTTCTTATCCAATTTGATCTTGTCTCATCTTTATTTAAAACAATACCCATTTCCTGTTCTACTAAACTCTGATATCCGATAGAAAAATCTCCATTTAAAAGTGAATTCGCAAGTTGAGTATCGAAAATATTAACCATTTCTTGGTTTGTCCAAGAAAAAATTGCTTCAAGGTCTTCTTTGCAAGAATGAAATATTTTTGTTACCGACTTTGAGAATAAAAAACTGACATGGTCGCCTGGTTCTTCGATTTTAATAGAGTCTATAAGATATGTCTCTTCTCCATCATTAACCTGCAGCAAAGCTAGTCGCATGTTATCCTTGGTTGTTCTTCTAAATTCAGAATCTACTCCTACATAAGGTTTTTCTAACAGTTCTTTGTTCAAAAAAGACAAGTCTTCGAGGGAGTCGATATAAGTAAACAAAGCTTTATAAATTATGTTCCTGAATCATGGTTAGAAATTACATCAACAATATCCTCTTCAGATTCATAACCATGGATTACTGTTTTAAAAATCTTTTTTAAGGCAAATACATCATTTTTCTTTTCTGCTTCTATTAATTCGTCAAAGAATCTTTCTAATTCTTCTTTCACAATAAATTCTTCTTCAGCTCTTAGAATTTGCTGGTGATCAGTTTTACTTACTTTGTCTCCTATTAAGAGTTCTTCATACAGCTTCTCACCCGATCTAAGTCCCGTAAAGATAATTTCTATATCTCCATCTGGATGATTCTTGTCTTTTACTTCATAACCACTGAGGTTTATTAACCTTTTTGCTAAATCTAGAATCTTTACCGACTCTCCCATATCTAAGACGAAAACATCCCCGCCTTTTCCCATCGCTCCAGCCTGAATCACCAACTCTGCTGCTTCAGGAATGGACATGAAATACCTTGTAACTTCTGGATCTGTGACGGTAACTGGCCCTCCTTCTCTAATCTGCTTTTGAAACAAAGGTATTGCTGAACCTGAGGAACCTAATACATTACCGAATCTGACCATACTCATTCTGGTTATTTTATTTATATTCTCATCATTGCTGAAAGCTTGCAGAATCATTTCTGCAAACCTTTTAGTAGCTCCCATTATATTTGTAGGCCTTACAGCCTTATCTGTTGAAATAAGAACAAATGTTTCGACATTAGAATTAATTGCAGCCTCTAAACAAGCTTTAGTTCCAAATATATTATTTAAAACTCCTTCAAAGGGATTCTCTTCAACAAGAGGAACGTGCTTATATGCTGCAGAATGATAAATAGTATCTACGGAGAAAGTCTTACAAACTTTCGTTATCCTTTTCTTATTGGAAACACTTCCAATTATTACTCTTAGATTTATATCATAAGACAAAGATTCAATTTCGTTCTTTATCTCGTAAAGCGCGAACTCATTTGAGTCTAAAATTATAAGAGTCTTGGGACTGTTTCTTGCTACTTGTCTGGCAATCTCAGAACCTATTGAGCCTCCCGCTCCAGTAATTAACACCGTCTTATTTTTAATATTCCTATCTAGAAGCTTTTGATTAGCCTCCACTTCATATCTTCCTAATAAATCTGTTATATCTATCTCTTTCAATTCAGAAACAAGTACCTTACCTTGAGCCAATTCAGCCACACCTGGAAGTATTCTTACTTTGATCGAGTACTTTTCAATTTCCTTGAGCAAATCTCTCAGAATAGACCTTGATACAGAGGGTATGGCTATAAGAACTTCGTCAACCTTATTTCTTTTAGCTAGTTTTTCAAGTTTTTTAGGATGCAGAACTTTTATTCCTCCTAAAAAAGTACCTTGCAGAGAAATCTCATTGTCAATAAAAGCGATGGGTTCCATTTCTTTACTTACCCTTAAAGCGCTTGCTAATTGTATGCCGGCAGACCCTGCTCCATAAATAACTACTCTTTTCTCAGACACCCTATCTGATAAATAAAAATGAGCTGTTAATCTCGAGCTAACTATTAGAAAAGAAAAAGTAATGAAACCTACAAACCAGCCATCAAGGCTAAGCAAAGGATCTGAGGTTCTAGGAATAAAATAACTCAACAAGTAAATATATAGAATCTTGCTAATCAGGCCTAAAGCAAGGCCAAAAAAAATAGCCCTGGAAAGGACTAAAATTACAGAAAGATCCATATACCTAACTACTGAACTGTAAACACCAAAATACCAAAATGTGATTAGGCAGAGTGAAGGTATCCAAAACAACCATAAGAATTCTTCAAGGCTAATAAACTGGAATTCTACATCACTGACAATAAGTGCTAAAATTATAGCTAAAGACATTGATATGAAATCACTAGTTAGAGCTAGGAGTTTCTTATTTAGCCTCGAGGTTGATAATAAAGATTTTTTGAGATTCATGAATTAGTAGATACTTTCATTATCTATTTAATGAGAAATTCCATCTTTCTTAAAAACTTTAATAATATTTAGACAAATTCTTTACAAATCAGATCTAAGTGATTTTTTTCTTAGATCTCAATTCAAAGGTAAGATAACAGTATAAGCTCATACTTTAAGCCTTCAATGAATAACTTACTAGGAAAATGCTTAAGGATATTATAATTTATAAAATTATCTGATGAAGTAATGATTTAGGCAATAACTCTCTAAATTAAACTTAATTACTAGCGAATTAAAGAGTAAAATATGTATTTGTCAAAGCTAATTACCTTGTAGAGTTAAATGTAAATGAGTGACCAAAATAGATTAGTGTGGTTGGACGGAAAGCTTATCAAGGCAAGAGATGCAACTGTAAGCGTATTTTCTCCTGCATTTCTTTATGGTGTGAGTGTTTTTGAAGGAATTAGATATTACAAATCAGAAAATGATGACAAATTAAACGGATTTAGAGTCAAAGATCATATTAAAAGGCTAACAGATTCAGCTAAATTGATAAGACTAGAGCACAAATACTCTAGTGAAGAAATTGAAACTGCAATTATAGAAACCATACAAAGTAATAATTTTGATAGTGATCTTGCAGTTAGACCTACTATTTTTTTAGACGAAGGAGGAAATTGGTCAAGTAAAAATCCTTGTGGGTTATTGATAGCGCCAATACTTAGACCCAGAGAAAGTGCAACTTTAGGCCTGCAATGCAATATATCTAGCTGGGAAAGGATAAACGATAGGTCTATTTCACCCAGAATAAAAGTAGGAGCAAATTATATAAATAGCAGGATGGCTCAACTTGAATCAAGTTATAATCAGTATGACACTTCTATACTATTAAATAACAACGGAAAGATATCTGAATCACCTGGTTCCTGTATTTTCATGGTGCGTAATGGGAAATTGGTTACTCCTAATAACACCTCTTCAATATTAGAAAGTATAACCAGAGATACTGTTATCTCTATTGCTAAAGATATACTCAATATTGATGTGGAAGAAAGGGAAGTGGACAGGACTGAATTATATTTAGCTGATGAATTATTTTTATGCGGAACCGCGATTGAAATAAAGTCCATAACCTCTATTGACAAGATAGAGCTTAAAGATCCTGATAAAGATTCAATAACTTCTAGAATATATAAAGAGTTCTTAGATATTGTATATAGCAGATCTCCAGATCCTTACGATTGGATTGAAAAAATATAAATTAAATTTTTTTAAGGTATGAAAAGAGTATTAGACCTAATAATAGCCTTTGCTTTGCTAATACTTATTTTTCCAGTACTTTTAATAATTTCTGTTTTAATCAAATTTAGCTCTAGAGGCCCTATCTTTTTTATACAAAAAAGAATTGGCAAAGATATGAAAGAATTCGATATGTATAAGTTTCGCACTATGATTGTCGACGCAGAGAAAATGGGAACTGGTTTATTTAGTTACCAAGATGACCCTAGAGTAACCTTTTTAGGAAAGATACTGAGGAAGTTAAGTTTAGATGAACTCCCTCAACTAATAAATATTATAAAAGGGGATATGAGCTGCGTAGGACCAAGACCTGCAGTTACTTATGAATTGGGAAATATCGATGATTTCTCTGAGAACCTAAAACAAAGGTTCTCAATTCTTCCCGGAGTAACGGGACATGCACAGATTAATGGAAGAAATGATTTGTCCTGGGAAGAAAAAATAAGCCTAGACCTTGAATATATTAAAATTTATAAAAAAAAGGGAGTTATGATCGATCTTAAAATTATTTTAATTACTTTATATAAAATAATATCAATGGAAGGAAGTTATGAAAAGAAATCAAACTTCCACAAAGATAAAAGTCTCCAAAACAATAACGATTAAAGAAATGCAAGAAAAATTAAGTTACGAACACTTGGAAAAGATCTCAAAAGAGCATGGTGATTCTTTTTATTTTTTATACTTAAATAAATTTAAAAAAAACTACCAAAACTTTTTAAACAGCTTCAAGGAAGTTTATGAGAACACTCAAATTGCCTACTCTTACAAAACTAATTACACGCCTGAAATATGTAAGATTGTTAATTCTTTCGGCGGTTATGCAGAAATAGTATCAAGCATGGAATTGAAACTAGCGCAAAGTATAGGGGTTGAAGCTAAAAATATAATATTTAATGGGCCGTATAAAGATAAAGAAAGCTTAGAAAAAGTTCTATTAGGTGGAGGAATTGTCAATATAGATTCATACGAAGAATATAAAATTATTAAAGAAATCTCAACAAAAGAAAATAATAAAGTACTAAAGCTTGCGATTAGATGTAATTTTGAAATAGAAGATCTTAATTCAAGATTTGGGTTTGATGTTGAGTCTGATGGATTTAAGTACTTAATAAATGACATAAATAAAACCGATAAACTGTTTTTAGCCGGTCTTCACTGTCATTTTCCCAATAGAGGCCTTCAATCATATAACACCAGGGTTAAGACTATGCTTGAACTCACTGAATTTATCTTTAAAGATAAAGCACCTGAGTTCATAAATATTGGAGGAGGATACTTTGGAAACATGGATGAAAAATTAAAGAGTCAGTTTGAAATGAAAGTACCTTCTTACAATGATTATGGAAAGATAATTGCCTCCCATCTGGAGTCTAAATACAAAGAAGACGGACCTAAATTGATTCTGGAGCCGGGTAGTGCATTAGTAGCTGATTGCATGGAGTTCTTTTCAAAAGTCATAAGCATAAAAGAAATTAGGAGTAGAAAAATTGCAACTGTGGCCGGTAGCAATTTCAATACTAGCCCAACTTCCAAAGGGACAAATCTTCCAATGAAAGTCTATCCAATGAATATAAGAGATACAGATTCAAAAAATAATATTGATGTAGGCGGCTATACCTGTATTGAAACAGACTATCTTCAAAAGCAATTTATAGGCGATATACAAGTAGGTGATTTCATAGGATTGGAGAATGTTGGATCATACTCTGTAGTCATGAAACCTCCTTTTATCCTCCCTAACAGAACAGTTTTGGGTGTTAAAGAAAATTTCAGTGAAGTGACTGTAATTAAAAGAGAGGAGACTTTTGAAGATATATTCAATACTTTTAATATTACAGTTTAATTGTCTAGTTTGAACTAGATAAGAGCATGAAATTTATATTAATAACTAATAATCTGGAAGAAGTTCAAAGCTCGCAAGAAGCCGGGATAGATAGAATAATGATAGATTTAGAAGTCTTAGGTAAAAGAAAAAGGCAACAAGGAAGAGACACTTTTATAAGTGATCACGTCATGTCAGATATAAGTAGAGTAAAGAAGATACTTAACAGGACTGAATTGATGGTTCGCGTAAACCCAATAAATAGATTTTCTTTTGAAGAAATAGATGAAGTTATAGCTAGGGGGGCAGACATAGTCATGTTACCAATGTTTAAAGAGAGTCATGAGGTAAATAAGTTTATTGAAATCATAAATAAACGAGCAAAAGTAAGTCTTCTTTTAGAAACTTCAGAAGCATTTAGGAACATTGAAGAAATAATAAAAAATACTGGCATTAACGAAATTCATATTGGCCTCAATGATCTTCACATTTCTATGAAAAAAAAATTTCTCTTCCAGCTATTATCAGAAGGACATGTAGAGGAGTTAGCTGAGATATTTAACAGAGAATCTATAGACTTTGGATTTGGAGGGATATCAAAATTAGGTCATGGCCTTCTAGATTCTTCCTTAATTCTGTCTGAACATTATAGGCTCAACTCTAAAATGGTAATACTCTCTAGAGATTTTAAAAAAATTGAACCTGCTTCTAATTATAAATACGAGATTCAGAAAATTAAAGATTACCTTTCTGTATTAGAAAAATCCTCATTAGAAGCATTGGAATCAAATAGAATTGAATTAATCAATAAAGTAAATTCAATTATCCAATAGAAGATAGTTTAATGAAATTTTATATGTTTATTTCCTTCTAACTTCCTTTGTATTTTTATTGTTTTTCTTTTTTAGATCTAACCAATGAGCAATACCCGCAGCTAAATTGCCGAAGGAATAGAAGCATGTAAATCCTTCGTCAATGTGACCTTCTGATAATTGACCTACATTTTCTGTATAAAAGCAATCTACAACACCTAGATTATCAAAAGATGTACCTTTTCTGATTATTGCAGATTTCTCTAATGACATTCTCAGAATATTATTCAATTCATAAGATTTTAGTTTTTTTGAAGTTCTGACCTCTACAAGGAAGCATACCTGATCAACTTCATACTTTATGTGATCAATACGAGAAATCCTTGTCACAGAAGGATCTTTCCAAAAAGCTACATAGGACTGATTTTTATAGATACTATTTTTATAGATACTCACAAGTACAGAGTATCTAGGGCTTAGTTTGTAGTCAGTAGATTCAAATTTACCAGGCCTTACGTGCCTCAAATTTGTTGAGCTTGTTGAGTTAACATATTTCGAGCTAAGAACATTTCCTGCTTTATCTGACACTAGCCACTGATCATTTTTACGATTTATTAAATCTACGTCAAAAGTTAAAAACTTTACACCACGACTCTCACAATTTTTAATTAAACGATTTATAAAGTCTACAAATCCGTATTTAGGACCTTTCATAACATGTTCGCCAAATATTATCGAACGCTGATAAAGCCAGAAACTTTTTAGTTTAGATCTAAAGTTCAAAAGATTATTTTTGTCCGATTTTCGAGAAAGTCGGTCACGACAATAATAGAGACTGTAGCCGATTAAAAGCCGTACGCCGGCCCCCAAAACCAACAAGCGGCTGGAATATGGTAATGTAAAACCAAGTCGATGAACACGTACCGGCTGCTCGATTAAAGGCACAAAAGGCACACCAGACATCTCACTTAAATATTCATAGACATCGGGAAACACCTCGATCAAATGACAAGCAATTTCCACTGAGAAGTCATTGCCCAAAGAGTGAACTCGCCACGCGCCTCCGCTCTGAATTTCTCTGTCTACCACGCATACCTTATGACCCTCTTTGGCTAAAGCCATAGCTTGAAGCAACATCAATGGACTTGATCCTACAATAATATACTCGAAAGACTCCTTACTAATTTTTATTTCTGCTGTTTCCATATTCATCCCGGTAATCACTATAATTAATTATTATAAGTGTCGCCTCGTTATAAAAGACTAAGCTAATCTAAGTCAACTCCAGATCAGTCAACCAAGAAAATACAATTCGTTAGCTAGAAAGCACATTATCAATGCCCATGAACTGCAGTAAGAGCAAAAAAACTCGAGGAAGAGAGAGGCAAACCAAGGATACACATGAACAATGCCTTTAAACGATGGCTAGACGATACAGGAAATAATCTTACAGAAGTCCTCGCCCACCGAGATATTCTAAATATTGAATGACGCGACCACCCATGTATCTGCATGATACTTACCTAAGTGCTCATAGTCTACTGAGTAACCATAATCAACTAAAAGCTCGAGCTCTGCCGGATCTACATAAATCAAGACATGAGGTACGGTAGAAAGCTCTGTCAGAACACTTTTTAAGGTTTCACCTTGAAATGAATTATACAAATAAACTATTAGCTCTTTGCCACTGACATATTCCTTTAAATTTACAGCACTGTCGGCAACGATCTTTACTCGTTCTTTCCTAATACCACACTTTTCAACGTTGTTGCTAGCTATGATCGCGAGCTCTGCATCATATTCAATTCCCACACTAGGCTTGTCTTGGTCCTTTCCAAAATGCATAGCATGAACAAGGAGGGCTTTCCCTTTGCCACATCCAAGATCAACGAACTGCGATTTCCGGAACCTTTCGTCTCCCAAAATTCTCTTCGCCAACATTACGGTATCACGAGTGACCGAGGTAAACGAAGCAACATATAATAGTCCGTTCTCTTGCTCTGCTTCTGTAGAAGAGATAGATTGATTATCTTTAGTAACGCGGGAACTGGTTTTCGTTCCATGTTTAACATCAAAAAGGTAAGATTCGTAAAAATAACGAAACAGAAAGCTAACTCCTCGCTGAGACACTACTCTAAAAACGTAGAATATCTTTCCAATCATTTTCTTTCCCTAGTGGTTTAATTTTTTCTGCATAGCCACATGCTCCGTATGATCCGCAATACGCGGAATAACGACGTCTAAGTCGAAGTGGGTTTTATGTAAGTTTCTTGCATTATTTTTAATTCGCCGAATGTCTTCTTTCGATTCATTTAATCTCGTCAATCCGTCGATAAGTGACTGGACATTCTTTGATTCGTAGGTAATTCCACAATCAAAATTATTGATCCATTCAGCCATTTCTCCTTCTGTTCCGCAAACCAGGGCAAGTCCAGCAGCTAGGTATTCCGAAAATTTATTAGGTAAACTGATCATATAATCTGTGATGTTATAAAAACCTATTAGCCCGAAACTAGAAACCTGAAACAGCTCTCCAAGTTCAGCACCACTAAGCCATCCTGGAACAACTACGTTCGATATACCAGCAGCTTTCGCTTTAAGTTCCATTTCTCTTGGACCACTACCAGCAATGACAAAATAAATTGGTACGGAATTATGGGCCAACGCTTCAGCCGCAGAAAAAAATGTATCAAAGTCGGTTTGGTAACCAATGTTACCGCAGTAGCAGGCAATCAAACTATTCTTTGGCGCACCGAACTTTTCACGTATCGTTTCGAAATCAGCTTTGTCAACCTTGTGGGTAAGGGCTGGGTAAGCCATTGGGAAAGCAGCATCGAGGGGGCCAATTACACGCCGAGCTTTGCGAAGTCCCCAGTCAAGAATAGGTTGCGTTATAGCAGTCAAGGCAGTCGCTTCCAAGTACATTTGGTTTGTCTTGCGGGAAACTCTATTTAGTATCCACAACATCGGCTTCTTGAGGAAAGATAGCCAATTTGGTATGAAGTTTATATATGAATCAGGCCATAAATCTCGAACATCGATTATCACTGGCACATTATGCCTAACACCATAAACTATGCATGCATGGCACAGCTCCAGAGGTACATTACATACATTTATCACATCCGGCGTTTCAGCCAACTCAGCCAATCTAAGAAACTCGGCTGCCAACTTGACATGGTTGACGTGTCGCTTCCAACCCACATGGTGAAAGTAACTTGGGCTATTAATGAACTGTTGCTGGAAATTATCTAGCTTTACGATTTCCGATTGTTTCGCCAATTGTTGTTTTTTCTGGTGACTAAATGATGATCGCCACCGAATTACACTATGACCTCGATCTGCAAGATTTTCGGCAAGACTATTAGATCGCCACTGACGCCTACCGACTTTATCCCTAGGTTCTGGTGGATTTTCTTGTGCATTCACTACCCAAATTTTCATATCAACTAAAATCCAGTAGGAACATAATAAATTTTGTTATTTTTTTGATAGAAAAGCTTTGACTTCGTCGACGACATAATTCTGTTGAGCTTCGGTAATTTCTGGAAATATAGGAATCGATAGGATTCTTCCTTGATTCTCAAAGGCATTAGGAAAGTCACTAGAATCGTGTCCCAACTTAGCATACGCCTTGTAAAATGGGAGGGCTTTGTTGTAATTTATGACCGTAGAGATGCCCCTACTTTTTAAATATTGCTGCAAAGAATCCCTGTTATTAGTTTTGATCATGTATAGGTGGTAGACATGGTCCCTGTTAGGATCCACCCAAGGTGTCTCTATACAGTCGATCCCATTGAACAAATCATCGTATAACCTTGCTGCTCTTTGCCTTGCTTCTGTCCATTTCTCTAGGTGTGGGAGTTTTACCCTCAATATACCAGCTTGAATCCCATCTAATCGACTATTTATACCTTCAATTTGATGATCGCCTTTCCCACCATGGCGGGCAAATAACTCCATCCAATTTGCCAAACTTTCATTATTGGTGACAACGCAACCCGCATCACCCATGGCGCCTAAATTTTTACCGGGATAAAACGAAAAAGTTGAGATATCTCCATAAGTTCCCACTCGCTTACCATTTAACATAGCTTGATGGGCCTGCGCACAATCTTCTATCAACCATAATCCTCTCTCGTCCGCTATTTTCCTCAGTGTATCTACATCTGCTGGTTGTCCGCATAAATGGACTGCTATGATTCCTTTTGTCTTTGGCGTTATTTTCTCAAGGACCTGTTGAACATCAATATTAAAAGTCCTGATATCAGTATCGCAGAACACCACTTGTGCGCCGGTTTGAGAAATTGTTTCTGAAGTTGAAATCCAACTATGGGCTGTTGTAATGACCTCATCCCCAGGCCCGGTCCCTAAGGCCCTCATAGCGATATATAGCGCATCTGTCCCGTTCCCACATGATATGCAATGTTCAACTCCTACCAATGCGGAAAATTCTTGTTCGAATGGTACTATATGTCTTCCACGAATAAAGTCAGAGTTAGAAATCACGTCTGAGATTGTTTCGTCGACGTCCTTTTTTAAACCTAAATATTGTTGATGTAAATCTACGAAAGGTACGTTCATTATGTTATATCTCCCTTATTAATTTAGCAGGATTGCCTGCGTATACACCAGCAACGCTGATATCTTTGGTAACAACGCTCCCAGCGCCGATCACAACATTAGAGCAAATTTGAACAGGAAGAATGGTTGCATTGGACCCGATACTTACTCTGTCACCGACCTTTGTATCCCTCCACAACCGGCGATCTCCTCGAGCTGGACCACCGCTTTGATAGGTATCGTTAATGAACATAACCCCATGAGCAATCGAACAATCTTCCCCGATATTTACAAGCTCGCAGATGAAAGAATGCGATTGAATCTTAGTTCTTCGGCCAATAGTTACTCCTGCTTGAATTTCAACAAATGGCCCTACAAAAACGTTATCCTCCAAAACGCAGCCATAGACATTACTCGGCTCAATTATTCGGACATTTTCGCCACATGTAACATTGACGACTCCCACTTTATCTTTCAAAGTCTTTCGCATTAACTTATCCTTCGCCTGGAGCTCGGCCGAGCCGAGATAATTTAGGGGTAAATCGCAAGGGGATTTCCTTGCCTGTTTCAATTGATTCATATATCGCAGAAATGAGTTCCAAGCTACGCCTTCCACCTAGACCATCAACAAGCTGCTCTTTGTTATTTCGAACGCAGTCCACTACATGTTCGTAATATGCCATATGTGCATATCCCGGCACGCCGGCCGGATTGGTACCATGATTTTCAAAAACATGGGCGTCATCTTCAATTTCGTGCTCGAACTGCCAGGTCTGCAATTCATTTGCAGCAAAACCTCCAACAACAACACTACC
>MDTD01085538.1_pt1 | contig 14075 bp, 13 predicted proteins | sample 811221 | NCBI WGS metagenome assembly MDTD01 (sample SAMN05326646, study PRJNA326480) | marine metagenome | isolation source: seawater | place: Pacific Ocean: South West | collected 2011
AATAGATTTTAACAACGCGGGGTGGAGCAGTCTGGTAGCTCGTCAGGCTCATAACCTGAAGGTCGGCGGTTCAAATCCGTCCCCCGCAACCAATTAAATTAACTCTGGTAGTTCTTTTATCCAACTCGAAATAGAGCCAGCACCCATTCCTATTACTATTTTGTTTCCGTAAACATGTTGCTTAACAAATTTAGCAAGATTCATTTTATCTTTAATTAAGTATAATCTAACTTTTGATTCTTGTGATAATTGTTTTGCGAAACTCTCGAAGCTAAATTTCAATTTTATATTTTCACCAGCTGTAAAAATTGGACATAATACAACTTCATCAGCATCCTTAAAACATTTAGTAAACTCAGATTTAAGATCGTTTAATCTTGAAATTCTATGTGGTTGGAAAATACAAATTATACGTTCTGATGAATAGGCACTTTTGACTCCACTTAAAACCTCTTTAATTTCAGTTGGATGATGTGCATAATCATCAAAAAAACAAGCACCTTTGTAATCAAATATTTTATTAAATCTTCTTTGAACGCCACTAAATTTTTTTAACCCCTCCTTTATTTTTTTTTCTGGTATACCTAGACTTGTTGATACCGCTACGGCAGCTGATGCATTCCTAATATTATGATGTCCTATTAAAGGTATTTTTATTCTATTAATTGAAAAAATTTTTTTTCCTGGCAAACTTATTTTTAAATCAAATAAAGAGTAACTTCGTAATTGAATAATATTATTTATAAAAAAATTTGATTTTTTATTAATGCCGTAGGTATGAAAGTTCTTTACTTTTATAGACTTAATCAACTTGCGATTATTTTTATCATCAAGACATATGAAAGATTTTCCAAATGACGGTACTTTATTTGTATATTCTCCAAATAATCTAAATAATTTTCGCATCGATTTATAATAATCCATATGTTCTCTATCAATATTAGTGATTATCGAATAAGTCGGCTGTACTTTCAAAAAACTACCATCAGACTCATCTAATTCAACGATGCTCCAATTACTTCTACCTAACCTTGCAGAGTTATTTGAAGATTTTAAAACTCCTCCGTTTATAATTGTTGGATCTAAATTGCCAGAAGACAATATACTTGCAACTAGAGACGTGGTTGTTGTTTTACCATGAGATCCAACAACTACAATATTTTTTGTTAAAGATGTAATGTGGCCTAACATATCTCCTCTTTTATAGATTGGTAAATTTTTTTCTAGGCCCGCAACAAGCTCAATATTATTTTTTTTTACTGCAGATGAAATTACAATTATTGTTGCATTTAAAATATTTTTTTTTTCGTGTCCTATGAAAACTTTAATTTTATTTTTTTTTAATCTTTCAATATTTTTATTTAAATTAATATCACTTCCTTGAACTTTAAAACCCATTCGTTTCATAACTAAGGCCAACCCACTCATTCCAATTCCTCCAATACCAATAAAGTGTATAATCTCTGATTTAGCTAATTTAATTATCATCTAGTGTTTTAATTAATAACTTATTATTATTTTTCCAAGTATTTTCTAAACTAAAATGAAGCATGGCATTTTTTTTTTGATGTATATCTTTTTTATTTATTAAAATATTAGAAATTATCTCAAAAAGATTTTCCTTTAATATATCTTTTTGTTCAATTAACCAACAACAATTATGTTTCTTATAAAATTGAGCGTTAAAAAGCTGATGATTATCTTTAGAATATGGAAATGGAATTGCTAGAAAAGGAATCTCAAAATAAACTAATTCTGCTAATGTTGATGCTCCAGCACGAGTAATACAAAAGTAAGTTTTTTTAAAAATATTTTCTAGAGAGTTATCAAAATCAAATAAATTAAAAGGAATTTTTTTATTATCATAAAAAGCTTTAAGAGCCTCAAAGTTTTCCTGGTTAGCCTGATGATATACTGATAAATTAAACTTCTTAGATAATTTACATATTATTTCTTTTAATTCAGTTTGAAAAAAATTTGCGCCTTGACTTCCTCCAATTATTAGAAGTGCCTTTTTTTCAGAATAGTCTTTAATTTTACTTTTGATTGAATAACTTTTTTTTTTTAAGCATTGGCTGTATATATTGAATTTTGTCAATAAATTCTTGTGGGAACTTCTCAATATTTTTGTGATAACAAAATATCTTTTGACATTGTTTAATAAATAGTAGATTTGATCTACCTAAAATCATATTAGGTTCAAATAAAAATAATTTAGAACTCGTAAATCTGGATGCTATACAAATAGGAACAGTCACATAGCCACCTGTTGAAATAATGCCATAAATATTATTTTTTCTTAAATAAATTAATGATTTAAATATTGATATGAAAAAAAATATTAAATTGAATGGAAATTTAAATATATTTTTTTTTAAATCTGGAACATGAATTATATCTCTTTTATAAATTTTAGTGTCAATAAATCTTGATCCTCTCAAATCAGTAGTTAAATAAACGTCGTAGTTTTCTTTTAAATGGTCATAAAAATTTAAAGCAGGTATTACATGCCCTCCAGATCCACCAGTGCTAATTAAGATTTTTTTTTTCAAGAAATATTTTTTTTTGTGAGATTTAATATGATACCAGCAAGAATTGAACTTCCAATAATAGACGATCCGCCGTAACTCAAAAAGGGAAGCGTCATTCCTGTTGTAGGTAAAATTCTAATATTTACCCCCAAATGAACTAAAAATTGAAAGAAAATGATTATGCTGCATCCGAAAATTATAAATTTAATCTTGTCATTTTTAAGGTAAGAAATTTTTTTAAAAATTTTAAATAAAAACATTAAAAATATAAATAATATTAAGAATAACATAATAGCCCCAAATTCTTCTGAAATAACTGAGACTATATAATCAGTGTGAGCCTCGGGCACATTATTTTTCAACACACCTTCACCAATACCTTTTCCAAAAAACCCTCCACTAATTATTGCTTCTGAGGCTTTCTCAGACTGATAATTGTTTCCTGATAAAGGATCTAAAAAGGACTTTATTCTTATCAAAATATATTCAAATTTTGGAAAAAATAGTATCACAGATAATACGGAAAATAATATGAAGCTGAAAAATGAGAAAAATAAAAAAAGATTTATTCCAGAAATAAAAATTAAAGACAGCCAAGTAAGAAAAATTAATATTGTCTGCCCGATGTCTGGTTGAATTGCTAGCAAGATAATAATAGGCAAAATTGGTAAAAAACTTATAAAATATTTCATATATCGATAATTTTTATTTTCTAAACTGAGGGATGATGCAATTATAATAATAATGAAAGGTTTTAATATCTCAATTGGTTGAAATCTTGGTAAAAAAAAAATATCGAGCCATCTCTTAGAACCTTTTACCTCTATACCAATAATAGGAACTAAAGCCAATAAAATTAAAAATATTAAAAAAAAGAAATATGAAATATTTAATAACTTATTTTTCTCTAAAACAGAGAAAAAAAACATTGTAGATATACCGATAATAATAAATATGCAGTGTTTGAAAAAAAAAAGATAATCATTTGTATTTAATCTATTTGAAGCAACAAGTGAAGTTGATAATAAAGAAAACAATAAACCTAAAATAAAAAGAGACAAAACTATTATTAAAATTGTTTTATCTAAATTTCTCCACCAATTAAAGTAAAGGTTACTGTAAAGTTTATTATCTAACATTTTTAATTTTGTAACGACTAACTAAATAATTAAAATATTTACCCCTTTCCTCGAAGTTTTTAAATCTATCAAATGATGCTGCACATGGACTAAATATTAGATTAATTTTTTGTTCTTTATCTATTTTTTTTATATCTATACGTACCTGCTTAATTACATCTTCTAAATTAAGAAATTTTGAATATTTATATTTATTCTTAAAAAATTTTATAAAAAAGGATTTATATTCACCATATAAATAAATTTTGCTTATATTATTTTTATGCTCTAAATTTAATTTATCTCCTTTCTTTGGCAAACCACCCAGTATCCAATATATTCTTTGAAAATTATTTAATAAATTAATTGAAGATGAAAAACTAGTTGACTTAGAGTCGTTTATTATCATTAGTCTCTTTGTATCATGGATTATTTCCTGTCTATAATTTAGAGGTTTAAAATTATTAACGACTTTAAAAATAATACTTTTTTTTACTTTTAATATTGAACATATTTTTATAATGAAAGATAAATTTTGTTGGTTGTTCAAACTGTTAAAATAACTATTTTTAATTAAATTATTATCTCTATTTGACAATCTATTACTGACGTTAATTATTTTTGAATTAAGTTTTTTAGTTTTAAGAATATTTTTGAACACTGGATCTGTTTTATTTAAAAATGCATAATCATTTTTATTCAAAGAAAAAATTAATTTTAATTTTGTTTTAACGTAATTGCTAAATGTTTTATGCCTTTCTAAATGATCGTGTGAAATATTTAAAATAATACCGAAATTTGGTTTAAAAATTTTGCTGTAAGAAATTTGATAAGAAGATATTTCTACTATAAAAACTGTTTTTTTTTTAATATTTGTTTCATTCAATATAGCATTTCCAATATTTCCTACTAATCTTGAGTCGTATTTACTTTTTGTTAAAATATCGTTCAGAAGCTTAGCGGTTGTTGACTTGCCATTAGTTCCAGTAATAGCTATTATAAAATTTTTAGGATATTTTGAGTAAAAAACATCTAAATCTGTACATATTTTTGATTTATTTTTTTTTAAAAAATTTGCCAATGAGCACTTTAAAATATTTATTCCTGGACTAATAATTATATAATCAAATTTAGTTCTGTAAATTTTTTTTTTTGAAATAAAAAAATTTTTAAATTTTTTATATTTAGTTTTCTTAATGTTGTCATCGAAATATTTAATTAAATTATTTTTTTTTAAAGTGTTTAAACAAGATAGACCTGAAACTCCTAAACCATAAATTAGAATTTTTTTTTTTTGTAAATAACTTTTTTAATATTCATTATCTAAATTTAAGTGTTGCCAGTCCAATCATTGCTAAAATAATTGCTACTATCCAAAACCTGATTACTATTGTCGACTCTGCCCACCCTTTCTTCTCATAATGATGGTGGATAGGAGCCATTTTAAAAATCCTTTTTCCAGTAATTTTAAAGGAAACAACCTGAACAATCACTGATATTGCCTCAAAAACAAATAAACCTCCAATTATTGCTAAAACTATTTCGTGTTTAGTAATAATGCCAACTGCTCCCAAAGATCCACCCAGAGATAGTGAGCCCGTGTCTCCCATAAATATTTTTGCTGGTGGGGCATTAAACCACAAAAATCCTAAACATGATCCAATTATAGACCCTAGAAAAACTGTTACTTCACCTACACCTCTTATGTATGGGATTTGTAAGTATTCTGAAAAGACTATATTACCAGTAACATAACTAATAAAAGCAAAGCATCCAGCCACTAGTATAACAGGAACAGTAGCCAATCCGTCAAGACCATCTGTTAAATTGACTGCATTTGATGAGCCAACAATTATAAATATTCCGAAAGGAATAAAAAACCAACCTAAATTCACTATAAGATTTTTAAAAAAAGGGAAATATAAATTTTTTATATCTTGATTGTCAGTAAAATATGTTAAAATTATTATTCCTATAAAAGCGATAATTATTTGAGAAACTAATTTAAACTTAAAAGATAAACCTGATGAATTTTTATATTTTACTTTTTTAAAATCATCAAATGCACCCAGCAAACCATAACTACCAACAATATAAATTAGAAACCATATATAAAAACTTTTAAGATCCCCCCAAAGCAATATACCAGAAAATAGTCCAAATAATATTAGCAAACCACCCATTGTTGGTGTTCCTATTTTTTTTATTATATGTTCGTCAGGGCCGTCATCCCTTATAGGATCTAAAATTTGTTTTGTTGAAAAAAAATTAATAAATGGATTACCAATTAAAAATACAACTAATAAAGATGTAAATACCGCAAGACCTGTCCTTACAGTTAGGTATTTAAATACATTTAGAAATGAATAAGTATCAATATAATCTAAAATTAATAAGTATAGCACTAAATATTTCCTTTTAAATTTCCAACAATTTTATTTAGACCTGTAGAGTTTGATCCTTTAATCATTAAATAATCATTTTTTTTTAAATCTGTTACGATCATATCAAAAATATCAGATTCTTTTTTTAGAATTCTACCTTTTATTCTTTTTTTAATATATTTAAATGTTTCAGCAACGTGCTTTCCGTAAATATGAATTTTACTTATTTTTGATTTATTTAATACAAGGGATATACTTTTATGAAGTCTTTTTGAATGTTTTCCGAGTTCGAGCATATCTCCTATCAAAAAGTGTTTTTTATTTGTTTTCACTTTCAATCCACTAAAATTTGATATCGCACTTGAAAGTGATAATGGATTTGAATTATAAGTTTCATCTATTAAAAAAAAAGATTTATTTTTAATATTTATTTTTGATATATTTCCTCTTCCTTCTGGAATATTAAAATCTTTAAAAAAATCCGTTTTTAAATTATTAGTTTTTCTTAATATAGATAAAACAGCTATGGCAGATAAAATATTTTTTATATAATTTAGATATTTATAATTTATTTCAAATATTTTTATTTGATCAAAAATTTTTACTTTTATTTTGAAACAATTTTTAAATTTATTAATTTCCAAAAATTTTATATCCGAATAATTTGAAATACCAAAGGATATAATATTTAAATTTTTTTTTAATGCTATTTTTTTATGGAATGAAAAATATTTATCATCTGCATTTAAAATTATATAACCATTATTTTGTATATTATTAATTATTTCTGATTTAGCTTTAGCAATTTCTAAAATATTTTTAAAATTTTTTGCATGTGCATAAGATACATTCGTAATTATACCAATATCAGGCTTAACCACTCTTGACAAAAAGTCGATCTCTCCTTTTTTATCCATGCCTATTTCAAATATTCCGTAATTATTATTTAAATTCAAATTGAATAAGCTTAAAGGCACACCAAACTTATTATTATAAGATTTCGGAGAACAGCTAGCATTGCCAATTTTATTTAGACAAAATGACAGTAATTCTTTTAATGATGTTTTACCACAGCTTCCAGTTATTCCTACAATTTTTCCTTGAAATATATTCCTAAAATCACTAGAAATTTTAGTCATAAAATCTAAGCTATTTTTTACTTTTATAACTTTTTTATTTTTAATTTTTTTTCCAACCTTGTCTGATACAACAAAAGATGCCCCTTTGCTAAGTGCTTCAGAAATAAATGAATTGCCGTCATTTTTTTTACCTCTTATTGCAAAGAATATATCATTTTTTTTTATTTCCTTTGAATTGATAGATGCTTTATTCAATTTAGTTAATATCGAAATATTATTTCCTTCTTTATACTCTTTTAAAATATTTATTTTTATATTGTTTGAAAGTGTTCTATTTTTAAATTTAATTGAATTTAAAATAATATCTCTATCTGAAAAAAATACTTTTCTTTTTCCAAAATCTTGAATATTTTCATGACCTTTTCCGGACACAACCAAAATATCTTTTGAATTGAGATGACTTATAGCAGTTTCTATTGCTTTTTTTCTATTTGGAACTTCAAAAAGTTTATATTTTTTAATATTTCTTTTTACTTGATTTCTAATTTTTTTAGGGTTCTCATAACGTGGATTATCATCTGTTAAATATATTCTATTACAGTATTCATTTGCAACGTTACCCATTATGGATCTTTTTGATTGGTCTCGGTTTCCTCCACATCCTAAAACGATTGATATTTTTCTGTCGCAAAACTGATCTTTCAAAGATTCTAAGCAACATTTTAAAGCTTCTGGAGTATGTGCATAATCTAATATACAAATTGCTTTATTTTTAATTTTTCCTATTTTTTCTAATCTGCCATTAACCGGCTTTATTCTATTAAGCGTTTTAATAATTTGTTTAAATTTTAGATTTTTATTTTCAGCAGCTAAAATTGCCATAAATAAATTTTTAACTTGAATTTTGCCAATTAAGTTTAAATAAAAATAATAAATCAAATTTTTATATTTAATTTTTAAAAACTGTTTTTCTCCTAAATAACTATGTTTTAAAATCTTGATATGTCCACGGCTATTAGACACTGTTTTTAGTTTTAATTTTTTTTCTTTAGATATTTGTAATATTTTTTTATATTGTGGAATATCTTTATCCACAATTACCGTAGCTCTCTTTTTTAATAAAAATTTAAATAGATATAATTTAGAGTTTAAATAGTCGTTAAAACTTTTATGATAATCCAAATGGTCATGTGATAAATTTGTAAAAATACCTAAATTAAACTTTAATCCGTCCAGTCTGTGCTGTTTTAATCCATGGCTAGAAGCTTCTAAAATAATGTTATCAACTTTTTTTTTTGAAATATTATTTATATAGTGAGACAGTTTTAATGAATCCATAGTTGTATTTGGCAGTGACTTATTTGAAAATTGAGTTTTAATGCCTAGTGTACCGATAGATGCTACTTTTTTTTTATTTAAATTTAAAATTTGAAAGTAAAAATTACAAATTGAAGACTTTCCATTTGTACCCGTAACAGCAATTAGATTATTTATTTTTGTGTCAATTATTTTATAAGATATTTCGGAGAGTTTCTTTCTGATATTTTTACAACTTAAGTACAGTATCCCGTTTTTAAAACCTTGGAATTTCTTATTATAGACAATAGTTTTTGCTCCATTTTTGATTGCATGTTTAATAAATTTATTACCATCGACTTGGTTGCCTTTAATAGCAAAAAAGATATTGTTATTTTTGCACAATTTACTATTAAAATTTATGCCTGAGAAATAATGTTTTTTAAATTTGGGTTGTATTTTTTTAAAGTATTTTCCAATGAGCATATCTATCAATAAAAATCGTCATATTTTGTGGCTAAAATAGGCCCAATTTTTTCTATTATTTTGCCTGCAACCTCTACGCTGGTCCATCCAGCAGTATTAAATGGGGTGCCTTTATACTTTATTCCACTTCCATCTCTATAATTATAAATATATTCACTATTTGATTTAGGCTCATCCAGCATAACTAATAAAACATATTTCGGTTTATTTATTGGAAAAATTGATACAAAAGTATTTATTTTTTTTTTTGTATAAATTCCATTTTCAATCTTTTGTGCAGTTCCTGTTTTTCCACCAACATCATATCCCTCCACATTAGCTAAATTTGCGGTACCTTCTTTTGTAGATACAATTTTTCTTAAAATAAGATTAATTTTTTTTGATACGTTTTCATTTAGAATCTTTTTTTTTCTAATATTATTTTTTTTTTTTCAGTAAAGTAGGTTTTATTTTATATCCACCATTAGAAATAATTGCATAAGCTGTAGCAATTTGTAGTGGAGTTGTAGATATTCCGTGACCAAAAGAAGCTGTAGCAAGCTTACATTTGCCCCATTTTAAAGGCATTGGCTTACCAATTTCTTCTAAATCAAATTCTATTGGATCTAAAAGTCTCAAAGAATTTAAAAAATTTTTCATTTTTTCAATTCCTAATTTTTGAGCAATTCTGACGGAACCTATATTTCCAGATCGTATTAAAATTTGTTCTGCTGTGAGAGTTGATGGAATTTCCTTATCATATTCAGATATTATTCTTCCTGAACACTTAATTGATTTTGGTAAATCTTCAAAAATAGTTTTAGTCTCAATTATATTTTCATTTAACGCTCCGGCTAATGTAAATGTTTTAAAGACTGAACCTAATTCATAAACACCTTTTGTAATTCTATTGATAAATTTTAAATCAGAAATCTCGTTTCTTTCATTAATGTTAAAATCTGGCAATGAAACTAGTGAGAGAATTTCTCCGGTATTAACATTCATTAATAAAGCTGCACTACCTTTTGATGAAAAAACCTTTTTAAACTTAATCAGTTCATTTCTTACTAAAAACTGAATATTTGTATCAAGTGATAATTGAATTTTTTTATTGAGGTTTTTAAGGTCTTTATCTAATGATTTTTCTAACCCAGAGATACCGTTGTTATTATCGTCAATTTGACCTAGGACATGGCTAAATAAGTTTTCATGAGGATAAATTCTTGTGATTTTTTGTTCAGTAATAATTGATTTTTCTCCAAGTAATCTCACTTGATCGTACTTTTCAGGAGATAATTTTTTTTTGATGTAAAAAAATTTTTTTTCTTGAAATTTGTAGAAAAAAGATTCCTGATTTATATCTGGAAATAAAAGTTTTAATTTTATAAAAAGTTTTTTTTTATTGCTCTCGTAGTTTGGATTAATTCCGACATTATTAGTAATAACGGTTTTAGCTAAATAACTACCATTTGCATCAATTATATCAGATCGAGTATTATTTTTTTTTATAATCTTCTTTGACATTCCATCATGATGAATAGAACTGTAATAAAAAATTTTTACAGAAAAAATCAAAGATATAAATATAAATACAAAAAAAATAAACGCTACTCTATTGAATGATATATTTTTTTTTATTTAATTTTTTTGGAAATGAAAATTCATCACCATAGTCCTCTAAAAATATTTTTCTGTCATTATCTTTATTCATTTTTACTAAAATTTATTTAAATATTTTTCTTTTTTTTCTGAAAAAATTTTTAAATTAGAGGTCTCTAAATGAATATATTCCTCATTTTTATCATTCAGCATAATTGCTAATAATCTTGATGGTCTGCTAAGATATGTAAACTCTAAAAATGCCAGTTCGTATTTTTCTCTAAATATCCTCAAATTTTCTTCTTTGACAAAGATTTCTTCCTCAATTTTTTTTGAAGAATTCTTTACGATTGCCGTGAATGTTATTAAGGAAATTAATAAAAATATTATAATCAAATTTTTCATAACTTTTTTGATAAATTTTCAATCTCCAATAATTTTGAAAATTTTTTAAGGAAATCTTGTTCAAAATTGACTATATTTTTTTTCTTTATTGCATACCTTAATTTTGCTGATCTTGATTGTCTGTTAATATCTATTTCTTTTTTACTTGGGATTATTGGTTTTTTTATTACTTGTTTGAATAATTTACTAAAATTTTTTTGCTCTGGAAGATACCGAGATATTTTTTTATCTTCAGATAAGCTTTTAAAAAAATATTTAATAATTTTATCTTCAAGTGAATGAAATGAAACAACTAAAATTATTCCATCAATATTTAAAATTTTTGTTGAGTTAATTAAACCATAAATTAATTCGCTAATTTCTTTGTTTACAAATATTCTTATTGCCTGAAATATTTTTGTTGCATTATTAATTCTTCCGCCTTTTTTTTTTACTCTGTTAATTATATTTACAAGCATTTCAGTATTTATTTTTGATTTCATCCTTTCCTCAACAATTTTTTTTGATATAATTTTACTATCTTTATCTTCTCCAAAATATTTAAATATAAGTTCAAGATCTTTTTGACTTAATTTATTAACCACCTCGTCAGCAGAAAAATTATTTAAACCTAATTTCATATTAAGGCTGCCGGTGCTCTCAAAACTTAAACCTTTGTTTGGGTCTTTAATTTGTGAATACGAATATCCTAGATCAAATATAATAGCTTTTATATTACTATTATTTATCTTTATTTTATCAATATCACTAAATTTTTTATGTAAGAATATGAATCTTTCCTTATAAAAATTTTTTATTTTTTGAGCAATAATCTTACAATCTACATCCCTATCTATTGCTATAACATTTGTTTTATTAAATTTTAAAAAAGCTTTGGAATAGCCACCTAGGCCAAATGTACAATCAATAAATGTGCCACCATTTTGAGGGGAAATAATGCTAAGAATTTCATCTAGCAGAACCGGATAATGTTTTTCATTATTCGGTAAAATGGTGGCATTCATCTATTTTTTCGAAGATCATTAATTTTTTTGTCTTCTTAAAAATGCTGGTATTTCAAATTCGTCTTCTTCTGTTTCATCATTTTCGGCATTTTGAATTTTTCCAGAATTTTCCTCAGAAGCATCATTTTCAAATAATTCTAAGGTATTCTCTTCAATTCCGAAATTCTCAAGTCCATTAGAATCTTTTTTAAATTCTTCAATCTCGTTTTTTAAAATCAAACTATCGTCTTGATCATTTACTAAAGTTTCTGCAGCTCCAATGTCGGAATTGATATTTATGCTATTATCAATTTCTTTTTCTTCTATGTCATCTTTTAATGTATCAACCTCAGATTTTAGAGCTGTTGCTCCATCTGAAATATGGTTTGTAGTATTATTTTTAAAATTAGAAGATAGAGACGAATTCATTGTAGAAAAATCTGAATAACCAGGATTTCTATTTTGAATTCTATGAACCATATTAATAACAGATTTTGACTCTGGCTGTTGTCCATCTAAAGCAGTAGCCACAATTGAAACTCTAACCTTGCCATCCAAAGATGGATCAGTTATTGATCCGATAATTATCTCAGCAACATGATCAACTTCAGACCTTATTCTATTAACTATTTCATCTACCTCAAACAAAGTTAAGTCCTCTCCACCAGTAATATTAATAAGAAGGCCTTTTGCTCCTTTAAGTGAGTAGTCGTCTATCAAGGGATTATTAAGAGCCATTTCTGTTGCCTTATGAGCTCTTTCCTCTCCTTCTGCCTCTCCTGTTCCCATCATTGCTTTACCCATTGAACTCATGACTGTTTCAACATCAGCAAAATCTAAATTTACAAGACCTTCTTTGACCATTAGATCTGTAATACTTTGAACTCCATACCGTAAAACATTATTAGATAATTTAAAGGACTCTTTAAAAGTTGTTTTTTCATTTGCAATTTTAAAAAGATTTTGATTTGGAATTACTATAATTGTATCGACATGTTTTCTTAATTCCTCTAATCCTTGTTGGCCTCTTCTCATTCTAGAAGGCGCCTCATAAAGAAATGGTAAAGTGACGACTCCAACTGTCAATATGTTCAATTCTTTAGCAGCTCTAGCTATTACATGTGCAGCGCCAGTTCCTGTTCCACCACCCATACCTGCGGTTATAAAAACCATATTCGCACCTTTTAATAAATCAATTATTTCAGTTAATGATTCATCTGCTGCTGCCTGTCCAATTTCTAATTTAGCTCCTGCACCAAGCCCCTTTGTTAAATTTAATCCAATTTGTATTTTTTGTTTTGCTTTGCTAGCCTTAAGATCTTGAGCGTCAGTATTTACAGCAACAAATTCTACTCCCTCTACACCAGAATCAATCATTTCATTTATTGCATTACCTCCAGCGCCACCTACACCTAATACTAGAATTCTTGGTTTGAGCTCTTTAATCTCTGGTGCTCTAAAATTAATAGTCATTTTTACCTCTCTATTATTTGTTTAGTTTCTGCTCCCATTTAAGGTTAGCTCTATTTAAATTAGATTTTCTTATAGCTTTTACCCTAAATTTTTCAAAAGTTGTTGGTTCCCAGATTTGAAAAGTTTTTCCTTGTCCAACAAATAACATACTATTTTTAATTTTAGCATGTTTTAATAATTTTGAGATAAGTGAAATTCTTCCCTCACTATCAAACTGTAAATTTATACTTTCAGAAAGTATAGATGTAGCAAAAAAATCTTTTTTTTCCTCGAAAGGATCAAGCGCGTCTATACTTTTGGAAATTTTCTCTATTCTGTCTTGGGGCCATGCTTCAATTGATTGATTATTAAATGACGGAAAACAAATAACCCCGTTATAACCTAAATTTGAAAGATATGATCTAAAAGATGCCGGCACAGACACCCTCCCTTTTTTGTCTATTTTGTTTTCGTAGGTCGATAAAAACATAGCTCATAAACCTTTTTTCCCTTAAAATTCCCAATTTGGGAATTTATGGGATCATATGGGTTTTCAACCTACACGTCAATATTAAATTTAAGGAAATATTTTAATAAATCTCAATGACTACCAGATCTAGTAATGATTAAAAATAAATTGGAAATTTGCTTATATGACCAAAAAAAATGAATGCCAGATAAGCTATAAGCCGGGTTTTGTCATTTAAACTTATCATTTATCTAGGCTTAAAATCACTTTTAAGCTCAAGCAACCAACCCTGAT
>MDTD01140710.1_pt1 | contig 14071 bp, 14 predicted proteins | sample 811221 | NCBI WGS metagenome assembly MDTD01 (sample SAMN05326646, study PRJNA326480) | marine metagenome | isolation source: seawater | place: Pacific Ocean: South West | collected 2011
CCAGATCATCGTCACGAGCAGGATCAGGCCCATCAGCGCAGCCCCGGCGACGGCGAGCACCCGCATCGTCCGCTCTCGTGCAAGCACGAGCAGGGCGACGATCGACAGGCCTTCCAGCCCCCACGGCACGACGAGCACGGCACCGATGCGATCGATGTGGCGGCTCTGATAGTTCGGATACGCCTCTGCACCGACGCTCTCGAAGAGCGGATAGTGCACGACCTGCACCGTCCAAATCAGACCCACCATCGCCATCGTCGCCGCTGCGTGCACGGCGACGGTCGCGGCGAGGGTTCGGTCGTTGGTGACGCGCTCGAGCGCAGGGATGGCCATGGGGAGACGGTACGGCGCACACGTGGGCTCTGCCGAGCTGTGCGGAGAAGGAGACAGCCGGGACTCGATGAGCGGATGGGCCGTGTGTCCCAGCCGTTGCAGGAAATCCGGCTGCTTTCGGGTTACGCGCTGCGTTTCGCGCCGTCGGCGGTCAAACGAGACGCTCGACGGAACCACATGATCAGAGCGGCGACGGCGTTGGCACCGCTCCCGACCACGAAGGCGTAGGCCGCCCAGCCAACCCGCACATCGGGGTCGAATGCGTCCCAGTCCGAGGGCACCAGCAATCCAATCGCCACCGAAGCGACGAGAAGAAGGCCGATCGTCGCCACTCCGAGAAGTCCCGCAACGGTAGAGAGAAACCCCGACACCAACAGCCAGCCAGATCGCTTCGTCCGCAACGCGAGCCCGAGCCCTGCAGCCGCACCGAGCCAAGCCAGGATCAGCACAACACCCACACCGGGCAGTTCCCAGGCCCCCACGCCGCGATCCACGGCGAGCAGCAAGGCATCAGGCACCTGGTCGGGTACCAGACTCCACGAATCGTCGAGATCGACGATCAGCCAGCCAGGGAGCAGCAACAACCCTACGACGACATGGCCGGTGCCGAGGAGCATTCTCATCGTTCTCTTCACGAATAGAGACCTCCTAGTCGTCTGCGGAGCACGCGTCGGAGTGAACGCGCTGCAGCATCTCTGCGTCGACGACCACCTAGACGCCGACGATGCTCACGCCGGCCTTCCGGGCCGGATGTACGCCGTGCGGGTTCTGGTGAAGAAATCGACGGCAGTGTCGCCTTGTTCGCGGGCAGCATGGCCGGACGACGCCTTGTCTCCGCCGAACGGCGCATGAAGTTCAGTGCCAGTGGTCGGCGCGTTGATCTTGATCACACCTGCCTGGAGCTCGTTCAAGGCCCGGTCGATTCGCCACAGGTCGTTGGTGAAGACGGAAGCCGACAAACCGAACTCGGTGTCGTTGGCCATGGTGAACGCCTCGTCGTCGGAGTCAGCTGCAATCACCAACGAGAGCGGACCGAACACTTCGTCGCGGCCGAGCGAGAGGTTGGGCGAACCGGCGAACAGGGTCGGGGCGAAGAAGCAGTCACCAGTAGGGGCCTCGGCAGTGGCGAGGATCTCTGCGCCCTCCGCCACCGCTGCGTCGTAGGCCTCGGCCACCTCGGCTCGGGCACCGGGCGAAACGAGTGGGCCGATGCCGATGCCAGCGTGCATGCCGTCGCCGACCTGCAACGCCGATACCGCCGAGATCAACCGGTCGGTGAGTTCATCGCGAATCCCGGGGGTCGCGATGATGCGCCGCGTCGCGGTGCACTTCTGGCCGGTGGCCCCCATCGCCCCTGCGACGATGGCGGGTACGGCGAGATCAAGGTCGGCGTCGTCGCACACAATCGCCGGGTTGTGGCCTCCCAGTTCGAGCTGCACTCGCCCGTTGCGGGCCGTGACCGCATCACGGATCCCGACCCCGACCGGAACCGAACCGGTGAAGGTGACGCCGTGCACCCGCTCGTCATCGACGATGGCCTGACCCATCGATCCGGGCCCGAGCACGAGGTTGACGACACCGGGCGGGAAACCTGCCTCATGCAGGATGCGCGCAAGCGCCACCGCGAGCAGCGGCGTGTTGCTCGCCGGCTTCCACACGACCGTGTTGCCTGCGGCGAGGGCGGGGGCGATCTTCCACGCCGGGATCTGGATCGGGAAGTTCCACGGTGTGATCACGCCGACAACGCCGAGCGGGCTGCGGACGGTGCGAATCGTCTCGCCAGGGGTGGGCGACGGAAAGATGCGCTCGGTGGAAGTCTTCGCCATGCCGGCGTGAAACCGGAACGTCTCCGCCGCCAGCGCGACCTCACCACGCGACTCGGGCAACGTCTTGCCTTCCTCGAGGGTGCAGAGCGTGGCGAGTTCCTCGATCCGGCTCTCGATCAGGACTGCGGTCTGCTCCATGAGCTTGGCGCGGGTCCCGAACGAGGTTTTCGCCCAGTCGCCGAGGGCCGCCGTCGCCGCCCCAACGGCATCGGCAACCGTGCTGCCGTCGCCCAGCGGGTACTCCCCCACGGGTTCGTCGGGGCGGGCTGGATTCATGCTGATGCCGGTGGCGGAGCTGGTAACCCACTCGCCGTCGATCAGATGAGCGCCGGTTTCGCTCGTGGTCACGAAGATCCCCTCTCGGTGCGTGCGGCCCTTGCGAACAACTCACTGGCGTCGCTGGGTAGCGGGCCACGGGCGCAGCGCAAACTAGCGCTGCGAGCCTCGCCGATGCCCTGTGACGCACGTGGACGCAAGCCCAGCGTCGCAGTGGCCATCGAACCATCGACCTTCACACGCAGAAGGTCGAGCTCTGGACAGTCAGGTGGGATCGTCGCCGCGGGATCGAGACGGGCTACCGTGCGCGCTCATGAGCGAACTCGACCGCGAACGGACCGGGCGATGCGGCTGCGGTGACATCACCGTGAAAGCAACTCGGCTCCAACGCAACGCCATGCACTGTCACTGTGAGAACTGCCGACGCCTCACCGGCAATTTCGTCGCGGCCGTGCGGGTTCGTCACAACGACCTCGTGTGGGACGACCCGCAAGGACACATGGCCGAATTCGATCTCGGTCATGCCCGGTACGGGTTCTGCCGCAACTGTGGGGCAACCCTCTACTTCCAGGCATCGGAAGGCCCCGACGAGGCGAGCGTGATGATCGGGCTGTTCGAGGATGCATCCGGCATCGAGCTTCACTCGGTGTGGTTCGCCCACGAGGTGCAGGACCACAACCAGCTCGACCCGAACGTTCCCCACCACGCCGGCAACGAGTGAGCGCCGCAACGGCCGCAGGCCACAGCGCGCCTCGAAGCACGCCGATAGCCTCTGCCGCACATGGGGACGGACGCGGCATCCGGCAACAACTCAGCTGACGGCGGCGTCCCACTAGCAGCGACGGTGACCGCCGTTTCGGACTCAAACCTGCTTTCTGGGCACGTCCGCGTTCTTCAGCATGTTGCCAGCCTCATCAAGGATTCCGGCCTTCGAACCCAGAGAAAAGGGATTGGCGGCAAAGATGTCGACCTTGTTGATGACGACCCACTTGTAACCGGGCATCTTCTTCGCCTTCTTGAAGATCGCCTTAAAGCTCTTGGGGTCGGCGGCAATCAGCAGGGCACCCTTGGCGCACACCAGGTCGGCTTCGCCTGACGGATCAGCTTCAGCCCCGTAGACCGCCATCGCAGCAGCCAAGAGCCCATCGTGATCAAGCCTGGCCATCGTCAGTCCTCGGACCCGAGGACGGCGACGGCCACATTCATGGCGTCTTCCTCGTCTGGGCCATCGGCGATCACGGTCGCCTCGCTGCCCACCGTGGCACCAAGCGCCAGAAGACTCATGATGCTGGAAGAGTTGGCACTTTTCTCACCAACGCAAACCGTCACGGAGGCGCTGAAAGCCTTCATCGCCTCAACCAACTCAGAAGCAGGACGGGCATGAAGACCCTGGGAATTCATAATCACCACGCGCTTGGAGATACTCACTCTACCTACTGCTCTTCATCAGGTTCTGCCGTAAGACGTTCGACGATGAACTGCGCATCATCGGTGAACCACATCTGCTCGCAGAGTTCCTCTTCTTGGAGAACCTCTGCCAGTTGCGACAGAACTGCAACGTGATCCTCCCCGATCGCAGCAAGGCCAACCACAAGGTGTGCAGTGCCGCCGCCCCAATCCACCCCTTCAGGAAACTGGGCAATCACGATCGCGGTGTGTCGGATGTAGGGCTTGGAGTCGAGCATCCCATGCGGCAGTGCCACGCCGTTGCCGAGGTACGTAGAGACCGTCTGCTCACGCTGGAGCATTCCATCGATGTACTCCGAATCAACCGCACCACGCTCGACAAGCTGCGCACCGACCATTCGGATCGCAGACTCCATGTCGGTCGCCTCGCAGCCGAGCGTCACATCGTCCGTATCGAGCACTTGCAGAAGTTCCGCCATGGGTCTAGCTAGACCTTCGATTCCACCGGCTGCCCAGCTTTCAAGGTCTCGACAAGCGCTTTCACATTCGGGTCATTGATGAACAGAGTGAAAGGAATCACCGCTGCGCCCGGCACCTTCTCCGACGCCTGCTTTGCGAGGCCGTTGTGAACGACGATTACATCGGCGGCTTCCGTCAGCTGACCGACCGGGCAGTGCACGACTTCGATATCGAGCTTGGCTTTCTTCACCAACTTCTTGAGCTGCTTCGCCCCCATGAGGGAACTTCCCATCCCCGCCTCGCAGGCGAAAACAATCAGCTTCACATCTTCAGCAGCCTTGACGACTCCCACCGTTCTGCCTCTCCGTCGATCGGTTATCTCATTTCGCCATCTGACTCCTCAGCCGACAAAGCGGCCGGGAGCCAATGAGCAGGTGCTCCTGGGCGAGGGGAAAACAACCTCGCCCAGGAGCACAGCATTCGGCCCGGCCCTAGCCCGGCCAACTCAGGGCTTTAGGCGCCAGCGCCGGGGAGATCCGGCATACCGGTCATCGCTGCACCGAGATCAGCCTCGTCCTCGCTATCGCCCATGTCTCGAACCGGGAACATCCTCAACAGGATGGATCCGACAAAGAACGCAGCCGCAGCGCCTGCTGCCATGCCGAGGTAGACCCCGATAGCTGGGCCTGTCTCGGATGGCGTGAAGGCGATGTAGGAGAAGATCGAGCCTGGCGACGGCGGACCAGTCAGGCCCGCATCGAAGATCGTGAAGACGATGTCGGCAGAAATGCCGCCCGCCCACATAGCGCCGATCATGACCGGGTTCATGAGGACGTACGGGAAGTACACCTCGTGGATGCCGCCGAAGAAGTGGATGATGATCGCTCCGGGGGCCGACAACTTGGCGAGGCCGCTGCCGACGAACCAGTAGGCGAGCAGCAGACCGAGGCCCGGACCGGGGTTTGACTCAAGCATGTAGTACACCGACCGGCCGGTCTCGGCCACGTCTTCGGTGCCCAGCGGTGTCAACACGCCGTGGTTGATGGCGTTGTTCAGGAACAGCACCTTGGCGACCTCGATCGGAAGATCGGCCAGCGGAAGCAGGCCCGCATCATCAATCCCCTCGACCATGCTGCCGAACGCATCGGCCACACGAGCGAAGATCGGACCAACAATCTCGAAGCCGATCAACGCCATGAACATGCCGCCGATGCCCTGCGAGAAGTTGTTGACCAACATCTCGAATCCGGCCGGGGTGCGATCCTCAAGCGCCTCATCGATCTTCTTCATGAGCCAGCCGGCAAGCGGGCCGATCACCATGGCGCCCATGAACTGCGGCGGCTGGATGTTCAGCACCGTGCCGTCATCGGCGGTCAACTCACCCTGCGACAAGATGACGCCGAACACGGCGATAGCGGCGGTGACGCCACCACGGTGACCGTGGACCAACTTGCCACCGGTGTACGCCACCAGAGCAGGAAGCAGGTAGACGATCATCGGTCCGACGAGCGACGAGAAGTCCGATACCCAGTCCGAGATCCAGGCGCCGTCAGCGTCCTTCGATCCGACACCGAGCTCTCGGAACCATCCTGTCGGGATGAATAGTGCGGTGATCAATCCCCAGGCGATAAACGCCCCGATATTCGGGATCACCATGCTGGACAAAAAGCCGCCCAGACGTTGGATACGTGCAAGCATGCGCGGGTCCTCCCCCCATTTCAATACGCGTTTTCAGCCTGCTTGAAGCGAGGGGGATGGACCACTCCCAATACGGCAATGGCGAGATGTGACAATCGCCATACCCCGAACCACGCTGTCAGCTATGGATCCCGACTGCCTTCACGTCGCCGGCGGAGAGCAGGGGGCTCACGACCACAACCGGGGCTGCGGTCTCCCGCACCGGCACAGTGCTGATAACGAGATCAAAGTCGGCATGGTCGAGCGACTCGTAGCTGCCTTCCGAAAGCACCTCGACGAGGTCGAACTCCGGGAACTCCGCCTGGATGCGCGAGACGAGGACCCACGCCGTCGCCATACCACTCGGGCACACCACAAGCACTCGACGTCGCGGGCGAAGCCGGGCCCGTTCCATTGCTCCCGACAAGTACATCGTGAGAAACCCGACCTCGTCCTCGACGACCGAGTCGCCCAGTTGCTCCTCGATTTGGTCAGCCAGCAGGCGGGCCACGCGATGGACATCGGGATACCGAGTGCGGACCTCTCCGAGAAGCGGGTTGTGCACCGGCAGCCCGTGCCGGAGTCGGACCACGAGACGCTCTAGGTGAGAGGCGAGGCCCGCCCGGAGTTCGACATCGTCGGCCAGCGCCGCATGGAGTTGGTCGCCAGCGGTGACGAGCAGCACGTCAAGCAGTCCGTCGTCGAGCGTTCGAAGAGGCGCGGCCTCATTTACGGTGTCGAGCCCAAGCCAATACTCGGTGACCGCACCGATCTCCGCAGAGTCGAGGTGTTCGCCGACGATTGCCTCGAGTCCTGGGATGAGCGCGCTCACACTTTCAGCGACTGGGTGCTCCATCACCAAGCGCTGAAGACCAGCCTCCATTTCGACGTGGTGACCCTGCTGGACCCGGGCGACCGAGACGGCCAGGTAGAGCACGAAGACGACCTCGCCTTGATCTGTCGCCAAGCGGCCAGCTAGGGGACTGGCCCGCACCATCGCCGCAATGGGACCAATCGGAAGAACGTCGAGGCGCTCGCGCAACCCGACAGGCACACGGCCGGCGAGTGCCTCGGGCTCGCCAACGTCGCTGCGAACGTAGGCTTGGAGCAGACCCCTCGGCAGCGCCTCCAACAACAACTGCACCATGACCTGCCGGATGCGGCGCTCTGAGCCCACCACGCCGACACCGCGTCCCGGACGACGCAGAACCGGCAGACCGTTTCGCTCAAGCCAGGGCTCGCAGAGCTGGAGATCACGGCGAGCCGACGTCTTCGACACCCCGAGGTCGCCTTGCAGTTCGTCCAGCGATGTCAACCCCGGAAACGCCCACAAGAGGCCTGCAATCATCAGACGCGATCGCTCCTCGGGGGCGTACACCCGCGGCGAATCGGAACGAGAGTTGAGGTCGTCGACAATGATGTTGCGAACCGCAGAATCGGCGACAACCAGGATGCCTGAACCCCGCCGCCGCTCGAGCGTGGCGCCGAAGTTTTCGAGATAGTTCTCAACCGCTCCAAGCCGATAGCGGATGATCCGCTGGCTCAGCCCCAGGTCGCGGGCGAGTTCCGCAGTGGCACGCGGCTCAGTCTGGCTCAGCAACCAGCGGACCATCCGGATGACCCGACTGTCGAGGGGGGTCACTCGGGCACCCACTCAGCAAGCGCCGCCCGAGCCTCGGTAGCGCTGCTGGAAGCGATCGCGAGTTCTAGCGCAGCATGGCCGCCCGACGGGTCAAGTGAGCTGATCGTCGCCTTGACGGAATTGACCATTGAAGCACTGACCGAAAGCTTGCCGATCCCCATGGATGAACACGCTGCGGCACCGAGCGAATCCGCAGCTACGAGCCCACACACCGAAGCCGGAACGCCAGCGGTTCGGGCAGCATTGGCGGTGAAGACGCACAACGCGAGGACGGCTGGGTGCAGCGGATCCTGAAGATGTCCAAGCGCTCCATTCGTCCGGTCAGCAGCCAGGGTGTATTGGGTGAGGTCATTCGAACCAATGCTGACGAAATCGACATGCTTCATAAGCGCATCAGCGACCAATGCCGCTGCCGGCACCTCAACCATCACACCGACATCGGGCATGTCGAACGCCGCTCCGTCCGCCTCGACCTTGGAAGCGATGCGGTCGATCCACGACCGAAGCGTGACGACCTCATCGACCGTTGAGATCATGGGCAACATCAGCTGGACGGAGCCCACCGCCGCCGCCCGAAGAACTGCCCGGACTTGCGTCTCGAAAGCTTCGGGCTGATGCGAGTACAGCCGGGCGCCGCGGACCCCAAGGAAGGGATTTTCTTCCTCGTCAACCTGCATGTAGGGCGCCGGCTTATCTCCGCCAATGTCGAAGGAGCGGATGACGACGGGGTGATCAAACGAGCGGGCTGCTGTCGCATAAAACTCGTACTGCTCGTCCTCGCTCGGAGGGTCGGCTCGGTCGAGGAAGAGAAACTCGGTTCGCAGAAGGCCAATGCCATCCGCACCCTCGTCCACTGCACGCTGGAGGTCGGCCGGACTCGCCACATTGGCTGCCACGGCGACCGGCTTCTCACCGTAGGCCACTGCGACACCCGCGTACGCAGCGACACGAGCGACGTGCGCGGCACGAGCTTTGGCGCGATCAGCGAAGTCTTCGGCGACCGCTCGGTCCGGGTCGAACACGATTTGCCCGGTAGCGCCATCGAGCGCAACCTCACTCGAATTTTCTGAGGCGGCCATCAGCCCGCTCGCCCCAACGACAGCGGGAACTCCCAGTGCTCGAGCAATGATCACGACATGACTCGTCGGGCCACCGGTCTCAGTCGCAAACCCAAGCACCATTTCGGGATCGAGTTGAGCCGTCTCTGCGGCGGTCAAGAAATTTGCCACGAGCACCACCGGACGATCGAACGCGGTCAGGTCGACCGTGTCGACGCCGGCAAGAATCCGGCGAACGCGTTCCGCAACTTCGCGGACATCGTCGGCGCGCTGGGCGAGATACGGGTCACCGAGGCCCTCCAACATCGCTTGGAGTGTGCTCGAGGTTGCAGTGATCGCATCGTCGAGTTCGGCACCAGCACCCAGTTGCTCCAGGATGCCGTCGAGCAACATCGGATCGGCCGCCATCAGTGATTGCGCAGCAAGAACCTCGGCACCTTCATCACGCCCTTGTTCGCGAAGACTGGCGACAAGGTCGTTGAGTTCCTGCTCGGCCGTTGTCAAGGCGTCGCGAACCGCTTGGGCCGGATCGTCGAGCGGGGGGATTGAAGACGACGCGAGTATGACCGGCACGAGGGGGCCGAATGCAATGCCCGGAGACACCCCGAGACCAGACAAGGAGCGGTCACCAGGCATCAACCAAGTCCCTACGCAGGACGTCGTAGAGCGAAGCCCACGCAACGAGGGTGAAGGCGATGAAGGGCGTCATCATCACGGCAACAACCGCCGAAGCCGCTGCTCCGGTGAGCCCCACCCCGACCGCAGCCGACGCCGCCAGCAAGAACACGACGAAGCCAACAACGGAGTAAAGACAGACCAGCGCCAGAAGAGCGAACCGACGTCCGTCCCCGATCCTGACGCTTGTCCCCAGCGCCTTCAGGCCCCCTTGGTCGTGGCGCTCATCGACGACAAACCCGAAAAACGCGTAGGCCATCGTGATCGCCACGGCAGGCAGGCCGCCGAGAATGCGGAACTGGAACGCGAGCAACATGCCAGCCCAGAACCAGAACGACGCCACCAGCATCGGGAAGAACCTGATCCACTCTCGGAACGGCTCGGCCAACTCAAGCGGCTCTTCTCGAGCTGCGCGAAGGGCGTAGTGGCACCACGGATACGCCAGCGCACCCCCGAGTACGAGTGCGGTCATCGTGAACGTCACGCCTGCGCTTACTCGATCATCGTCGAACGCCATGGCGGCCGGCACGAGAAGTGGCATTGTCCCTAGGACGGGTAGGAGCGCGCCCACGAGCATGGCGACCGGTTCGCGGCGAAGGCCCTCGAAGCCCAGCCGCATCATGGCGCCGATGCCGAGCGGAAATGGCTCGACCTTCTTCTTCTCGGCCTTCGGCGGAGGCGTTTCGCGGCCTCTACCGTTCCTTCTGTTCTTGCTCATCCGGTTTCCTCCCCCAGAGAATCGGACTCGACGATCGGCCTCAGCTCTACCGCAGAACGGTCAGCCGCCGACATCTTCATGCCCGCGGTTGCGACCGACGAGACCGCTGCTCTCGCAAGAGCGAGCGCCGACGAAAGGGCCGCTTCGTTTCCGGCTGGTTCGAGAAGGAACCCTGCCACGAGCGCATCGCCCGCACCGACCGTGTTGACCGGCCGGTCGAGCTGGGTTGAACCCGCCCACGCCCCCCGCTCGTTCACGAGGACTGCACCCGCCGGGCCAAGACTCACCAAAACGTTCTTCCAACCGCGGTCGACGAGATCCCGTGCGGCTTGAACGAGATCGCCGTACGTGTGCAGTCTGGCGCCAATCAGCTCCTCGAGTTCACGCCGATTGGGCTTTGCAAGCAGACACGGCATGTCGAGACACTCCGAAAGCGCGCGGCCACTCGTATCGATTGCCAAGGTGCGTTCGGGAGCAGGCAAGGCTTTGCCGATCTCGACGAAGAGTGACGGATCGGTGCCCGGAGGCAGACTGCCGCACGCTGCGACGAACGCATCGGGATCTGCGGATGCTGCGGCAATCAACAGAACAGCCAACTCGTCGTCGACGGTGACGCCGGCGTCATTCACCTTCGTCGTTGTACCCCACTGGTCGATGATCGTGATGTTGCGACGAGTCGTGGCTTCACGATCAACCACGACGCAACCGACCCCGTGATGCTCAAGCTCGCGGGAGAAGGCGGCTCCGTCGACGACGCTCCCCGGCACGACTGCGGTTGCGTCACCGCCGTTCGCAACGACATCGCGAGCTACGTTCACGCCCTTGCCAGCCGCCGCTATCGACACCGTATCGGCGCGACACACAACGCCCGGCTCGAGCTGCTCAACCTGAAAGGTGTGATCGAAACTCGGATTCGGCGTCACGGTGCGGATCACGGACTTCGCACTCCATAGTTCCTGCGGAGGACAGCTTCAGCCTCCACTGTCCATGTGCTGTTGTCGCCCAATGCGGCCGCGACATCAGGGGCTACCTCTGCCAGATCAGAAAGCCCGGTAAGCGGCACACCGCTTACCTGGGGAAAGATCAGGACCTTGCCTGCAAACCGGCCTTCCATCACAGCCTCGATGCCGTCGCGGGCGGCTTCCATCCCGCCGATAGCGGCGAGGTTGAGCGCAGGCGAGAGCGACCCTGCGGCAGCCTTTTCGAGCACAGACGCCTGGTCGGATATCGACGAACCCGAGGTGCCGGTGAATTGAGCGTTGTCGAGGAACACGCGGCTCATGTCGAGTGGGCCAAGTGTGCCGTTCGCGATCCCTGCGAAGAACACGAGCATGCCGTCGGCGGCCATCAGCCGCCCAGCATCAGCCATCACGGATGCGACCGGAACCGTAACGATCACATCGTCGGCTCCCCGGCCGCCCGTGTGGGAGTCGATGACCTTGCGAGCCGATTCCTCCGCCGGGTCAACGGTTACGAGCGTGCGACCGCGCTCGGCCGCCAAGTCCCCGAGACTTGCAACGAGGACCTTCATTCGCTCAGCGTCGGGATCAATGCAGACGAGCGTTTTCGGGCCGTCGGCCATCTCGATCGCCCGCTGCACGTGCATCTGCCCCATTGGGCCAGCCGCTCCGACAAACGCCGCAACACCGCCGGGCCGCAACTCACAGCGATTCCGCTCCTCACCGTACGCGTCCTCGAGAACACCCGAGTTGGTCCCGACGTAGGCGGTGTAGTCGTAGTGCAGGCGGCCGAAGTCAATGTCGACTTCAGCGTCGAGCGGTTCATTACCGATAAGCGCCATCGTGCCGCGGAAGGCGATGGATTTCGCTGCCTCACCAACGGTCACCGCTGAGCGGGGGGCAAGGATAACGATGTCGTCAAACCCCTCGCCGTCGGTGTGGCGTGCTGAGAAGTCGCTGATCGCTGCATCAGCCGGCTGCTCCTCTGCGATCACGACCGCTCCAGGCGCGGAAGCCTCGCGAAGAGCCTTCTCACGTTCTGCAGACGCGCCGGTGATCACCACCTTGGCAGCGCGGGAGAGAACAGCTCCAAAGTCGTAGTCGTGCCCATCATCGGATGCGCAGAGGATCCACAACGTTCCACCTACGAGCGTCTCGAGACGCCGCCTCTGGGTGTATGCCGCCTCCACGCAGGCCCACGGTTCCGACAGGGCGGCTGCAGCGTCGCCGAGTGAGTCATCGACCGGAATGACGTAAGCGCCATCATCTGCGTCGAGCACTTCGGAGCCGAGAGTTTGGTACTGGATCAAGCCGCCAGGGATGGTGTAGCCATACGCCGAGCTGCGCCCATCGACATGAATGTCGGGCTGGATCGCGAGTCGCTGGCCAGGCGTGTACCGGTCTGCCAAGCGGTCGCCGACCTGGATCACCGTCACTACCGCCTCATGGCCGAGACGGGTCGGGTCGACGGCGAGGTCACGCCCGTAGAGCTTGGGATGGTCGCCACCGAGTCGAATCAGCTTCACGTCGGAGAAACAGAGCCCGACCGCATCCACTCGAACAAGCAATTGATCCGCAGCAAGCGGACCTATATCGATGTGTTCTGGCCGGCCCTCACGACCGACGCTCTCGATTCCAGTGCCGTACGTGTTCCAGCCCAAGTTGCGGCTTAGATCTAGCGCCTGTTTCATCCATCCCCCAGTCGAGCGCGGCTGCGGTCCCATCCTCCGAAACCCCCCCGGGAGCGGGCAACTCAAATATTGGCCCTACCCATTTAGGACAAAGTGCCGCAGGGTGGCAGAATTGTCACAGCTGGTACTCGGCAAGCTGCTGATACAACTCGCTGCGCTCCTCTTCGATGCCCTCACTGAAACGGGCAATTGCGTGCGGCAACGTCCACGACACGATGTCGTCGATTCCGAGATCGGCAGCGTCGCCATACACATCGATGTACGACGTTGCCATCGCCCGCCTGACGGCGATCACATCGCAGTTGGTCCCAGGAGCCAACGCCCAGCTGCCGATGAGGTGAAACGCTCGACAGGCGTCGTGGGAGGCTGGACCTCGGCGGGGGAAGTCCCAGTCGATCGCGACCAACTCGCCCGATGGCCGGACCATCACGTTCCCGGGATGCAGATCACCATGGAGGAGGTTCCGGTCCCCTGACCGCGACTCGATCACCGAGATGGCACGGCCAACAAGGTCAGCCTCCACGAACGAGACCTGAGCAATGCGCTCTGCCATCAACCCCAAGGCATCCACGAACGACTCGCCGACCTCAATCGAATTGATTTCGACATGCAGTCTGGCAAGGTCTGCGCCAAGCGCTGCTGCGTCGCCGGGACGCTGCGCAACCCGTTCCCACAACGTCTCCCCGTCGATGCGCTCCATCACAACGCCAAACCGGCCGCCGACAGACTCAATGCCGAAGATGCCCGGAACGCGGACCCCGGCATCGACGATCAGTTGGGCCCGCTCGGCCGCCTGCCCGACCCATTCAGCCGAGAAACGATGGTCGTACAGCTTGAGCACACGACCCACGTCAAATTCGAAGATGTCGGCACAACGCCCGCCATCGATCCGCCTGAAGTCGGAAATCTCGGTCACGAGAAAAGCATGCCAGACGCATCCGGTTGCAACCGCTGCTGCAACGCACAAAACCGCTTCCCCCGCCGATCGTTACAGGCCACAGCGCGCCTCGAAGCACGCCGATAGCCTCAGCCCCACATGGGGACGGACCCAGCAGCGCAGTTTCGCGCCGCGTTTCGCGCCATCCCCGCCCCCGTAGCTCAGTGGATAGAGCGTCGGTTTCCTAAACCGTGCGTCGCAGGTTCGATTCCTGCCGGGGGCGCCCTCCGAACGCGTCGCCGTTCTCCACGCCGTCGCCACGGCGCAGTGAGGAACGCATGACCTCCACCTCAGGTGGCTACCGTGGCCGACGTGCAGCTCTTCGACACGGCCCGCGGGGAGGTCGTCCCGTTCGAACCGGGACACGAGGTGAAGATGTACGTCTGCGGTATCACCCCGTACGACTCCACCCA
>MDTD01143088.1_pt1 | contig 14071 bp, 13 predicted proteins | sample 811221 | NCBI WGS metagenome assembly MDTD01 (sample SAMN05326646, study PRJNA326480) | marine metagenome | isolation source: seawater | place: Pacific Ocean: South West | collected 2011
CGCAAGACAATTTTTAGATAAAATGAAAAAACCCAATGTGGATTTTATTGAGGGTTTAAGTCCAGCAATTTCAATTGAACAAAAAAATACTTCGAAAAATCCTAGGTCAACAGTGGCTACCGTCACGGAAATTTATGACTATATGAGAGTTTTATTTGCTAGAGTTGGTACGCCCTACTCCCCTTTTACTGGCAAACCGATAGTTTCTCAGCCAATAAGTGAAATGGTAGATAAAATTAAAAAATTGCCTAAGAACAACACAATTTATTTACTAGCACCAATAGTAAGAGGTAGAAAAGGTGAATATAAGAAAGAAATATTAAATTTTAAAAAAAGAGGTTTTTCAAAAATTAAAGTTGATGGAGAATATCTCAACATTGATGAATTTCCTAATCTTAATAAAAAAATTAAACATGATATTTCAATTATTGTAGACAGAATTATACTTAATTCGAACCTGGGAAATAGGTTGGCAGATAGTGTTGAAACTGCAGTAAATCTATCTGATGGACTGCTTATAGTTGAATATGAAAATGAAACATTACCAAAAAAATTTAGAAAAAGAGAAAGTTTAACTTTTTCTTCAAAGTTTTCTTGCCCGGAGAGTGGATTTACTATTGAGGAAATAGAGCCAAGACTGTTCTCATTTAACTCACCTTATGGAGCTTGTGAAGAGTGTGAAGGTATAGGTCACAATTTAAATGTTGATCCTAATCTAGTTATTACTGATCAAAAAAAGAGCTTGCAAGACGGGGTTATTGAGCCTTGGTCTAAGTCTACATCTTTATATTATGCTCAAACTTTAGCATCTTTAGCAAAACATTATAAAATTTCTATGTCAGAACCCTGGAAAAAAATTCCCAAAAAAATTCAAGACATTATTTTGTATGGATCAGATGAAGAGGAAGTCAGGTTTTCATACGATGACGGATATGAGTCATATACAACAAAAAAGACTTTCGAAGGGGTGATTAATAATTTAGAGCGGCGGTATCTTGAAACGGATAGCGAATGGAAAAGAGAGGAAATATCGCAATACCAAAGTGAATCTAATTGTGAAAAGTGTAAAGGGATGAGATTAAAAGATGAGGCTTTATGTATAAAAATTAACAAATTAAATATAAGCGAAATTACTGAAAAATCTATCGATGAAGCTCAAAAATGGTTTTCAAACTTAGAAAATGTTTTGAGTGAAAAAGAAAATAAAATTTCACAACATATATTGAAAGAAATAAATGAAAGGTTAAATTTTCTTTTAAATGTTGGTCTTAACTATTTAACATTATCTAGAGAATCAGGTACTTTATCTGGCGGTGAAGCCCAAAGAATTAGGCTTGCCTCGCAAATAGGATCAGGCCTAACGGGTGTTCTGTATGTGTTAGATGAACCTTCGATTGGTTTACATCAGAGAGATAATAAAAAATTAATTACCGCTTTAAAAAAGTTAAGAGATTTAGGCAATACCGTTATAGTTGTGGAACATGATATTGAAACTATGGAGAGCTCAGACCATATAATTGATATTGGTCCTGAAGCAGGTTTAAAGGGTGGACAAATAGTTGCTGAAGGTGAAGTAAAAGAAATTATTAAAAATGAAGAAAGTATTACTGGAAATTATTTATCTGGAAAGAAATTTATTCCTATACCAAAAAAAAGAAGGTCTGCAAAAAATGGTCGATTTATAGAAATAAGTGGTGCAAGTGGTAATAATCTAAAAAAAGTTAATCTTAAAATACCAGTTGGCACTTTCACTTGTGTTACAGGAGTATCTGGAAGCGGTAAATCAACTTTAATACTTCATACACTTTATAACGCTTTTAATTTAATGCTTAATAAAAATAAAAGTAGAAAAGTTCCTAAAGCTTTTACTGGATTTAAAGGAACAGAGTTAATAGATAAAATTATCGATATTGATCAATCTCCAATAGGACGAACACCAAGATCTAATCCAGCAACATATACAGGTGCTTTTGGTCCAATCAGAGAATGGTTTGCTGGTTTACCAGAATCTAAAGCGAGAGGATATAAAGTAGGAAGATATTCTTTTAACGTTAAAGGTGGAAGGTGTGAGACTTGTGAAGGAGATGGAGTTTTAACTTACGAAATGCATTTCTTGCCAGATGTTTTTATACCTTGTGATACGTGTAAAGGAGCCAGATATAACCGCGAAACACTCGAAATTAGATTTAAAGGTAAAAATATAGCTGACGTTTTAGATATGACTGTGGATGAAGGGTGTGATTTTTTTGAAAATATTCAAAGTATAAGATCTAAATTAATTACGCTTAAACACGTAGGTCTTGGATATATGAAAATTGGGCAACAAGCTACTACCCTTTCAGGAGGAGAAGCTCAGAGAATAAAGCTGGCAAAAGAACTATCAAAAAGACCAACTGGAAGAACATTGTATATATTAGATGAACCCACTACTGGTTTACATTCACACGATATAAAAAAATTATTAGAAATTTTGCAAGCTTTTGCTAATACTGGAAATACGGTAGTAGTAATTGAACACAATTTAGATGTAATTAAAACAGCCGACCATATAATAGATATGGGACCCGAAGGTGGTATTAATGGAGGTAAAATTATAGCAGAAGGAACTCCAGAAAAAGTCTCGACTGTTAAAGATAGTTATACTGGTAAATTCATTAAGGAAATAATCGGAAATACTTCTATGAAAAAGACTGCTTAATAATATTTTTTATGGTATAATTGACCGATGACGAGTATTTTACAATCACTCTCAAGAACTGTTCATTATTCTCTTGCAATAGCCTTATTGCTACTTTTTGGATTACATTTTTTTGGTGATGGTTTTGTTTTTGACAGATATTTTTTAAGCTGGCTGTTTAGATATTTACACGTTTTAACAGGTATAATGTGGATCGGTTTATTATGGTATTTTAATTTTGTGCAAATACCATCTATGTCACGTATTCCAGATGAACAAAAACCCGCTATAGGAAAAGTAATTGCACCCAAGGCGCTTTTTTGGTTTAGATGGGCAGCATTAGGAACAATTGTTACTGGATTAATTGTTGCTTATCTTCAAGGCTATGTTCACCAAGCGATGACTTTAGGTATCGGTAGCGGAGACCCTAAATCAACCGCAATCGGTATCGGAATGTGGTTAGGTATTATAATGGCCTATAATGTTTGGTTTGTAATCTGGCCTAATCAAAAAAAAGCTCTTGGAATGATTGAATGTACTCCCGATGAGAAAGCTAAATCTGCTAAAACAGCTATGTTGTTCTCAAGAACAAACACATTATTATCTTTTCCAATGCTGCTTTCAATGGTTGCGGCACAAAATTTATATTAACTAAGGTTTAATTTTCTCTTCTTCTTTCTCTAGAGTTTTATAACTAACCTTCAATAATTTTAATAAAGGTGAGGCAACAAAAATTGAAGAGTAGGTACCTATTAAAACTCCTAAAATCATAGCAAAGGAAAAACCTCTTAAAATTTCACCTCCTAATATATAAATTGAAAATAAAGCCAATAAAGTAGTTAAAGATGTTATTATTGTCCTCGCTAAAGTCTCATTTATAGACAAATTAGCAATGTCACTAATACTAATTTTGGTATACTTAAATAAATTTTCTCTTATGCGATCATAGATTACCACAGTATCGTTCATAGAATATCCAACTATTGTTAAAACTGCTGCAATTATTGATAGATTAATTTCCAGTGATAAAACTGAAAAAATTCCTAAAGTTATAACAACATCGTGAAATAATGCCACAATTGAACCAAAACTGAATTGCCATTCAAATCTTATCCATATATAAAAAAGCATAGCTGCAAGTGCCAGTGAAATAGCTATAATTGAGGACTCTAGTAATTCAGCACTAACTTTTGGGCCAACATTTTCTACTCTTCGAAAATCAACATTTGAATTTAAATTATCCGATAATTTTTTTTTAATTTCAGGGATTAGATTACTGTTATTCACACTTTTTTGTTCTACTTTCACTAAATAATCACCCTCTTTTCCAAATTTTTTAACATTTATATCTCCTAGATCCATAGTTTTAAGTGTTTCTCTAATTGATGAAGCGTCTATTGATTGGCCTGTTCTAAGTTCTATTAATGTGCCGCCTTTAAAATCAATTCCATAATTTAAGCCCTTAAATGTAATAAAAAAAATGCTCAAAATAAAAATTATTATTGAGGCAATATTTGCCTTTTTAAAATTTGCAACAAAATCAATTTTTACCGTCATTAGATTTTTATCTCTTTATTTTTATTGTTTAAAACTATGATAGACGTTAAGTGACGTGCTAAAAAGTAGGCTGTAAATAGAGTAGTTATAATTCCAATACCGAGAGTAATTGCAAAACCTTTTACTGGGCCTGAGCCAAAAGCAAATAATATTATTGCAGCAATCAAAGTAGTTATATTAGCATCTAAAACAGTTATTTTTGCCTTAGTGTATCCTGAAGTAAATGCGTGTATTATAGATTTTTCTGTTTTAAGTTCCTCTTTTATTCTCTCAAAAATTAAAACATTTGCATCAACAGCCATGCCTACTGTTAAAATGATACCCGCAATACCTGGAAGAGTTAAAGTGGCTTCTAAAATAGTTAAAATACCTACCAACATAAGTAAATTCGCAATTAAAGCAGTATTAGCGATCAATCCAAAAATTTTATACTTATAAAACATAAATAATATAACTAATAAGAAACCTACGACTAAAGAAGTGACACCTGATTTAATAGAGTCTTCTCCTAAATCTGGGCCAACTGATCTTTCTTCTACTATTTCAAGAGGAGTTGGCAGAGCACCTGATCTAAGTAATAAAGCTAAATCTGTGGCCTCTTGAAATGTAAAATTACCAGAAATCATTCCTTTTCCAGAGGTAATTGGTTCGTTGATGTTTGGAGCACTTATAATTTTATTATCTAAAACTATAGCCAATTTTTTTCCAACATTGTCTGTTGTGGCTCGTCCAAATTTTTGTGCACCAATCCTGTCTAAAGTAAAAGATACGACAGGTTCATTTCGTTGATTCTGAATATTTGGTTGCGCGTCAATTAAATTTTCGCCGCTCATAACAATTCTTTTACTTATTATTAACTTATCTCCATCTTCTGAAATCATTTCGTCAGTTCCAAATTCAGAATTTTCACTTACTAATCTAAAATTTAATTGGGCAGTTTTGCCTAGAAGTTTTTTTATTCTTTCGGGATTTTTAAGGCCAGGCAGCTCTACCAAAATTCTTTTTTCTCCCCTTTGTAATATAGTAGGCTCTTTAGTGCCAACATCATCAATTCTTCTCCTGACAATTTCAATAGATTGTTTTAAAGCAGAATTATTAATTGTGAGCAGGCCATATTTAGAAAAAAAGACCTGAATATTTTGATTATTTAATAATTTATAATCTAATTCAAAAGATCTAAAGTTATCTATGTAAGGGTTTACTAAATTGTCTCTTTTTGAAAAGAAAATTGTTTCAAATTTTTCTACATCATTAACTACAAAACTTAAAAAGTTATTATTTATATTGAAATTTGAATAATCTAAATTTTTTTCCTTTAATAATTTTTTTAAAGGAATAACTTTTGATTGTATTTTTTCTTTAACAAGAGAGTCTGAATTAATTTCGAGCAAAAGATATGAACCACCTTGTAAATCTAGTCCTAAATTAACTTTTTTATCTATAAATGAATTTTCTTTTTCTTGAAGGTTTAAAAAAGAAAAAATTGATATTAAAAAAAATATTAAATAAATTATGATAATATTTATTTTTGAAAAATTTAACACGAAAAAGAACTATTTTTTGACTTCTTCTTTTTTAAGTAAACTTGTTATTGTGGATCTAATTATTTGAACTTTTGTGCCTTCTCCAATAATTACTTCGATCCTGTCATCTTCCATAACTCGATCGACTGTGCCTATTATTCCACCTGAAGTTATTACTTCATCACCTCTTTTTAAAGACTCAACCATCGCCTTATGATCTTTTACTCTCTTTTGTTGTGGTCGTATTAAAAAAAAGTAAAAGATTACAAAAATTAATATTAAAGGTATAAATTGTGCAATTCCTTGTCCGCTCATGAAGAGAGAAATATATTATATGAATTGGATTAACAAGTTAAATTTTAATCAAATTTTGCCCAAATTATTCATATATTTTTTTAAGACATTTGGAATTGTTACAGTTCCATCTTCATTTTGATTATTTTCTAATAAGGCAATTATTAATCTACCTACAGCTAATCCGGATCCATTTAATGTGGCAACAAATTCATTTACATTTTGATCTTTAAATTTTGCGCCCATTCGTCTCGCTTGAAAAGATCCACAAGATGAACAACTTGAAATTTCTCTGTATTTATTTTCAGATGGTATCCATACTTCAATATCATAGGTTTTTTCCGCACTAAATCCCATATCACCACTAGATAATAACACGACTTGAAAAGGTATCATCAATTCTTCTAAAATTTTTTTGGCACAGTTCAACATTCTATCAAGTTCTTCCATAGAATTTTTAGGTTCAACTATGCTTACTAGTTCAACTTTATAAAATTGATGCTGTCTGATCATTCCTTTTGTATCCTTACCATAACTACCAGCCTCTTTTCGAAAACAAGGAGTTGAAGCCACATATCTCTGTGGCAAATCGTTTTTATTATTTAAAAGAGTTTCTCTCACTAAATTTGTCAAAACTACTTCTGCTGTTGGAATTAAAAATTTCCTCTGTTTAGAATCATCAAATTTAATTTCGAATTGATCTTCTTCAAATTTAGGTAGTTGGCCTGTCCCAAACATAACCTCTTCATTTACTATTAAAGGTGGCGAAATCTCAGTGTATTTAAATTCGTTAGTATGAATATCTAACATAAAATTAATTAATGCTCTTTCTAACAATGCAATTTTATCTTTTAATACCACAAACCTCGAACCAGACAATTTTATAGAGGTATCAAAATCAATTTGGTTTTTTGAAGATCCTATTTCTGTATGCGATTTTGGTTTGAAAGAAAATTTTTTTATATTGCCAAATTTACCGACTAATTTATTAGATTTTTCATCTTTTCCTACAGGTACATCTTCTTGTGCTAAATTCGGTAATATATGTAATAAATCATTTAATTTTTTTTGGGCCTTTATTTGTTGATCAGAAATTACAGATATTTTTTCAGAAATTTTTTTGGACATTTCGAAATTTGAACTATCTTTAGACTTTGATAAATTTTTTTTTTCTTGTTCTAATTTTTCTTTATCGTTAATTAATTTTCTATTATCATTATCTAGTAACTGAAATTTTTTTATGTCAAACGTAAAGTTTCTATCTAAAAATTTTTTTTTGTATTTATCTAAATTTTTTCTTAGATCTTTTAAATTATGCATCTTCTAAGCTTTCTTTCTCTTTCTTTTTTTCAGTAAATTTAACAGTAAATATAGATAATTCATAAAGTAATAATAAAGGTATTGCCAGTCCTACTTGTGTAATTGGATCAGGTGGAGTTAAAATTGCTGCCATTGCGAATATGATAACAATCACATACCTTCTTCTTGTCTTGAGATAATCTGAATTTACAATACCTATTCTTGCTAATAAATTTAATAGTATAGGTAATTGAAAACTTATTCCAAAAGCAAAAATTAATCTCATAATTAATGAAAGGTATTCATTTACTTTTGCCTCTAGTTGTATAGGTAAATTAGTGTTAGATCCTAATGACTCAAACGATAAAAAAAATTTTATAGCTAGAGGCATAACTAAATAATAAACCAGTAAACCTCCCAATAAAAAAAGTATGGGAGTTGAAATTAAATAGGGAAGAATCGCTTTTTTTTCATTTTTATAGAGTCCGGGTGCGATAAACTTATAAATTTGTATAATTAAAACTGGACTACCTAAAAAAATTGCTGAGAAAAAAGCAACTTTGATGTATGTTAAGAATGTTTCATGTAAAGCAGTAAATATAAGCCGTCTTGAAACTTCATCGTTTCTCACAGCTGCAGCATACGGTTCTACTAAAAAATTATAAATATTTTCAGCAAATATATATGAAATTATAAATGTTAAGAATATAAATAATAAAGAATTTAATAACCTTGTACGTAACTCAATAAAGTGACTTGTAAACGAATTACTTTCAGCCATCTTTTTCTATATCTTTTTTTATTCGATTATCTTTAGTTGTAACTTCTTCTTCGAAATTCATTTCTTCAGTGGCTGAAGAGACTTCTTTTTGAAAATTACTTAATGTGTTTTTCAATTTTCCTATATAGGTTCCAATTTTTTTGAGCGCTATAGGAAATTCTTTAGGCCCTAAAACTAATATCGCAACAATTACTACCGATAAAATCTCTAACCATCCAATTTGAGGCATTTTGATTACTTATTTTCGGAGTCAGAATTGTCCGACTTTGAGTTATCATCTTGATTGTTTGTGGTTGTGTCTTCGGACATACCTTTTTTGAAGCTTTTAATACCTTTTGCAACATCACCCATCAAACTTGATATTTTTCCTCTCCCAAAGAGTAATACGACCAATACAACTACAATAGCTATTTGCCAGAAACTAATTCCCATAATTTTGAATATATACAATAAAAAGACTTAAATAAATATATTTATTTATCTTCTTCAGGAGTTTTTTTGATAGCTTCTTCTATATCTTCATAAATATTCTGCTTTTCGGTAATTGACTGTTCTTTGAAGAATTTTCCAGTTCCAAAAATAGATTTATCAATACTTGAGGTATCTATAAGACCCGCTGATCCAAGTTCATCTACTGTTGGTAAATCTGAAAGCTTTTGAATATTAAAATGATTTAGGAAATTTTCAGTGGTGGCATATTGAATTGGTTTTCCGGGAACATCTTTTCTACCTGCCGGTCTTACCCAATCTAATTCAAGTAAAATTTCAAGAGTATTTGATCCAAATGACACACCTCTAATTTCTTCTATCTCAGATCTAGTTACTGGTTGGTGGTAAACTATTATCGAAAGTGTCTCTATTGTAGCCTTTGATAGTTTTTTTTGAGAAGATTTTTGTAAAGCCATTAGTTTTGATAAATCTTCAGCAGTTCTAAATGACCATTTTTTTTTTATACAAATTAAATTAATTCCTCTTGTTTTGTATGTTTGTTGGAGATTTTCTAATAACTTTTTTAAATTTGTGTTAGTTTGAACTCTTTTTTCAATTGTTTCAATATCTAAAGGTTCGGAAGCTGCAAAAAGTATAGCTTCAACCTGCCTCTCAAGTTTTGAGGGAGATGTTGGAAAATTTATTACATTATTTTTTTTTTATTTTTCATTTAAAGATTTTTTAACCATTAATTTATCAAAAATTTTTTTTTGAGAGATTGAAATAACTCCCTCTTTTACCAGTTCTAAACTAGCAGCAAAAATTCCACTAACACCAGTTCTATTCATTTTATTTTCTAAATAAAACTTTGGTATTAATTCTATAATATTTCTCCATTCTTTAATTCTTTCTAAGTTGTTTCTTATTTGCTTAATGCCTTCTTCAGTTGTGAAAACAGGAAGTTTTGGAATACTTATGTTTTTGAAAGTTTTTTGCATCTGTATCCCAGAATATGTTTTAAGCAACTCATAAAGTGAAACATTATATACGGGTGTTTTGATTGATCTAATACCTCCCTTCATACCTCTAGTGAAAATATGAACCCCTAGTCTATTTTTCTGAAGCATTTGATCTGATAAAATTCTTATTAATGCTAATTTTTTTAATTGTAATTTTAACTTTTCTGCTACTTCCAATGCTTTAAAATCATCTTCATCATCTTCTGGTAATAAAAGTTTTGATTTTAAATAAGCCAACCAAGTAGCCATTAATAAAAATTCTGAAGCTATTTCTAAATCTAATTCTTTATGTCTTTTAATAAATTCTAAAAATTGATCAGCTAATTTTGTTATAGAAATTTCTGCCAAGTCTACTTTTTGAGTTTTTGCCAAATCTAACAGAACCTCTAGTGGACCACTATAATTTGGTATATTAACAGAGATTTGTTTGGTATTTTTTGAATCCATTACCAATTCTACCTTAAAAATTTATAAAATTCTGATGTTTTTTTTGAAGTAAATTTATCAATATATGGTAAAGATTTTATCAATTTAAAGTTGTCATTAGTATTTCCAGCACAATACAAAACAAGATTACAGCCTGCTTCTAAAGACTTTTGTGCATTAGTTATTAAATCATATTTTAAAGCTTTCATTGAAATATCATCTGACATTAGTATTCCTTGAAAACCAATTTTTTTTCTAATGATATTTTTAATAATTTTTTTTGAAAAAGTGGCTACATTTTTTTTATCAATTTTTGAATAAAGGATATGAGCTGTCATTCCTAATTTTGCATTAGTAGATTTAAATGGATAAAAATCAAATTTATTCAGGGTTTTTAAATTTAATGAAACTTTTGGCATCTTTTTATGACTATCACTAGTAGATGCACCGTGCCCAGGGATATGTTTTATTACGCTTATAATCTTATTGGAGTGAAAATATTTAACCATAAAAAAACCGAGTTCTTTAACAATTTTCTTATCATTTGAAAAACTTCTTTCTCCAATTATTTTATGAGTATTTGTCCTTAATACATCGAGAACAGGGATAGTATTTATATTTATACCAAGAAAACTTAGAATTTTACTTAAAGAGTTGACATAGTGCTTAAATAAATTGAGACAAAAATCTTTGTCTTTTTTATATAGATGACCAAAAAAATTTGCAGAAAAATTGTGGTTGATTAAGTTTTTTAACCTTGAAACTCCTCCGCCCTCTTCATCAATTAATATCGGAAATTTCGTATTTTTTGTTAATTTCTTTATCTGAGATGTTAATTTTTTAATTTGATTAAAAGACTTTAAATTTCTTTTGAATAATATCACTCCCCAAGGTTTTTCCTTCGACAAAAGAATCTTTTCCCTTTGTAAAAGCTTTGTCCCTTTTAAACTAATAATTAAAGCTTTTCTTTTCATTTATTTTTCATCAGATCCCAAAAACTTCTTTTTTTTTCTTTGCGATTAATTTTTTCTATTGAATCGTTGAATTCTATAATGTTATCAGTATCATTTTCTAGAGTTGGCAAGTTTAAACTCTTATCCTTCAAGATTTGGTCAATATTAGAACGATTATAATTTTTCACATTAATAGTACTGTTTGAAGAATAGTATTTAAAGATAAAAAAAAAGAAAATAAATATTATTACAATCATTAAAATATTTAATACTTTATTCATTACATTTTATTAGGTAGTGAAACCCCCAAGATATTCATTCCATTTCTAATAACTGCAGCGATTAAGTAAATAAAAACTAAAGTTTCTCTTCTTTTAATCGAACCATTTACTATAAATTTGTATTTATTATTTTCGTTTCCTTTGCTCCAATATGAGTGGAATAATGTTGAAAGTTCATACAAATAAAAAGGAATTTTATGTGGTTCAAATTTTGATGAAGCAGACTCTATTATTTTTGGCCATTCGAAAATTTTTCTTAAAATTTTTTCCTCATACTCATTAGGAGAAAAAGATCCGTTGTTAATAGAAATTTTGTCATCCAAACTTTTTTTTAAAGTTCTTATGATTGAATTTATCCTAGCAAATGCATATTGAACATAAAAAACTGGATTGTCCTTTGTCTTTTCCTTGACTTTATCAAAATCAAATTCTAACTCTACATCATTACTTCTGTTTAACATCATAAATCTTACAGAGTCTTTATCAACCTCATTTAATAAATCTTGAACTGAAATAAATTCACCTGATCTCTTTGACATCTTGAAGGGCTTGCCTTTTTTATATAGTTTTACAAGCTGGCATACTTTGCAATTTAATTTCACTTTATTATTAGATAATGCTGAAACAGCAGCTGAAATTCTTTTTATATAACCAGTGTGATCTGCTCCAAGTATATTTACTAAATTATTAAATTTTCTATCAATTTTATCTGAATGATACGCAACATCGTTTGCAAAGTATGTCCAGGAACCATCGTTTTTTTGTAATGCTCTATCGCTATCATCTCCAAAAGAAGTTGATTTAAAAATGAGCTTTTTAGTTTGTTTCCAATTTTTTGAAACTTCTCCTTTGGGAGGGTTAAGATAACCCTCCTTTACGTAATTTTTTTTTTTTAATTTATCTACAGTTTTTTGAACCATTTTTTTTTCAACTAATTCTGTTTCTGAAAAAAAATTATCGTGTTTTATTCCAAGTTTTATTAAATCATCTTTAATTAAAGCCATAGAGCCCTCTAAAGAAAGTTTTTTTAAATTTTCAAAAGATCTTTCAAAATTATCAATTTTTAGACTTTTGTTGTCTCTCAATATTTTTTCAGCGATTTCTTTGATATAAACACCTGGATAAAGATTTTCCTTATTAACAAATTTTTCATTAAATTTGATTTCTCTAATTCTACAATAAACAGACTCTACAAAATTTTTAATTTGATTACCGTAATCGTTGATATAAAATTCTTTGGTAACTCTGTTTCCATTAAAAAGCAAAAGGTTAGACAATACATCACCAAATACAGCACCTCTGCAATGACCTATATGCATTGGACCAGTTGGATTAGCAGATACAAATTCTATGTTAAATGTATCATTAGACTTTTTTGCCCCATAATTTTCTTTATTTGCTAAAATCTCATTAATATTCAAAATCATTCCCTTTTTAGATAATTTAATGTTCAAAAAGCCAGGTCCTGCGATCTCAATATTTTCAAAATGATCTATTTTATTTAATAACAAATTTTTCAAATCAAGAGCTAAGTTCTTAGGATTAAGATTATTTGATTTAGCTAAAATTAAAGAGATGTTAGAAGACAAATCGAAGTTAAAATGCTCTGGAGGTACTTCTAAATTAATATTATGCAAATTATCAAAATTTTTTAATTTTAAAATATCTTTATTTTGAAGGATAAGGTTATTTATTTTCGATAAGTAATTTTCAAATATATTCATTTCATCTTTTTATAAAGATTTATTGCATATCTATCGGTCATACCAGCGATAAAATCACAGATTGATCTTGCAATATCCGATTTATCATACTTACTAACATTTATATATCTACTAGGATTTTTTTTAATAGTTTTAAATAATTTAAGAATAATATTTTTTCCTTGATTTGTATTCTTTATAACGTTTTGATGATAATACATCCTTTTTTTTAAAAATGCTTTAACGTGCTTATCAAATTTTTTCATTTTATTGGAAAATGTGACTATAGGATATCTAGATTTGTAAATATCGTTTAGACTCTTAATTTTAAATTTTTTGATATTTATTTTTGTTGTACTTATTATATCTTTTACCATTTCGTTTATTATTTCTCTTACTATTTGTCTTATAATTAAGTCAATCGAAAATCTTTTATTTTTTTTTTTATGTTTCGATACTATCTTTTTTAAAATAGGGATCTTTTCTAAATCTTTTAAACTGAATAAATTTGACTTTAAACCATCCTCTAGATCATGGCTATTATATGCAATATCGTCAGATATTGAAGCTATTTGAGCTTCAAGGGACGGGCTTAATTCAAATTTTATTTTATTTTTAAATAAATTTTTACCTAAAATTTTTTCATATCTTTTAAATTTTTTTATTGGTCCATTATGTTTAAGTAGTCCATCTAACGTTTCTATAGTGAGATTTAATCCTTTAAATTCATAATATCTGTTTTCTAAAAATAAGATTATTCTTAAAGTTTGAATATTATGATCAAAACCACCAAAATTTTTCATACATTTATTTAGCGCCTCTTCACCAGCGTGACCAAATGGAGTGTGTCCTAAATCATGCGCTAAACTTAATGTTTCACATAAATCCTCATTTAAATTAAAAAATTTTGACAGTGTTCTTGATATCTGAGCTACCTCTAAGGAATGTGTAATTCTTGTTCTAAAATGATCTCCAGAGGTATTTACAAAAACTTGAGTCTTGTGCTTCAGTCTTCTAAATGCGGTCGAATGAATGATTCTGTCTCTATCTCTTTGAAAATCAGATCTTAAGCTTGTCTTGCTCTCGTTAAAAAACCTTCCTTTTGATACTATTGGAACTGCTAATTTAG
>MDTD01177246.1_pt1 | contig 14071 bp, 15 predicted proteins | sample 811221 | NCBI WGS metagenome assembly MDTD01 (sample SAMN05326646, study PRJNA326480) | marine metagenome | isolation source: seawater | place: Pacific Ocean: South West | collected 2011
AGTTTACCCACTTCCAGTGTGCCAGCCATAACGGCTATACTCATAGGCATACCACTAAATAGTAGCATTAGGCCGACTATGGAGAACCATGCGGCTACACCGGCAATTGCCAGTGCTGTGAATAATGTTAATAAACCAAATAACATACACATATTTATCGGGACATGTAACGAAGTGAGAACAATTTTTGTAAACGCAACTGTCAATCCAAATGACTACGAAACGGTTCAAAAGAAGGTTTCCAAGGCATTTATAGCCGATTCTTTGTTTGATAAAGACTATAATACTTTTAACTATATCAACAAACACGACTATCTTAACTGGATACTAAATCAAACTAGACGTATGCGAAAAGAGATTGCTGTTAACCTTACGGCTGATCATTTTATATATCCAGTATCAGTTGATATTAATCATGCAATAGACGTCGAAAGTCCGTTTTGGGCAGATTTGATCAAAAGATTTGAGCCAATACAAGATTGGAAAGTTGTTGTTTCAATATCTGAAAAAGCGGCATTTATGTTAAATGGTCAAACTTTTGCAAAATTTTTCAACCATCCAGAATTTAGTGCTGTAATAAGCGACGTCTGGGAATGTGGACCGCAACTAACAACAAAACCAGATGTTGGACCTGATGGATTTACTGAAATTAGTGAGTTAAATGTTTGGGAATATTTTTTAGAAAACTGCAAAAGACATCTTAAACCAATTGGCGAATGTAAGCACAAACGTTTTTATGTTAAACCAAACTCTGATAAAGATTACACATTCTTTTTACAAGGGCAAGGCATTGACTTTGAAGTTATACCATTTGAATACTTTTTGTTTGACACAAATAATGTGTGTGGCATAAAATCTTCAAGGAATATGGACATGATGGATTGGGAAGATGCCATGGACTATCAGCCTTTTGATATTAATAAGGTGCTTGAATCAATATGGCATGATGACAAGGAATACGATGCATTGCTTTTGAACAGAGTACCTAAACAACACAGGCTATCAGTAATTGCAGAAGCAGAGACAAGAGGCTTATTAGACAATATGATTTGGAGTTGTGGATACGAAACAGACAATATGACGTTACCAGGCGACGATCCTGATGTTGATAAAAAAGTTTTAAGTATGTTGCCTAAACAGGCAGAGTTCGAACCTCATGACAATATATCTGGAAATGAAATACCAATACACCACGATAGAAAATTCAATTTGAAATGGCCTCAAAAATGTAAAATTAACATAATTACAGAAAGTCAAGCAAGAGATTTGATTATAGATCATGACCCACCGCACCCAGTAAGATTTTTAACTGAAAAAACATTTAAGGCCATGGCTTGGGGCATGCCGTTTTTGTTTGTAGGTAATCAGCATGGCTTACAACGTTTAAGAGATCTTGGTTTTAAAACGTTTCCAGAGTGGTTTGACGAAAGTTATGACGAACTAGATAATTATAATTTGCGTATAAAAGGAATGTTTGATGCCTATGAAAAGTTTTTATCAGAAGAGCATAGCATAGACGAAATACAAAATTCATTAGAACATAATTTTAACAAAATACATGATAGTTTTTGGGTGTCAAGCAGGTTAGTTGACCCAATGCGTATCATTATAGACAGAATTGAAGAGATGAGTTTGCATGATTAATGTTTTTGTTCCTTTAGATATCAGCACCTATGCTAATAAATTTTTTATAGATCTTGATAAAATGGATCGAATGAAAAGTGAACTATCATTTACACCTGCAGATTACATAGAGCATGACATTTTTCACGTTTTGACAAGGTCACCGATGTACAGTAGCAATTTGGACTTTTCACAATACGGTAAGAAAGTAACATTAAGTCCTTTTAGACTTGCACTTGCTGATTTAGACTTGCTTGACCAAGTTGAAAGACGACTTACTGATTCTTATGGTGAAGAAGTTGCTGTTCATGTTACAATGAGTGAACACTTAGCAAGTATAATGTCCAGAGAATTTTGGTTACGGGCAGTTCCTAATTTTAATCTTGTAATTTCAGATGTATGGGAGCCTGAATTTTTGGATCATGATCCAAAATTATCAATGTATAATGTTTTTGAATACATTAAACAAAGTTTTGACCAAAGTGCTCCATTTAAAGTAAATCTTGTTAAACCAAATTCACATGATGGTTTACAAAAATGGCTTACTTTAAATAAAATACCTGCAAGTGTTGTAAATTTTGAGTATTTTCTGTATGACACTTGGGTACAAAGTGGTGTAACCTACGCAGGGTCAAAGTTAGATAAGGAAACAACTTACAAGTCTAAGACATTTTTTGACTTGCAACGTAAAACTGAGAAAACAAAGGACATCTTGCTGTTAAATCGCACCTACAAAGCACACAGAGTCGCTGTAGTAAACGATTTATATAAAGATGGGTATTTGGATAACAGTTATTTTAGCCTGCAGGAAATTAGAGATAGTAGCGAAGCACCAGAATTATTGGAAAATTACGAATTACCCATATTAGCCGATAGCGAACCAGACACAAATATTGGTCCTGACGGGTTTATGCAACATGATTCGGTGGCAAATTACGATTGGATACTAAAATCCAAGTTATATGTTGGTACAGAAAGTTATATGTCTGTTGATTCTCAAATTTTACAACAAGGATACACAAAATACCCAATTCGATTCGTTAGTGAAAAGGTATATAAGCCTTTGGCATGGGGTATGCCTTTCATTATTTTAGGGAATGCCAGAACTTTACTAAAAATTAGGCAATTAGGCTTCAAAACATTTGATGGATTAATCGATGAGTCGTATGATTTGGAAGATGATCCCAAGATTAGGTATGACATGGTGTTAAATGCCATTAAAAGTTTCATAGATAGTCCGCCAGACCGTGAAAAACTCATAAAAATATGTAAATTTAATTTAGATTTGTTTTATGACACTGATTTTCAACTAAATCAGTTTAGTGAAATGGCAAATTCGTGTGTAAACAATTATTATAACTTTAGAAGGACAGTCGATAACGAATTTAATCAGTAAAGGCACCGATTACTTTTTCTACATTCGCTATATCATCATATTATTGAGTTATTCGAGCAATTAAGGGTGCCATCCTCTTCATAACTCAGAATGGTTTAACCATTCAATCTCCTTTTTGTTAAGTTATTCGTTGATAGTCGTTAAGTTCGCATGTTGCACTATTGGCTTCATGCTCTCTTACGGTTACTCTTTGAACCCAGCATCTTCCATCAGTCAATTCTTTCACTATTTCGTCTGCTTTGTCAAATGCCATTTCGGCAAACCGCTCACAACCTGTAGAAGATACTATTCTTAGGTCTACCAAATCCTTTTTTGCTAAATCTACGAATGTATCCATTTCAGGATCGTCTTCGGCTACCAAATAAGTATGGTCAAAAGTGTGTTTCAACCATTCTTTCAGTGGCTTTAGTCCCCCAAAGTCCACTATCCAGTTACGATCATCAAGTTCGTCGCCACCAAAAGTGAATTCAAACTGTAATGCGTAACCATGGATTAAATTACAATGGCTATCTGCTCGCCATTGCCTAAATGCACAGGAATGACCTGTTGCATGTGTATATGTTTTACCAGAATAAAAACGTTTCATTTAATGTGCCTCAATAATTTACAAATTATAAGGTTTATTTAGGCAAAAGTCAACCTGTTTTTATATAATTCCGGCTTCTTCCTCTGACATCTTGATATGACCTTCTCTGATTAACTTTTTACGGTTAGCCATATGCTTGTCTTGTATTTCTTCTTTGCTACCACCAAAGTATGCAACTGCATGACCTTCCTCAACTAATATGTCGGTTACTAATCTGCCGTCGTCAGTTACAAAATCACCAAGAATACGACCAAACTTGCCTTTCATATCTTCGCCTTTTTTATTAATTTGTGTTTTGAGGATTGGACCTGAACGTCCACCAACTAATTCTTTAAGTCTTGCCGCACTGGCCTTACCAAATACTTTTTCTACTTTATCTCTAGTTCGACTTTCTGGGGTGTCGATACCCATTATGCGTACTCTTTCGTCCTTGAGGACAATACCAAAACCTAAATCTATATCTACGTCTACTGTGTCGCCATCAACAACTTTGAGTACTTTACATCTATACTCGTACATTGTTTTACTCCTACACCCACCTACGGGATTATAAGAGTATTTATCGTTTTACTGGGACTTATGAAAGGTGTGATTATCTATTTGGACAACTTGGACATAGTGGTTTGCCCAGTATGGTTGTGCTATATTATGATTGAAGTAATGAGTAGCACCATCTGTAATATCAGGTAAATTACCTTCAATCATTTGTGTTGCAATTTGTAAACTTTCTTCCCATGCTAACATATGGCTTTTAATAATTTTGCCATCTGCTGTTTTAAGAACTATGTCATCTGACTTACCATCACAATACCAACTAAATTGACATTTGTGTCTTGCTGGAACTTCATTACCTCTCCAATTTACATACATTTGTGCTTGATATACAACACCACAATATGTATTAGGATATTTTGTGCTGTCTACTCTATTGTGGGTTACATTAGCAACTGCTACTTTACCAGCAAAACTTTCACCTCTTGCTTCATGGTATATGTTTGTGGCCAAACAATGCATTTGGTTAATATCAACAACATTGGGTTCTGATAAAGTTACTGTTTGTTCAACAGATATTACTTCTGGTTTAACTGCATATATGCCATATGCATTCCATCCTACTACGAATGCTAGTAGAAAAGTTAAGGTCAAATTTCTTATTACTTTCATCATACTCTTGCCCTTTTATGAATATATTATAACAAATTTGTGTTAATGTGTCAACTATTTATGACTTTGTGTCCTCTGCAATATGTACTCTTTTTCTTAATGAAGTACTGCTAAAACTGTGATCTCTGCCGTTATATACTATTTTACTGCCTCTTTGTTTGGCAATATCTTTACCTGTAAAATCCTTAGTTTTATATTCATCACCTAAAACTCTGACATCTATTGGTAATGTTAAAAGCAAGTCTACAAGATCTTGCTCTGTGTTGTAAATTACAATTTCGTCTACATATTTTACAGCCGCCAATTGTATTTGCCTTTCTACAATAGTTTGCACAGGTGCATTTTTTTCAGGTCTATCTAATGTAGGATCATTTTGTAAACCAACAATAAGATAATCGCAATGATGTTTTGCTTCTTCTAACATTGTAATATGTCCTGCATGTAACAAATCGAATGTACTGCATGTAAATCCAATCTTTCCGCAATCCTTGTAATTTAGTTTCATACTATGTGTTGTTCTCTGCTTTTTTCTGCTGTATATACTTTACCTGTTTTTCTTCCGTAGTAGATATCTTTGCTGATACCTTTAGTACCACCGTCGCCTTTAGTAACCATTATAATCATTTGGCATATTGCAATAAAAACAGGAATCATTATTGCAACTATTATAACTCCATCTATCATTTGTATTCAACTCCTACGGCCATGCCGTTATCTTGAACAATATTTATATGTTCAAAATCAAATTCTTCTCCTGTTATTTGTTTCCAAAGTTGCCATTGTGTCATAACAGTTTTATCTGCACCTCTAGTTCCGTGTAAGTGCATTATTTTTGCATCATCTATACTAGCACTATTCCATGCTTCTATTTCTGCAATGTATTGTTCATGGTAAATTGCTTGTGGTACAGCATTCATCATTTGAAAATTCATAGTGGCATCGTGCCAGTTGCTTACATCTTTATTTTGGCTATACATCATTTCATTAAAAATAATTTGTTCTGTACCCCAAATATTGTAATCCCAATCCTTTGCATATTTCCAACCTAAATCCCAAACGTCTTTTGCCATTGCACTTGGATAGTATCGGACACCTGCATTGAAATAATGTTGGTGCTGTAATCCATATTTGTTCTTTGCATCATTACCGCCAAGTGTTTTTGGGTCAGTATAATTAAACATTTGAAAATTATCTAATTGATCAAAAACATTTACTGGCTTTAACATTATAGTATCTAAATCTAAAAATAGGATATTGTTACTGCCATTATCCCACATTTCAAATACTTCGCCAAAGTTTTTATCAAATACTTCTTGGTAACTGTCTACTTCATTTTCAATTATTTCAAAATCCCAGTCGCCTTCTAAAAACACTTCAACACTTTCGCATAATATATCACACATACTAGAATATAGTTTAAAGGTGTTATCGGCACCTTTTTCTTGATTATATTCCAGTTTATCGTTGTTTTTAATACGGCATAATGCCATACTAACTATATTTGCCATATATTATTCCTATTATGTGTCATATTTAACTGTTTTTCACCTCTTTTAAAACACTTTAAGGCAGATCCTGTAAATATATTATGTAAATGAGGTTGTGATAAAATTCTCACAACCTTTAATAATTTGAGTCCCTCTGATGAAACTCTAAGATACACAATATCAGAATACATCCACCTCATTTACTTTATTCGTTTCAACTGCCCTTTCATATAGTTGCTCACTAGCCAAATTCTTAGCCTTAGCCTCGCATTGTATATCAAAGTTGTCCCAAAAACTCAATGCCCAATCGTTTGCATCGTTGTTAGGATAGAAATCAGAGTGTGCTCTAAGTTTTTGTTTTTTGCAACCTATATCGAGTAAAGTCTGTAATTCATGCAAAGTGTCATGTCTACTTCCTGATTCAAGCAAGGATGGTTCTGGTAACCATTCATCCCTGCTATAACTATAATGGAGAGTAGGCCTAACACCCCTCCAACTATCAATGACCATTTTAACGCGGTCGTCGTCTGCTTGTATATATTCTTCATCTCTTATCCAATGGTGGTGAATGTCTAATACCAATGCTACATGATCTTTCAGTTTAAGACTTTCATCAAGTCCCCAACACATTTCATCATTTTCTATAGCAATAGTATTTATTGCTTCAGGAGAAAGTTTAGGTAATATGTCTATAATACCTTGGTACCCTTTCCTGCCCGATATATGAACATTTAGTTTCATGTCCATAAATTCTTTACCGTACCCCATCCAACGTGCCATGTTGGCATGATACTCAAACTCGTCTATGCTACGTTCTACAACGTCAGGTTTATCACTAGCAAGTACACAAAACTGTCCAGGGTGAAAACTGATTCTTACATCTTGCTTACGAGCAATATCACCAACTTTGCTAAATCCTGCTTCAAGTTCTTTAATTACTGTTTTGTCCTCAAACACATATCTCCAACTAGGCTCAGTGGCCATAGGTATTTGATTACTGCCTAGCCTAACCATTCTTCTTTCAGCAGGTAATGTACCAACATACTCGACAAGGTTGTAGGCACTTTTCATATTGTGTTCAACAATGTCTAATAGTTTTTGTTCTGCTACAGACTTTTCTTGTCTATTACACCATGCCACAGTTGTGCCTTTTTCAGTGTAATTTTGCTGTATTTCTTTAAGTATTTTAGGCTTTTGTGTTTGATCGGGATCAAGATACTTACAGCAAAAACCAATTCTTTTAATTTTATCGTCAAACATTAAATACCTGGTTGAATCTTAATAGATTTACTGGATCATAGAAATTTTGTGTTAAAAACTTTCTGTTTGGCAATTCTCTGCTAGTGTGATGCTTAAATAAAACATCAGAAATTTTTGTGACTTTTCTATATTTTCCTATTGTATTTTTACCATTTATGTATACTGTGTCATACGGCTTATACATATCACTATAATTTAGCACTTTAGGATCTTTAGTTTTATTGAATAAGTCATAATTTTGAAATACAGTTAGATCTTCAAATATCGCTACGTCTATCAATTGTTTGTAATCGTTCAAACTTTTATTATACAGGTTAATAATCCAAAGAGCAACCTCGTCTGTAGGTTTTCCAATAATAAAAATATCTATATCATTTGTAGATCTTTTTGGAAATGATCCTACTAAATAACCTTCATATTTGTCAGGCATTGTGGGTAACAATTCTTGATTTAGAAATTTGGTAAATGTTTTAATATTAGGTGGTAGCCAATGCTTGTCTGTAGCAATATGTTCACCTGCTGTGTATTCAAAATTTTCTGTCATGCCAATCGTCTATTTCTTTAAAATACCAATCTACCCAATCTGTGTTTTGTAAAATACTGTAATTGTATTCGCACACTTCTTTTGTTTCTTCGTATAATTCACTTACACTCCTATTGGATAAATTATAGCACAAGTCCACTATTGCGTCAAGTCTTTTTATGCCTATTTCCCTGTCATATGACTCGTCCCAAACATGATCAAAAGTCTTAAATCCTAAACGTTTCAGTTGCTGTAAATCATTGCCTTGTGTACCTATTGTTAATATAAATGGTCTTTTGTGTTTGATTGCTTTAAACGTTTTTCTAGTTGTTGTATAATTTTGTTGTACCTTGTGTAATAACAAAGAGGCAAACGTATCTATAACTACTGATATTAATGAGTTGTCAAATATCCAAGTATCTTTATTATTTAAGTCATTTAACCATAGATGCTCATTTGAGATCATACCCAACATTTCTGGTGTGGAATTATAAAAAGTAGATTCCATAAATGTCCTAGGCGTGTGTTTTTTCATATAATCTAAAAAATCAGCATTGTATAAATTATCGTCAAATTTATCATATCTATAACTGCTCCAAAGCATCACATCGTCGTTGTTTAAAAAACCCTTTTGCCAAAATTTTTCCAGTAATTTATATCTACTGCGATGATAGTTGCCTGCTAAAAAATTAAAATGTATACTTGGAAAAATATCATTTACTTTGATGTTGCTCATTTGAATAATGTTAATTGGCATGTACACAGATCTAAATGGATATTTTTTATTCTTATAATTGTAATTTAAGTCGGTACAACTTGCAATAATTTTGCTTGGGTCAATGTTACGTTCAATTGCTTGTTGAGTCCATGCTATTAGATCACGTTCGCTGATATTTTCCATCTCTTTAGAAAAACCTGCTTCTTCGTATGTAATCAGGTCTCTTTCATAAATACCATTGACGAATCTTTCTTTTATTTCGTGATCAATATTGATATCTAATATAGCGAAATCTTTCATAACATTATTTAAAGCATATACACTGATAATATAGCGAATATCGATAAATACTTGTATCTAAGTAGCAGTCTAACCCTGCTACGTGCATACAAAACACACATATAGATAACCGGTTAATATATAAGTGGAGAAATTATAATGGCAGACACTAAAAATTATGGAATTAAAGGTGTAGGCGCCAATATCGAATTAGGCAAAAGAGGTAATACTGTTGAAAGTAATAGCGGAAACGTTATTGTTAAGACAACCGCTGGAGCACTAGCCACAATTGCAGGAGCAAATGGTACTGCTTCTAGTCACTTTGTAACAAAAGCACAATTGGATGCAAGTTCGGCCGCTAGTGCGGACGGATTCCAAATAGGATTAGGCGATGTTACAGCACATGGTGACGGAAGTTATGCCGGAGGAGCAATAACCTTAACAGATACCACTAAGATATCGAGTGCTATCGACTCATTAAATGAGACTTTAGGTTTATTAGTTCCTACAGCACCAGGGGACTTTCCTAACAGTGAAACCTTAACAGTTTCCAGTACTGGAAATTCACCTTATCTTGCAAATGGGGCAATCCCAGATAGAACCTCAGGAGGCACATTACCAGCATCAGCCGGTGCTAGTGTGACTCGTGTGACTGATACTACTCCAAATTCAAGTCAAATAGACAATTTTAGATCAGACTCAGGTACATTAGCGGCTGTGGTCAATGGCTCTACGTCGGGTAGTGTTACATTTGACGGTACAGACAAAAATGGTACATATACTGATTTAAGAGTTAGCGGATATGCTGACTCACCTGCTGATACTCCAGGATTCTTTACTGAAAGTGATGCTCAGATTAGAATAGCATCTGCTTTGAGCACAGGTTGGAATAGAATCCAAATGACTAAATCTGATACAAATGACACTAACGAAGTGTACTTTGTTGTAGATGACCTAACAGGCTCACCTACAGTAGCATCAGGTAGCATTACGACAGATTCGGCAGGATCTTCAGCATATAGTTCAGGTATAGAACACTTCTCAACAGGGGGAACTGTCACAGTATCTAACATGACAATGACGAATTTGGCAGGCGAAACTTATAGGAATGGAAATCCTATAACTATTTCAGGTTCTGATAGTATTATAAGCAGTCAAAGTTATTCCTATTCGGATGTAGGCGTAAGCACACCTATAGCCAGACAAACAACAAGTGCTCAATCATTGAGTGCTTTGACAGTTAATATTAATGGTACCAATAGACACACGTCGGGAACATTAACAGCAACAGGTACAAACGTAAATGGATCAGGCTCTCAGAGCATATCCAACACAATATTGCTCAAGGCAGGCACGGCGAGAAGCACAGATGTCGATGAGCAAAATATATCTATACCGTCAGGAGCATCTGGTGGTAATAGAGTTTATTTAGGTTCTGGTGCTACAGGAGATAATCCTTTAGGCGCAGGAAACCTACCAAGTAGTAGTTTAACATGGACAAGTACACAAGACTTGACCGCAAGTGGATTTGCCCACGAGGCGGCCGTAGTTGGTGGTATTTTATCATCAGATCAAACTGACTACACCTCAGGCTACTGGCCAGATGGAAATGCGATAGACTATAGTGGTAAAGATGCCACTCAGTATTTAACTTTCTATTTTGCTAAAGCGGCCTTGAGTACATTTAGCATATCAATTACTGGTTCTTACTCAGGACTAATAATTGGATTACCGGGCGTCAGTGATAGCAATAGCATATCACCTAACGCGGCCGGTGGAGCATGGTATGATGCTTTCACATTATACGATGGCTCAGGTAACCCAGGTGGTACAGGTAACGGTGCAGGTTGCGCCAATGGAACAGTCGCAAGTGGGAGTTCCGGCTCAGTTTCGATTACATTAGGCACAGAAAGCACAACCAATGCCACAAATAACGTAGTGTTAGTAAGAGTCAAACTAGCAAGTTCTGACTCAATATCAGCACTCAGTGTATCATAAGGAGGATTGAAGAATGGCAATAACAGATAGCGATAAATTAGATTTCCTCTGGAAAAAAGTTGTTTATGGTGTTACCGAGACAGACATTGACGGGAAAGAAGGACCAAACGAAATTTACAAGAGTGAAGTATTAACTCTAGCACAAGATGTTTGGAAAGAATCTTCGGATATCCCTGCTACAGCACCAGGCACAAGTGCTGATACGCCAGTAAAATATTACGGGCATTCGTCAGCATCAGGTAGTTATGTTGCTGAACCAATACAAATGGTTGCTGACCCGACTGTTTCAGGTTCTAAAACATGGTTAGCAGTAGCAGATCCCACAGGCAATGTTGTTCCAGGTAGTGCTAATAGATTAAGAGACTTCATTCCACCTTCAATAGGGCCAACGTATCTAGCAAAAGTTTACACTACAGAGACTAATGCTAAAAATGATACAAACAAGATGAACGGCTTAACAACTAATGAAGAGTGGGTATTTGACTATACAGCAGGTGTACTACATTTCCCAAATAATGTACCATCAGGTATTAGTAGCAACGTATTTTTAGTTGCTTATCAATACGTAGGTACAAAAGGTGTAGGTGCTTCCACAGGTTCAAATGGTTTAGTTTTTGCGACAGCCAATGTTGCTTATAACAGCGGTACGCAAAGCATACATGCTGTTAATTCAGCAGTGAGAGCCTCAGCAGTAGTAGTTGAAGTCGATACAGCATGGACTAATGCCAATAATACCACAGCAATTACTGTAGGTGTTACTGGCGATACTGATTTACTATTTAAGGCAGGAGACGCCGACTTAACGGTAGCCGGCCAATATAGATCAGATTTCCATTATATATGGCCTAGTACTAGCGACGTAACTATTGTAGCAGAAGTTACACAAGGCGCCGCAACAGCAGGTACAGCCAGAGTTTCAGTTGAGATCGAAACCAGAGGTGAAATACAACCAGTAGATTACGGTTTAGTTACCGATCAGGGTTCAGTATAATCAATAGATAAAAAACATTTTTTTAATCCCCCTAATATGGGGGATTTTTTTTGGCAGTAATAATTTACATTTAAGATAAATACTTGTATGGACATCAAAGAAGTATTACAAGGGTTAAGTAATTTAGGTGGCGAAATGCCAAGAGTCACTAAGCCTAAACGTATCAAAGAAATCAAACCAGGAAAAAAGAATAGCAATGTTCGTAAACGAAGAGGGCCTATGAATATAGACCTATCTAAGTTAGGCGAAGAAGTTGAAGCAATGAGAGATCTTGTTGAAAGAGCAAAGCAAGTCAAAGCAAAATCTAAAATGCCTAAAAAAATTAAACCTAATACTGGTCACGAATCGCCCCATCCTTTTCAAGGTCAACTTGTTGGTGAAGCAGATGACGAAGGAATGTATAATAATGATCAGTTTAGATCAAGTGCGTTAGCACAGGCTAATAGAAAAGACCAAGCAATGAACAAAGAGTTTGCTATTGGTAATTTTTATGCTTGGGCAATGAACAAATATCCTAAATTAACACTAGGTCAAATGAAACAAAGAATGCCTCAATTAGAAAGAGAGTATCGTCAAGAAAAAACTGCAAGACGTATAGACCCTAACAAAGTACCTACAGTTAGTTCAGCATTTGATGATGAAAAAGAAAGAATGAAAGCAAAAGGCATTCAGCCTAAAACATCTTTTGAATCAGTAGTCGAAGATACAGATATTCCAATGTCACAATGTCCAAAATGCGGTGGCGTGATAGAAAGTATATATGAAGCCAAAAAGAAAAAGAAGGATGCCTGTTATCATAAAGTTAAAAGAAGATATAAGGTATGGCCTAGTGCTTATGCCTCAGGTGCTCTAGTACAATGTCGTAAGAAAGGTGCTAAAAATTGGGGCAACAAATCTAAAAAGAAATAATGTCTATAAAGGCTGATCCAGAGCCAATCTTAATATATAACCATCGACTAGGTGATTGTTCACGTTTTAATAATGATGCTCTTGTTTGGATTCCCAAAAACGCATCTAGTACATTACGATTCCTGTTTACTGATAAAAAACATAATTTTTTGAATTTTGATGTCGAAACTTATTGGGTATTTCTAAGAGATCCTATTGAACGTTGGAAAAGCGGTGTTATAGAATACATCTATAGAAATCCTGAAAAGCATGAATGGGTGCTGGATAATATTGATAAAATTGTATTTGATGAACACACTACACCTCAAACTTCGTTTCTAAAATTTATTGGTAGAACAAGATATGTAGATTTACATGATCAAAAATGGGTTACTAATTTATTAAGTGAAACTAGTAGGCGTAGTAATAAGTTAAACAATTCCGTAGCGATGATAAATACTACTAGTCACAATGTAGACAAGAATGACATTAAAAAATCTATTGATGATGTGTATTCGACACAACTTTTGAATAGATTGAAAGAATATTATTCAGCAGATATAAAATTGTTGGAACAAATTAGGACTTAAAATGTTAATACAGGATATCACAGAAGGAACACGTTGTTGGAAAGGTTATAAGAAAAAGGGCATGAAAACCATGTTCGGAAAACGTGTACCTAATTGTGTTAAAAACGAAGCAGTTGAGGAAGATAAGCCTACTTCAGGGGATCGCAATATAGCATTGAAATTACCACGTGGTGATATGAAAGTGCTTAAAGCAGAAGACAAAGATTATGATAGAGGTCTTTTAGTGACTCTATTAGATGATGGCGGTTATGATATGGCATACTGGTATGAGAAACATGTACCGTTTGAAGTAGAAGTATTAGTTGACGGTAAGTCTGTAAAGAAAGATGCTAAAGTAGTTACGATGAAGTTCCATCCTGAATTAGCAAGTGTAGAAAATAAAGGTGTTAAATTTAAGATGTATGACATAGAAGCAGACATTGAAGATTTAAAACGCAAATTAGAATTAATTAAAAGCAATAAAGATCTACGTGAAAGTTTACGTGACTGGTTTGGCAAAGGCAAAAAAGGTGGAGCCGGAGGCGGAGGCTGGGACCGATACAATACCAAAGGTGAAAGAATTGGTAAG
>MDTD01177057.1_pt1 | contig 14068 bp, 9 predicted proteins | sample 811221 | NCBI WGS metagenome assembly MDTD01 (sample SAMN05326646, study PRJNA326480) | marine metagenome | isolation source: seawater | place: Pacific Ocean: South West | collected 2011
CTTTACGGATCTACCCTCGGCTCCAATAACCCGTGGGAAGGAGCTCCGGGCGTGGAGACTGTAGTGGCCCATTGGGCCAATGCCAATGGATGCTCCGAAGTCACCACTACCTCCCTTCCTGATTTCGATCCGTCCGATGGCAGTACGGTGGACCTCATTGAACATTTTGGATCACCCACAGGCTACAAGGCCCAAGTCTATCGGGTCAATCAAGGCGGCCATGATTGGTTTGGTGCTTGGGGCAATATGGATATTCAAAGTTCAGCGGTGATGTGGTCTTTTTGGTCCGAATTCTGTGCGAATCCATTGTCCATGCCGGAGCCATTCGATGCGAGCTATTTTGGCCAAGCGGATTTGTGTGCCGCACGATACAACACGCTCATCGCTCAGGAAGACATTCATTTGACAGTTTATGATGCCAGTGGTCGCCGCGTCGCCCAACGGTTTCTTTTTACCGATCAATCATGGGAAATAAAGGGATGCGGCTTGCACTTGGTCGTTGCCAAGAGACCCTCCGGTCAAACACAGCAGCTGAAGGTATTTGTGAAGGACTGAATTTGATGGGGCTAATTCTTTTTCAGAAACGCTAGTGAAAGGTCGGGGCCGTGTCACTGTATGATGTGTACCTTCTCTGACGCCTCCCACCTGGCCTGTTACTTCGTATCAAAGAAAGAAACCTGAAGGCCTGATTGGTCCGCTGCGTCTACAACGAAAATCTTGACATCGGCTAAATACGGCTGACGCAAAGACAAAATGATTGACTTGTCGACCCGTATCAGGACACCAATAATCACTCCCAAAAACCACCTCTATTTGGCACAAAAAATTGGAACGAAAACAATTTGCAAGGCGCTGAAAAGACTACTTCAAAATTCACAACGCTCTTGAGTATCTCTATTTTTTGTGCATTATATACAGCCTGAAAAGACAGCAAAATCTCAGAACGACGGCGGTGTTATTTGAAGGGGGTGAATAAATAAGGTTTTCATGAAGCCAAATTCAATTTAGGAGATTAAATTGTTCTTCGGAAAACAATCGTATTGCTAACCATTTGCTTGTAAAGACGCAGAAAATGTATCAATCACTAGAAACTGACTTGACACGAATACTTGGGATTAAGTTTCCAATTATACAAGCTCCTATGTTCTTAGTTTCAAATACAAAAATGGTTCTCGCAGCTTGTAATTCTGGTATCACCGGGTGTATTCCTGCCATGAACTATAGAAAAATATCGGAGCTGAGGGAGGCAATAAACGAGCTGAAAAATAATTGTAATGGACCCATTGGGATTAATCTAATCGTCAATAAGTTCAATCGAAAGATGTCGGAACAGCTTTCAACTTGCGTTGAAGAAGGCGTCGATTACATTATTACTTCTTTGGGTGATCCTAAAGCAACGATTGATGTTTGTAAACCCCGAGGTATTAAAGTGTTTTGTGATGTCATTAATTTAGAATATGCACAGAAGGTTGAAGCACTCGGTGCAGACGCGGTAATTGCTGTCAATAGCAAAGCCGGAGGACATTTGGGTAACATGCCGCCTGAAAAGCTTATCCCCTTGCTAGTCAATAATTGTTCCATTCCAGTTATTTCTGCTGGGGGTGTTTCAAATGGCATGGATCTGAAAAAAATTCTTGATTTAGGTGCTTGTGGAGCATCAATAGGAACTCCATTTATTGCGACCCTTGAAGCTGACATTTCTGAAGAATACAAACAGGCAATAGTAGATTACTCTGCCAAAGACATAGTGGTTACAGATAGAATTAGTGGTTCAAATTGCACCATTATCAATACACCGTATGTCGCGAAGTTGTCACTAAAAGCTAATCGATTTGAAAAGTTTTTATTCAAGAATAAGTACTTAAAAAAGTATTTCAAGGCGTTTAGATGGTTTAAGGGGACGAAGATGTTTCAAGAATCAGCCCTTGATGTCTCGTATAAAACAGTCTGGTGTGCAGGGCCTTCATTGGAAGACGTCAAATCAATTAGATCTGTATCTCAGGTTGTTCAGGATTTTTTAAAGCCCTTTGGTGTTGAATAACGCACAGGGCTTGTTCCTTTCACTTTTTGGATGCTTCGAATTTTTGATGAATTTTTTGAATTAAAATCGATTTTTATACGCATTCAAGGTCCCGTTGTATTTCGGTTAAAACCACCTCCACTTGGCAAAACAATGGGGACAACAACAATTCTAAAGACTCGAAAAGGCCGGCCATTCCGCGATAGTTGATAGCTCACGGAGGGCTACCTTTAAAATCCCCGCATCTTTAAAAGGTTCGGGGATTTTTGGTTTTGGACATTAAACTTTTGCCTTCTAATTAATTTACCGACCTTGGGATTAAACAAATTGAGATATGAAGCACCTAACTCGCAGCGCATTTTTGAAAATATCAGCAGCCTTCAGTACGGGTGCCTTTTTGGCACCATTTGGATCGGCTGCAAGGAATCTAGGGCGCCTGTCCGTTGATTATGATGTCATTATTATTGGAGCTGGCCTATCTGGTTTGACTGCCGCAAGAGATTTGTTCAATGCTGGAGTAACTAATATTCTTGTCCTTGAGGCGAACAATCGCGTGGGTGGTCGCACTTTAAATCAATACAATGATGGTTGTTACCCTGCTGAAGCTGGTGGACAATGGATTGGACCAACACAGAATGACATCCAAATCTTGATGTCAGAATTGGGAATCAGTCAATTTCCCACCTACAATGAAGGAAACAGCGTCGGGGTAGATAACGACTTGAACGCTACTAATCAAGAAGCTTACGACGCCGCAATTGAGATAATTGAGTCCATGTCCGCAGAGCTCGACCTCTTAGCACCGTGGAACCATCCGTCAGCTTCGGATTGGGACACCATCACGCTGGAGGAATGGATGGACACACATTTCGAGTTGGGGCAGTTGAACGCTTACTTCACCTTGTATTTTCAAATCAGTGCTATTGTCGGAAATCCGGCTCAAATGTCTCTGTTTTATTTTGTTTTTTACGTGGCTAGCGCGGGCAGTTGGCAAGCACTGGACGTTGACGCTCAAACCATACGCATCAGTGGAGGGTCTCACTCCATAAGCACCGCCATCGCGGGAGACCTCGGTGCTGTGGTGCAGCTCAATGCTCCTGTTGACTCGGTGAATGATAGCGGTAGTGAGGTCACCGTTAACTACGCAGGTGGAACAGCCACGTGTGAGAAGGTAATTTTGGCCATGTCACCAGCTGACTGCGGAAATATTGAATTCGAGTCGGGATTATCTGGTGATCGTATGGCTTTGAATGAAAGTTGGAATATGAGCACGGGCGTCGTCAAGTACAATGTCATTTACGATACTCCCTTTTGGCGTGATTTGGGATTCAATGGCCAAATCAGCAATAATGACATCGCGTTTTCTATGGATAATAGTCCTGAAGATGCTTCTTGTGGAATCATCGTTCTCTTTCCCGGCACGGCGCTTACCTCACTGGCTACAGTACAAGAACGGGAGGTGGCTACTCTCGATGCACTTGAGGCAATCTTTGGTGAAGATGCACAAGAGAATATTGGTTTCGTGGAGAAGTTTTGGGATGACGAAAATTACATTTCCGGATGTACTTCACCAGTACAGCCGGGTGTTTTGAGTCAGAATGGTCAAGCGCTTCGAGAGGTACACGGAAATATTCATTTCGCGGGCACAGAAACGTCTGATGTATGGACCGGGTATATGGATGGGGCCGTAAGAAGTGGCCACCGCGTGGCACAAGAAATCCTTAATGCGACGTCTATTCCAACTAGAGAAATCTTTGACCTCCGAATTGTTCCCAACCCAGTAATGGACATCTTGCAGTTAGACGGGTTAAAAGGGTCGGAATTCAGCGCGCAGATATTTGATGCCGGGGGGAAAGTAAAGTCTGCCATAGTCTGTGGGCAACCGAGTGGACGTGTCGATGTTTCATCCTTGTCACCTGGGGTCTATTTATTGGTGGTTGAATTCGGAGGAAAACGGGTGAAGAAAGCATTTGTAAAAAACTAGTTCACTCAGCCGGATTGGGGGGGTAAACCATAAGTAGTTTATTTATTGGCCATTTCATTACGGATGGTTGCAATAAAGGCGTCAACCAAAGTCTTCTTCACAAACGGTCGATGGACAACCATGTCAATTTGCCTTAAAGGTTCCGGTTTTTTCAAGGAGCGCGTGAGGCTCCTTCTCCTGTGACTCATAATTTTGACATAGAGCTCTGGAAGTAATGTGTAGCCCCCAAAGTCATCAACCAAACCGACCAGGGTGGTAAAAGAACTGCATTGAATGTCGAGTCCTACATGTCGAACCTGCTTTTCAGACAAACCGCAAGTTGCGACGACCTGATCTTTGAGACAGTGCCCCTCCTCCAATAACCATATGTTACTGTTTTTTAAGTCATCGTGTGACATGGTTTTTTTGGACGGATCTTGCACGCCGTATACCATGAGCTCTTCAGAGTAAAGAGGATAGCTGAACGTATCTTCATCATCGAGGGGTGATGCAATGATGGCTCCGTCGACGATTCCGTTTTGGAGGTCTTCCATTAATTGGTCAGTGGTCGCTTCTATGATTGAGAGCTTGATACCGCTGTAATTGCTTACGAATGGTTTTAAAACGATAGGCAGTAACAGTGGCGCAACGGTGGGTATAATTCCAATTTTTAGCTCGCCTGAGAGGTTGCCATCTAATGAGGATCTCAGACTTCCGAGTCGATTTTTTTTATTCAGTATTTCCCTCGCTTGCGTTAGAACTTTCGTACCCTCTTCCGTCGGCAGTATTGGGCTTCTGCTACGGTCAAATATGGTGATGCTCAGTTCGTCCTCTAAGCGCTTAACCATTACACTCAGCGTTGCTTGTGTAATGTCACACTCATCGGCTGCACGTCCAAAATGCCCTTGATTTTGTACTGCGACTATGTATTCAAGTTGTCTGAAATTCATGGTATCTAATAGACTTTATCAATCAAATCTATAGATTCATTCGATTAGTTCTAATGTAAATCAAAAGTAATTTTGAGTAATCATTAAGGAATAGCTGTCATGCAATCTCAAACAAAGAAGCATAAAACTCAGATTTCAAATGTTCTTGTCATTGGAAGTGGTGGTGCTGGGCTCAGGGCGGCAATTGAAGCAAAGCTGTCCGGAGTTGAGGTCACGGTAATAGGAAAACGGAAGAAAGAGGACGTCCATACGGTCCTTGCTGCAGGAGGAATTAATGCCTCCTTCGGCAATGTTGATTCTCAAGACTCATGGAAACAGCACTTTGCTGATACGATGATTGAAGGTTACCATTTATCTGAGCCACGCATGGTTGAGCTCATGTCCAAAGAGGCACCCATGCTGGTTAATGAGATTGACAGTTGGGGGGCAAATTTTGCCAAGCTTCCCAATGGAGCTATTGATCAACGGTACTTCGGGGCACATACTTATCGCAGGACATGTTATTCAGGAGATTATACCGGAAGGTCAATCCTTAAAGCTTTGATTCAAAAGGCACAAGAATTGGAAATTCCGATTTACGATTCACAGTATGTTACGGAGCTGCTTGTTCAAGATAAGCTGTGTTTTGGAGCCATGGCTTTTGATATTAATAATGGACAACGCACTGTCTTTCTTGCCGATTCTACGATACTTGCTGCCGGGGGCCACACTCGCATATGGAGAAAAAGTTCTTCTCGACGAAATGAAAACGCGGGAGATGCTTTCTATTTAGCATTGAAAGCTGGATGTACACTCAAAGACATGGAGCTTGTTCAGTTCCACCCTACTGGGATGGTTGTGCCTGAAGAAATTGCGGGAACTTTAGTGACAGAGGCGGTGCGCGGAGAAGGCGGAAGACTGCTGAACGGTTTGGGCGAGCGGTATATGGGGAAATACGATGCAGAGCGTCTTGAATTGTCTACAAGAGACAGGGTGGCTATGGCCAACTATTTGGAAATATCTGAGGGTCGTGGATCCAATAATGGTGGAGTATTTCTCGATATCAGTCACAAGCCTAAGGCGTTTATCATTGAGAAACTGCCACGGATGTATCGCCAATTTTTGGATTTGTTGATGCTGGATATTTCGAAAGATCCAATGGAGGTAGCCCCAACAGCTCATTATTCTATGGGTGGGGTTGCTGTAGAACCAGATTCACACAGCACTGGTATCGAGGGTTTATTTGCGGCGGGAGAATGCACAGCTGGTCTTCATGGCGCCAATCGTCTAGGGGGGAATTCACTTGCTGAAATTTTGATATTTGGTAAGCGAGCAGGGCATCACGCGTCAGAACGGTCGTTATCACTCGACATCCAATTCCGTTCAACCGAAGTGATTCAAAAAGCACACGAAAAAATTGATGGATTTTTGAAGGATGGTGAGCACGTTGTAAGACCCTTGCAAAGAGAATTGCGAAATATCATGTGGGATTACTGTGGTGTCGTGAGGGATGAGAAAAAACTTGACGAGGGTTTACGACTTATCAAGCAATTGAAGACAAAAGTTCATCAGCTCGATGTTCGTCCAGACAGTGAGGGCTTTGAGGATTTAATGCTCGCCTTTGACTTGGAAGCTGCAATCATGTCCGCAGAGGCAACAGTTCTTGGAGCAAAAGAGAGAAAAGAAAGTCGCGGCTCTCATCAGCGCTCTGATTTTATACATCAATCAGAGGAGCAAAGAGTAAACTACTTGATTCAGCTCTCTGACCGCGGGGAGTTATTAGTGAACCAGGAATCGGTTCCACAGATGTCCAAAGAACTAAAGCGCATCATAGATGATACCGATGAAATCCGTGATTTTAGTGGGATGCTTTTGGAGTGAGAATGATTTTTTGGTAATTCTCAAGTCCATTCGAAACCGTCATCGGTTAAGTTCGGACGGCTAGGCTGATGAATTTGGCCGAACAGAAGCTTAGCTCTTAACGCGATTTTTTTGCCTTGACCTTAACAAATCGACTCACTTTTATCGATTCGATCAGTAAGCGATTAAGTGTTGTTTCGAGCAACTTCTCGCGATACGGCGTGTTAACTATGAAAGCCCGATTCATTCACACGTGACTCCATGAAATTGAACTTTACTTTTTTGATCGTTTTGTTGTGGATAATCACCGGCGGATTTGCTCAAAATTTTTGTGGTTTTGATGAAATGCAAGTCTTGCACCGCGATCATGAATCCGCCTGCAATGACCGGATTCACGATTGGCTCATTGGAGAATTCGAGCGCACGGGAGAAGTTCTAACAGTACCAGTGGTTGTTCACATTGTCCATAACAACGGGCCTGAAAACATAGACGACTCCTTTGTACTGGATGCAATCGGTTTTCTGAACGATGCATTTTCGAACAACGGCTATTACCAAAATGAACTCGGCATCAATACGGGCATTCAATTTTGTTTGGCCGCAAAGAATCCAAATGGTGAATTTACCTCAGGGATTAAGCGTACAGTTTCTGATTTGACCGATGTTTTGGTTCCATCTCAGGAGTCTGAATTGAAAGCGTTGAGCCACTGGAATGGAGAACAGTATTTGAATATTTGGGTGGTCCATGAGATTACACGGGAAGCGGATAATGATGGAGTGGTGGGTTTTGCGACATTCCCGAACATGCACGGCAATCCATTGGATGGTATCGTTGTGGAGTCAACAGCTATGGGTGCTTCTGAATCAGCCACTGCTGTTGTCGCTCACGAGGTTGGTCATTACCTCGGATTGTATCACACTTTTCAAGGGGGCTGCCCAAATGTTGATTGTCTTACTTCGGGTGACCTTGTCTGCGACACACCACCAGATGCTGCGGCCTTCAATACCCTGTGTTTCGATGGCACGAACAGTTGTACGACGGATACCGAAGATTCAAGTATCAATAATCCCTACAGGAGCGTAGCGCTTGGTGGCTTGGGAGACCAACTAGACATGCAGACAAACTTCATGGATTACGCCAACTTGGCGTGCTTTGAAAGATTTACGCAAGGTCAGGCCGACCGAATGCACGCCACACTTTTGGAGGTCCGTCAGTCCCTACTAGATGGGGACCGTTGCACCGGTCCGTGCGAGGTGCCGATAGAAGTGGCAATCACCACTACTCAATTGGAAATTGAAGTTGGAGGTACCATTGTGTTTTCAAATGCCTCCGCTAATGTGGTTTCTTTCGAGTGGCTGGTTAACGGATCTTCGCAAACTGAGTCAATGGATTTTGTATTTACCCCGGAAGAACAGGGCGAATACAACGTAGCGGTGGTTATGACTGGAGAGGAGCCGGGATGCATTGAAACGGTTGTGTTTGATGTGATGGTTTCATGTCCAGTTGTAGCTTCGTTTACGAGTGGTCCTGTTCAATTCGAAGCGGGCGGCTCCCTCGAGTTGGAGAATACCACAACTGGAGCGACAAATTTTGCCTGGTACATAGACGGTGAGTTCGTTTCAAATGAAGAAAATCCTGTATTTGAATTCGAAGCATCAGGGGTATATACGGTGCAATTGTTCGCCGAAGGACCAACGTGCTCAGATTGGTCGACACCTTTAAATGTATCCGTCGGAACTTGTGCCTCGGGCAATGAAGCGGACCAATGGCTCTTCTTCAATTCTTTTGGGTCGGCGTTTGGCTTGGACTTCAACATTGATCCGCCGGCACCGATTCTTGAGAACAATCTGCCCCCCAATGCTGATCACTGCAAAACCACGTTGTGCGATGCTGCAGGCGATGTTCTGTTTTTGTGCACAGGCACAGAGCTACTCAATCGCAACTATGAGGTAATGCCCAACGGAAGTGACCTTCTCGGTAATACGTCAAGTCATTACGGATCAATAATTGTCCAGCGACCGGGCATCCCCTCTGAGTACTTTGTTTTCCACTCTTCCCTGCCGGAGAATGTTTCAGAGGGGGGGCTATACTACTCTTTGATTGATGAGACGCTGGATGACGGAATGGGGGATGTAACCCTGAAGAATGAATATTTGGGCACCTACGGACAGGAGGCGTTAACTTGTGTGCGCCATTGCAACCTCATAGACTTTTGGCTCATAACATATGACCAATTGGAAAGCCGCTATTTGGCGTGGTTAGTGACCCAAGATGGAATTGCGTTAGAGCCGATAGTTTCCAATGTTTCTCAGGACGTCTTTTTCACGTTGCCATTGACCCCAACCGCCAAAGGCGACCGCATTATGCATGGGAATTACCTGATGGATTTTGATGCGGCCTCTGGAACACTGTCAGTATCCGTGGACTTTGGCTTGAGCAACTTGGTTGGTTGGGAATTCAGTGGTAGCGGTCAATACCTGTACTTGTTCGAAGGGGAGTTTGGGACTAGTGTTTTTCAAGTAGATCTCGCGAATTTGGATGCTTCAGATCCAATGGCAGAAGCATCACTTGTGAACGAACCGAGTGGAATCGTTTATTTTTACCCGCAACGAGCGCCAGATGGAAACATTTATGTTGAAAATGCATTTGGCGGGGACATTGCTCGTATCGTTGGACCAAATCTACCAGCAGGGCAGGTGATTTTTGAGCCTGATTTTGCCAATTTTCAAACTCTAATTAACAGTTTTGGAAACTACTTTCATCGATACATTTTCGGCGAATCCTTGTTTTTGGAAGGAGCATCCTCCGCTTGCGCTGGTTCGCCCGGGACTTACAGTGTTTATGGTAGTAATTGTTTGCAAGGAACGGTAGAGTGGTCGGTGGAAGGAGCTGCTTACACGGAGTTGGTCAATGGTGAAATCATAATTGACTTTCCGGCGGCTGGAGTGGTAAACGTTACGGCAATGATGCAGACGGAATGTGGTGTTGTAACGGGGATGATGGAGATACAAGTATCCTCTGACGTGGGGTTGGACTTAGGAACAGATTTTGGATTATGTGAAGAAGGAGCGACCTACACGCTAGATGCCGGTCCTGGTTTCTTAAGTTATGAGTGGAGTTCAGGAGAGAATTCCCAAACGTTGTCTGTTGCTGAACCTGGGGTGTACTCGGTTACCGTTGAAACAGATGTGTGTCTAGCTACCGATGAGGTGGAAGTGCTGGCGACCACGGTGATGCCAATTGATTTAGGACCGGATGTCTTGTTGTGTGATGGGGAAGTGATGGTTTTGGATGCGGGTGTCGGATACAACGATTACGTCTGGCAAGACGGCACGACTGGACCTTTTTACACTGCATTTGAGGCTGGAACATACGTAGTAAGTGCGGCCACACCTTGTGCGGCGATGGATACTTTAATTGTCTCTGGTTGTGGTGAAGGTATCGGGTTGGTAATTGATGCGTCTCGTCCTATCGAAATCCGCACGATTCCCAATCCCAACCAAGGCACTTTCGAGGTCCAGTGGCATCCATTCATGGAGCTTGATCGGTGGTCCATTTTTGCTGCTTCTGGTCAGTGTGTTTCTACCGGATTGGTTGATAACAATGGATCGGTTTTGATTGATGTTACCTCGGCTTCAGGGCTTTATATCATTGTGCTCGAAGGATCTTCGGGTCGCTATATCAAACGTTTAGTCATTGAATAATAGTGGATAGCTCGTGTACTCGTTGCATCATGGAATTGAATGGGTGGCGATGATCATCGCGCGAACGATAGCCTCACTCGAAGAGGCGGCCGAAGATTCACCTCAATTGGATTGCCTACCTTAGTTGTTGTCACTTACTCCCGTGATTCGTGCAACCTGCTACTTTGTTTGTAGGTTCCCTTTAATGCCTCACTACCCAAAACCTCATGAAGATTTACCTCACACTTCTTTTTGTTGCCGTCGCCGTTTTGACGTCTGCACAAGATTCAGAACACATCTTCCTGTTGCATTACACCGTTGAAGGGGCTGCAGAAGATGACACCCTGTTCGTGGATGTTGAAGCCACCGAGGTGGAAATGTGGGGGGAAGGGGTCTTTTCCACTTGGTTTATTGGCGATTCGGGCTACATTGTTATGCCCTTGGTGGGCCCCAATTACCCCGTAGAACCTGAGGTGACAGTGACAATTGCAGATTGCAATGTACCGGATGCCACGGTGACGGTAAGCGCTCAATTAGACACGTCGATCAATCAGCTTAACAGCTACTGGTACAATGCATACCTAACCATGGTACCCTGCGAATCGGAAGAAGAGGAGGACGATGTCCCATGGGAAGATCTGGATGAAGATGCGCTTGCTAATTACCTTGATAGCTTATGCGTAGACGTGACTACCAACGATTCGTGGTGGTATTGTGGTTTGCTTGAAAGCCTGATAGCATGTCAGGACGGTGATGAGGAGGCGTGCGATGATTTGGCCGAATGGCTCGAGACAGCGGACTGGTCGTGGTGGCAGGTTGCGGAAGAGGAAGAAGGCGATTGCAATGCACAATTTATTGTCATGCAAGCTTTCGGAGAGGATTCGGTCTTAATCGCGAATGAGCTGTTTGTGTTCCTGCTGGACTACAACGAGGACAACGATTACCTCTGGGAATTTGGTGACGAAGGAAGCAGTGAGGACCCCTTGCCGACTTGGCAGTACGAAACCGACGGTCCTTATGTCTTATGCTTGACGGTGAGCAACGAGGAGACGGATTGTTCGGAGACCTTTTGCACGATGTTAAGCGTGGACTCACTGGGCTGGATCAATGGATTGCAAGACGGGTTCTCCATTCAGGTTTTTTCAGAAGGCCCGGGCAGTGTTTCGCTCATTGGCGAATCTGAGCAGTTCATCACAATGCCTCGGGTTTATCCCAACCCTTCTTCGGGAGACGTGGTTCAAGTGGAGTGGAAAGGGCCGTTCCAAGGACAACTTGAGCTGGCAGTTTACAACATGATTGGAAACGAAGTGCAGCGCCAGGTCATCAACCGCAGGTCCACTGATGCAGTCATTTCAATCCGGCATAACCTGGCGCCGGGACTATACATCGTTCAACTGTCGCAGGGCGAGGTGACGCGAAGTGTAAGGTGGGTGGTGCGCTGATCGTCAGCGAATAAATGGATTTTCACTTTTATAGTTGCGACGGACAAAGTCCAATGCCGCCTGCAGGACAGCTCCCATATTGGTCGCCTTCTTGAAGTTGACATCTGCGGTCAGGTCGAACAACTCGCTTTTGAGCTCATCTATTTTACCTTCCACGGAGATCTGGTCTTCCTTCATACAGATTAGCAAATCTCGAAGGCGGTGGCTCTCGCTCGCGGCGCGTTTGGCAAGCAACGAGCGCTCCTCTTTGACATATTGGTCAACAGACTCCTTAAGGAGCACATCGCGCGTCATGCCTGTTAGGACCTTGTTTTCGGGAAGGCATTCCGGTTTGTAAACCCGTGCATCCCCTTCGTAACTCTGCTGATCGAAATCGATGGCGCGCAGGCGGTATTGGATTCGGTCAAAATCCTGCGTAATGACTACCACGTAGTTGTACGATCGCATGTCGCCCAGCAAACGGAGGAAGCAGCGCTCGTTGAATTTGATGTACTCTTTGGCGAGCGCACGTTTGTCCTGCATGGACAAGGATTCCAGGCGTTGGGCGATGAAGATGTCGCCCGGGATGCCGACGATGTGTTCCTCGATAAGAGTGTTCCGGTAAACCAAGAAATTGATGCGGTTCGGCGACAGAAGTTGCTCCAATTCCAACCCGTAGATGCGGGAAGCGTCGCATTTCTTGATGTACAGGAAAATGTAGTTGTCGTTGATGACGTTCCGAACCTTCACCCGGAACGGCTTGGTGTTGCCAAACGTGCAAAACGCGATGCTGTCCACCGTGATAAACGGCAGGATGGTATCGCTTCCGTCGGCGTGCAGGATGGAGTACAGCCGCTTCAAATTGAGGACGAGCTCGTCCCGGTCCGACATGCTGTACAGGCAATCGACCCACAGCGTGTCTTCATCGTTCCCGTCGAGGATGGGCACGCTGCCCTCGAAGCGCAACAGGTCGTCGTACGATACCGGAATCTCAATCGAACGGCCGTGTGCATCCAAGTACACTTGCAGCGACGGCGTGACCGGGAAGGGCACCTTCTTTTTGGATATGAGCTTGTTGTTCACAGTATTAAAAACTCTTGTAGCTGGTCACTGTTTGGGCAGCACTTTCGTGAAGATTGAGGGCTGCAAGAAGCAAGAAGATAATCCTGCTTAGCATACTACGAAGGTAAAAGCCATTGAAGGGCATTGATCCCGTAAAGCTCAAATCATCGGAAAGAGCGGAAGGCTTCGATGGTTCGGTTGTGGGTGGAGTCATCCAGGCAAGCGCATAGGAACCATGATTCATACGCCGATGGTGGCAAGTAAATCCCTTGGGATAGCATGTGATGGAACAACGCCTTGAAATCATCGTTATCACCAGATTTGGCTGAATCGAAGTCCGTAACGGGCTCCTCGCACAAGTGGACCGAGAGCATCGATCCGACGTGATTGATCTGGTGTGCGATGGAGAGCTCGCAGAGAACTGTGGCGATGTCTTGAACAAGGCCTCGGCCGTGTGCCTCCAGCTGGCCGTAGATTTCTGGATTTTCATTCAATTCCGACAACAATGCATAGCCTGCAGACATTGCCAGGGGGTTGCCAGATAACGTTCCCGCCTGGTACACAGGGCCCGTCGGAGCTAAGTGCGACATGATTTTCCGTGGTCCCGCGAAGGCACCAACCGGCAATCCTCCCCCGATGACTTTTCCGAAACACACCAGGTCGGGGGTGACGCCGTACAATGCAGCGGCACCGCCTTTTGACAATCGGAAACCGGTCATGACCTCGTCAAAAATGAGCAGAGCATTATGCTCAGTGGCGAGCTTACGGAGCCCTTTCAAAAATCCCGGTTTCGGGGGAATACATCCCATGTTGCCTGCAACAGGTTCGACGATGATTGCGGCCACTTCACCAGCACTTGATTCGAGTATTGCCGATGTAGAGGCAAGGTCATTGTACTCAGCCAGTAACGTATCCTTGGCAGTGCCTTGGGTTACACCGGGAGAACTTGGGGTGCCGAAAGTCACTGCTCCACTGCCAGCTTGAATCAAGAAAGAGTCGGAGTGGCCATGGTAGCAACCGGCGAATTTGATGATTTTTTCCTTCCCGTTATACCCGCGTGCGAGACGTACGGCACTCATGCATGCTTCCGTTCCTGAACTCACCATTCGAACTTGCTCCACATACGGCA
>MDTD01093540.1_pt1 | contig 14067 bp, 13 predicted proteins | sample 811221 | NCBI WGS metagenome assembly MDTD01 (sample SAMN05326646, study PRJNA326480) | marine metagenome | isolation source: seawater | place: Pacific Ocean: South West | collected 2011
ATTTCAAATCCCTCAAGTGAAGAGGAGGAGGAGCTCTTCAAAGCCATCAATGAGAAATTAAAATCGGACCCATCTTGGTACTCTGACCGTATCAAAAAGATCGTTGGTGTGACGGAGGAAACAACTACCGGCGTAAAAAGACTTTACCAGATGGCAACAGACAAATCATTGCAATTCCCCGCCATTAACGTTAATGACTCTGTTACTAAATCCAAGTTTGATAACCTTTATGGTTGCAGGGAATCTCTGGTTGATGGTATCAAGCGCGCAACCGACGTGATGGTGGCAGGAAAAGTCGCTGTGGTTTGTGGTTATGGCGATGTGGGTAAGGGAAGTGCACAGGCCCTTAGAGCCCTATCAGCTCAAGTTTGGGTAACAGAAATTGATCCCATATGTGCTCTGCAGGCAGCCATGGAGGGCTTTAAGGTGGTAACGATGGATTACGCATGTGACAAGGCTGATATTTTCGTAACAGCTACTGGCAATTACCATGTGATAAACCACAGCCACATGCAAAAAATGAAGGACGAGGCAATTGTTTGTAACATAGGGCATTTCGACAACGAGATCGACTGCTCTAGCTTGAAGGACTATCAGTGGGAAAAAATAAAGCCGCAAGTTGATCATGTTATTTTTCCGGACGGAAAGAAAATAACAATTCTTGCCGAGGGGCGATTAGTAAACCTGGGTTGTGCAACAGGTCATCCTAGTTTTGTTATGAGCTCTTCTTTTGCTAATCAAGTGATAGCCCAAATAGAACTTTTCAACAACAAATCAGATTATCCTACCGGGGTGTATGTGTTGCCGAAGCACCTAGACGAGAAGGTGGCCAGACTTCATCTCCAGAAGCTCGGTGCTGAGCTAACAGTCCTTGATGAGAAACAGGCTGAGTATATATCGGTCCCAGCGACCGGCCCATACAAGCCAGAGCACTACCGATATTAGAGGTACTATTTTTTAAAGGGAGTTAATAAGAGAGGCCATATAGTAAGAGCCTCTCTTATTACCTGAAAGGTGAGTAATCTGACTCAGGCAACCGCTGATATTTTTATATTGGTGGGTTGCGAAGCATAGGCTCGATAAGCTGCGGATTCAGCTTTTCCGAATTCGACATGTATCCCAAGGTCGTCAAAGACAGTCTCAAGTGCACAGAGAGCCAACATCACGTTTTCCATTTTGCAACTGTAGCCCATTATTCCAAATCTCCAAATTCTCCCAGCCAGAGATCCAAGCCCTGCACCAATCTCAATGTTATATTCATCCAGAAGTCTTTTTCTAACCAAGGCCTCATCTACCCCTTCCATTACGCTTACGGCATTCATTTGGGGCAATCTGTGAGGTTCAGCAACCAAAAACGATAGACCTAAAGCTTCTAGTCCTGCTTTCAGAGCGTTATGATTCTTTCGATGTCTTGTCCATGAATTTTCCAGGCCTTCCTCTTGTAGCATTATCAACGCTTCATGCAATGAGTAGAGGGAGTTGGTCGGCGCTGTATGATGATATGTCCGGTTGCTGTCTCCCCAGTAATTACACAATAAGTCCAAATCTAAAAACCAGCTTTGTGATTTTTGTTTCTTTTTCTTTTTTAGATCCTCCATTAGTCTATCGCTAAAGGTGATGGGTGATAAACCCGGGGTACACGATAAACATTTCTGACTGCCAGAGTAACACGCATCGATCTCCCACTCATCCACTAAGACGGGAATACCGGCCAAAGATGTTACGGTGTCCATTATAGTGTAGGCATTAAATTTTTTAGCAACTTGAGCTAGGGACTGACCATCCGAGGCTACTCCAGTTGAGGTTTCAGCGTGGACGAAGGCAAGAACTTTAGCATCAGGGTTTTTACTAAAGGCTTTTTCAACTTTATTGGGATCGACCGGTTGGCCCCATTGGTCTTCTACCAAAATTGGAATCCCCCCACATCTTTCTACATTTTCCTTCATTCTACCGCCAAATACACCGTTTACACATACAACTATTTTGTCTCCTGGGTTTACCATGTTAACAAAGCACATTTCCATACCAGCTGAACCGGGGCCAGATACTGGAAATGTCATGGAGTTTTTTGTCTGAAAAGCATATCTGAGGAGTTGCTTTAGCTCCTCCATCATTTCAACAAAAACCGGATCTAGGTACCCGATAGTGGGTCTTCCCATCGCAGAGAAGACCCTCGGGTGTATTTCTGAGGGACCCGGCCCCATTAAAGTTCTTTGAGGCGGGTAGAAGGGGGCTATCTTTTTTGTCAGTTTTCCAAATTTCATTAGCAAAGCTTTCGTTCGATTAAATTTAGTGGGCAATCATAGCCCGTTAAACGCAAAATTGCATTAATCAACTAAAGAACTATAATATCAGACTGATGCGCACCTTTGGTAACGAGATGTCACAACCAATCGTATCGACATTAAAGCGAGGTAACATGTTCCGGAGCTAATTGATTAAAATCAAAAGCCTCTTTATCTAGCAAGTGTGAGGGAACAACTTTCTGAAGAGCAGAAAATATTGTTTCCTTCCTGCCCGGATAAGAAATTTCCCATTCCGCTAACATTTTCTTTATTTTGACTCTCTGCAAATTTTCTTGGGTGCCGCATAGATTACAGGGAATTATGGGGTAAGAATTTAATTTTGCGTATTTTGCTAAATCTTTCTCCTTACAGTATGACAATGGCCTAACAACGATATGACGCTGGTCATTAGAAATAAGTTTCGGGGGCATGGTTTTATTTTGGCCTCCGAAAAAAAGGTTGAGAAAAAAAGTCTCTAAAATATCGTCTTGGTGGTGTCCTAGCGCAATTTTATTTGCCCCAATTTGGTCGGCCGCTTTGTAAAGTGCTCCTCGTCGCAGTCGTGAGCAAAGCCCGCACATGGTTTTTCCCTCAGGCACAACTCTCTTGACCACATTGTAGGTATCTTGCTCAATAATTTTATAGGGTATATTTCGCGCCCGAAAATAATTTGGTAGCACATTAGTTGGAAAACCTGGTTGTTTTTGATCTAGGTTAACAGCGATTATTTTATATTTTACAGGAGAATAGTTTTTTAGAGACATAAGAAGATCAAGTAGTGCGAAACTATCTTTTCCCCCAGAAACCGCCACCATTATGAGGTCTCCCTCAGAGATCATAGAGAAGTCCGCAATGGCTTTACCTATCTGCCTTTTTAAGCGTTTCTGCAGTTTATTCTTCTCTAGATTGAATTTCTTAATTTCAGGGTACATTTTAAATTTTATGACGTATTATTTCTAATCCAACACCATCGCAATCTTGGTAAATGTCAGGTTTTTGACTAGATACTTTCACCCGTAAAACTGGTTTTTCAGCCAAACAATAATCAGCTATTTGTTCACACAAAGTTTCCTGTAAATTAAAGTGTTTTGAGGATGCAATTCTCAAAACATTTTCTCTTATTCGGTCATAATCTAATGTTTCAGACAGATCATCCGCTTTTGTTTGATGATTTGGTCCGAGTGTTAATTCTAGATTTATTATTACTCTTTGGGAATTTTGTTTCTCCTCGTCATGAACGCCAATCGAAGACTGCACGATTAGATTTCGAAAGAAAATTAAGTTTTGTGGGTTATGAGATTTCATTAGCAAACAAAAATAAGGTTATGTGGATTACGGATATTCAAACTGAACATCCCGTTTTGTCGAAAATAAATGTTGCCCGCCATCTACGGTGATCGTGACTCCCGTAATGGCTTTTGAGGACATTAGGTAACTAACTGCCTCAACAATGTCAGAAACTTCAGAGCTTTTTCCTAAAATGGTTTTGGTGTGAGACTTTTCAAAGTTTTCTTGAGTTTGATCCCCGCTAATTAAAGTAATTCCGGGAGCAATTGCACATACCCTTACTTTTGGAGCGAGACAAAGTGCCAGTGTTTTAGTAGCCTCGCTTAATGCTTGTTTGCTTATTGTGTAAGAAAAAAAATCAGGATTAATATTGAAAATTTTTTGATCCGTGATATTTATAATACATCCGGTCTCTTCGTCCGGTAGCTGATTGGCAAAGCCTCTAGCTAATTGAATGGGGGCTCGTAGGTTAATAGCTAAAGTCTCATCCCACAAATTTTTTTTAAGAGAATTCAGGGAGTCAAACTGGAAATGAGAGGCGTTGTTTACTAACAGTGAAATCGGTCCTATTTTTTTGGCACATCTTTCTGGAAGTTGATTAGTCTCATCAAATTCGGCTAGATTGCAACCTAGTACACATATTTTACCTCCAAATAACCTTGCCTTACTTGCCAGCTCTTCTGCTTCCGATTTTGATTGGTTGTAGTGAATAGCTACGTTCCAGCCACTTTTGGCTAACATCATAACTATTGCTCGCCCAATTCTCCGAGCTCCTCCGGTTACTAGAGCTGTTTTTGTTTTGGTCATCATAAAACCTTTGACGTTTAAATCACTTTAATTTGCTCAGTGTAGTGTTACATCATATAGTTTACCCTATAAGTATAATATTTCTTCCTATATTCGCCATGAATGATTTAGAATTACCTCCACTAGATGAATCCTCTAAGTGTAGATCTGCATTATTAAAAAAGGTAGTTTTAGAAAAAATAGAGAACGAGGGAGGATGGATTAGCTTTTCTCGTTTCATGGAGCTCGCTCTTTATTATCCGGAATTAGGCTATTACTCTGGGGGTCATGTCAGGATTGGAAGAGGTGGCGACTTTATCACTGCCCCTAAAATTAGCAAATTGTTTGGCATGACCTTAGCATATCAATTTGAGGAAATTCTTAAAACTAATCAAAGTGCCTGTATTTTAGAGTTAGGGGCAGGCGATGGATCTGGTGCGGTTGATATTGTCAGGGAGCTTCAACACTTAAATTGTTTACCTAAGAGCTATTTAATATTGGAGATAAGTCCTCATCTGATTGAGCTTCAAAGGAAAACTTTACATTCTGAAGTTCCAGAGATATTTAAAATATTTCATTGGATAAAAGAGCTTCCAGAGAATTTGGAGGGTATTATTTTTGCCAATGAAGTCTTTGACGCTTTACCAGTAAACCTAATTGAAGTCGTTCAATCTGAGATTTTTGAAAAAGGTGTAATAGTTGATAACAATCAACTTGCATGGGACAAAAGACCTGCTGTTCGAAAAATTAGGGAAATGGCATTTTCGCTAAATTTAGCACCTCCATACACCACGGAAATTGCTCATATAGCGGAACTACTCATTAAAAAGTTAGCCTCCATTATCAAAATGGGATTGATCTTGATAATTGATTATGGCTTTAAGGCTTCTGAATATTATCATCCCCAAAGGTATGAGGGCACGTTGATGTGTCATTATAAGCATTACGCACACCAAAACCCATTCATTTTTTTGGGTCATCAAGATATTACAAGCCACGTAAACTTCACCAGCCTTGCTCGTGTTGCTGAAAAATCGGGTCTAAATTTGCTAGGATTTTGCAGCCAAGCCCAATTTCTTTTAAACAGTGGTATTGTCAGATTGTTATCTCGGGAATTTACACAAAGTGCGAGGAGCGATTTATTGAATGCCAAGAATGTAAACAAACTTCTATCCCCTTCTGAGATGGGAGAACTTTTTAAGGTATTGGCGCTAGGTAAAAATATTTCTTCCCAATTAGTAGGATTTTCAGATAGAAACAGGATTAATACACTATGAAAGAAATCTTGAGAACACCGGATAGCTTTTTCGATGATATTGCAGATTTTCCATACGATCCTAATTATATTGACGATCTTCCGGAATATGAGGGTATTAGGATTCACTACGTGGATACAGGAAAAAGAGAAGGAGATACTATCTTGTGCGTTCATGGAGAACCCACATGGGCTTATGTTTACAGAAAAATGATAAAAGTGTTTGAAAAAAATGAACACAGAGTTATCGCTCCGGATTTGATAGGGTTTGGTCGTAGCGATAAGCCAGTTGATGAAAAGATATATACTTTTGATTTTCACCGAAACATGATTTTGCACTTTATTGAAAAGTTAGATTTAAAAAAAATCACATTAGTTGTTCAAGACTGGGGCGGTATTCTGGGTCTAACGATACCGATGGAATATCCCGATCGGATTGAAAAGTTAATAATAATGAATACTATGTTGGCCACTGGGGATATCCCTCTTAGTCCCGGTTTCAGAGCTTGGCGTAGTTGGGCGGCTGAAAATGAAGACATGAACGTAGGATCATTAATGCAGCGGGCATGTCCTCATTTATCAGAGGAGGAAAAGAATGCCTACAGTTGTCCGTTTCCTGATTTACGATTTAAATCTGGGGTTCGAGCCTTCCCAAAAATTGTGCCCGAATTTCCGAATTCACCGGGAGCTTCTGTTTCCAGGGCAGCTCGGAGCTTTTTGCAATCCAGCTGGCAAGGGCAAACTTTCATGGCAATTGGAAAAAAAGATCCGGTTCTTGGGCCATCAGTGATGAATCAACTAAGAGAGGACATTCGTGGCTGTTCATGTCCTTTTGTTGTGGAGGAGGCGGGACATTTCCTACAAGAGTGGGGAGATGGAGTTGCCATTGCTGCTCTGGATTATTTCGCAAATCTAGATTTTTGAGATAAAGATAAATGCATATCCATATATTAGGTATTTGCGGTACATTTATGGGTGGATTGGCTATTCTCGCCAAATCAGCGGGATATAAAGTTACGGGATGCGATAACAATTTTTACCCGCCGATTAGTGATCAATTGAAGATCGCCGGAATAGAGGTATTTCACGGTTGGAGTAAAGATCAAATATCCCTAAAACCCAGCCATTACATTGTGGGAAATATTGTGTCGAGAGGAAATGAGCTTATAGAGACTATACTTGATAAGAATTTGCCGTACACATCTGGACCTCAATGGCTGGCAGAGAATATCCTCAACACTAAATGGGCAGTCGCCGTCTCTGGTACTCACGGCAAGACAACCGTCTCTTCAATGATAGCTTGGATCGCTGAATACGCAGATTACAACCCGGGATTTTTGATTGGAGGAGTTCCCAAAAATTTCAATATTTCTGCGCGTTTGACAAATTCCAATTTTTTTATCGTAGAGGCTGACGAGTACGATACAAGTTTTTTCGATAAAAGGTCGAAGTTTGTTCATTATAAACCCAATACCGTTGTTCTGAACAATTTGGAATTTGACCATGCTGATATTTTCTCCGACCTATCCGACATAGAACGTCAGTTTCATTTCTTTTTAAGAACTGTGCCCAGAAATGGACTGTTGGTAGTAAATGGAAAAGATAAAAATCTTTCCCGCGTTTTAAAAATGGGATGCTGGACCAGTTTACAATTTTTTAATAAAGTTGAAGGGGGATGGACTTTTAAAGAGTGTGAAAATTCTTCTCTCGATATTCTATTTGATAAAAAAAAGTTAGGCACCACCAAGATTTCGCAAAGAGGTTTTCATCACTACAGCAACATCACTGCGGCCATCGCCGCTACTAAACACTTAGGCATTCCCGTTGAAGTAAGTTTAGAGGCTTTGAAAAGCTTTCAAGGCGTGAAGCTTAGGATGGATCCTGTCGGCGAGGTTGCGGGTATAAAAGTTATACGTGATTTTGCCCACCATCCAACGGCTATAAAAAGCACTCTAAAGGCATTAAGGGACGATTCTAATAATCGACGAGTATTAGCAGTCTTTGAACCAAGATCTAATACTATGAAGATGGGGGTGATGGTTAATTTATTAAAATTAAGTCTAGAATCCGCAGACAAAATTTTTTGTTATGCCAAAGATCTGGCATGGGATCCTCGAGATAGTATGAAAAACCTTGGAGAAAAACTTTATGTTTCCGCGGACTTAGATGATATGCTAAAAAAAATAAAGAAACAGGCAAGGAGCGGCGATGTGGTGGTTATAATGAGTAACGGCGATTTTGGTGGGATAGCAAAACGAATCTTATCAGAGTTATGCCGACGATAATTTATATTCATGGTTTCAACAGCTCAGCAAAGTCCAACAAGGCAAGAATTTTGTCAGGAGAGCTTGCCAAAAAGATTGGTTACACCTTTGTTTGTCCAAACCTGCCTTATCGTCCTTTCGAAGCGATTGACAAACTGGTTGAAATTATTAGAAATGAAAAAAGAGAAGAAATATTCCTAGTTGGAAGTTCTCTTGGTGGATTTTATGCAACTTGGTTAACTGAAAAATACCATTGTAGATCTGTTTTGATAAATCCGGCGATTAAACCCCATCTTGATCTCGAGCCATATTTGGGGAAACAGGCTAATTTATATACGGGACATCAATACACGTTCAAAAAATCTTATCTTCAAGAGCTATCGAAGCTCTATCGGAATGATTTAAAAAAAACCGATTTGTTCACCTTGATTCATACCACAGGAGATGAGCTATTAAATTGGAAAGTAGCTAAAAAAAAATTTGAGTTGTGCCGAAAGTTAATAATACAAGGGGGTGATCATGGCTTTAGTGAATTCGGAAAATTTGTTGTTCCTATTTTAGGTTTACTTGGATAGTTAACTTTCTATTATTCTAATATCTGAAAAATTGGAGATGTTTGAGGTCTCATAAAATGTTTGATTCAGTTAATCCTATCAAATTGGCAATGTTAATATCTCTAGCTATTCATGGGATAATTTTGTCGGTGCAATTTCATTCTGCCTCTCGTCAAATCGATAATAAAGCACTGGAGCTGGAGGTCACTTTAGTCAGCGGTAAGACTGATATTAAGGTATCGAAAGCACTTTTGCTAGCCCAGCATAACTTAAATGGTGGTGGAAATATTAAGATTAATGAAGAAGCGACTACCAACTTACCTGGATTTAAAAGTGATTCGGAAGATATGTTGAATATTTCCTCTCAGAGGATAAAAAAGCTAGAGGAAACGGCTAGAAAGTTGATGGCAAAAGTGGGTGGGCTTGATGCAAATCAAGAAGTTTCAACGGTTGAGGTTGAAAGTTCTCGTAAAGGGGATCTGATAGATGCTGATGGGCAATTGCGGAAATCTTCCGAATTAGTAAAACTCAAAAGCAAGATTGCAAAAAATTGGCGAGAATACCAAAAAATGCCAAGAAGGGACTTTATTGGAGTTCAGGCAAAAAAAGCTATATATGCTGAGTATGTAGAATCATGGCGAGAAAAAATTGAGGAAATAGGAACAAAAAATTTTCCTAAGAGCGGTCAAGATGCGGCTGTTTACGGTGATCTTCTAGTGACCGTTTCAATAAATTCTGACGGGACTCTAGAGGAAGTAAAGCTGGAGAGAGGGTCGGGGTATGTTTTATTGGACAAGGCTGTAAAAGAAATAGTAAAGATGTCTAGCCCTTTTAAGCCTTTTCCTCCCAAAATGAGGAGGCAGACTGATATTCTATCAATCACTCGCAACTGGAGGTTTACTCGCAGTGATTTGATAATATCCAACCAGTTATGACTGATCTTTACTCTGTTATTGGTAATCCTGTCGAACACAGCCTTTCTCCTAGGATTCATACTATGTTCGCAAAAGCTAATTCACAAAATCTTATTTACTCAAAAATTATGTGTTCAAAAGATACCTTTGTAAAAGCCGTGGCGGAGTTCAGAGATTCAGGTGGAGTTGGATTAAATGTAACGGTTCCCTTTAAGGCCGATGCTGCAGATGTTGCGGACAAACGCTCTAAGTTAGTTGCGGAATCGGGTGTTGCCAATGTTTTATATTTCAAAAATGGCAAAATTATCGCTGATAATACTGATGGTTTAGGGCTCGTTATTGACCTTAAAAAAAACTTAGATTTTGGCCTGAAGGGTAAAAGAATTTTGATTCTTGGTGCGGGGGGTGCTTGCGCTGGATCCCTCGGACCAATATTAGCTGAAATGCCAAGACACGTAACTATTACTAACCGGACCCTGGAAAATGCCGAAAGGTTGGTTGGTGGTTTTCAGCGAGAAAATGTTATTGTTGAAGCAAGCTCCATCGATGATCTGGTTAAAGAGCCTTATGATCTAATTATAAATTCCACTTCGGCAAGCTTGTTCGGTGTCACATTGGCCTTGCCGAAAGAAATATTTTCTGCAGACTCACTTGCTTACGATATGATGTACGGTAATCAATCGCTAGATTTTTTGGGGTCAGCAAAAAAATCCGGAGCAGCCAAGGTGGCTGACGGGATCGGAATGTTAGTGGAGCAGGCGGCGGAGTCGTTTCTGATTTGGCGCGGTATTCGGCCTAAAACAAAAAATATCATAAGAGCCTTGGGAAGAATTAGTAATGGTAATTTTTCATCCTAGTATAGATCCAATTATTTTTAGAATAGGTCCGATTGATATCTATTGGTACGGTTTAATGTATGTTGTTGCATTCGCCTCAGCTTTTATTTTGGGAAGATTTCGACTTTCAAGCCAACCTTGGCTTGGAATAGATAATAGAGAGTTTGATGACCTGCTATTTTTTGGGGTCATTGGAGTAATATTGGGCGGTCGCATCGGATATATTTTGTTTTATAAGCCACTGTTTTTAATTGATGATCCTTTAAAAATATTTTATGTTTGGGAAGGTGGGATGTCGTTTCATGGTGGCTTGATAGGGGTCTTAATGGCTATGGTGCTGTTTTGTGCTCGGACAAAAAAAAAGTGGTTGGAAGTTATGGATTTTGTTGCGCCCTTAGTGCCCACCGGTCTTGCAGCTGGACGACTGGGTAACTTTATAAACGCGGAACTCTGGGGGAGGCCGACCGGGGTAGAATTTGGTATGATATTTCCCACAGTGGACCAAACACCGAGGCATCCATCACAGCTATATGAATTTTTCCTCGAAGGGATTGTTTTATTTGTAATACTGTGGTTTTTTTCTTCCAAGCGACGAAAAATAGGTCAAGTTTCTGCTTGGTTCCTCGTCTGTTACGGGGGGTTTCGTTTTGTAATCGAGTATACTCGGGCGCCTGATGCTCATTTGGGACTGCTGTTTATGAATTTATCAATGGGCCAGTTTCTGAGTATACCAATGGTTATTGCCGGGTTATTATTACTGAAAGTCGCGAATGGTGAGCCCAGCCAAGAAAAATAGCGGGGTGATGTGTTGATCCATATGAAAATTTTCGAAATTATTTACACTTGCGACAAACTTATTTTTTTCTGGAAAAAGTATTGATTTTTTTCCTGATATGCGTATCATCTTGCAACCTTAGTTTCAATTTTGAGCAGGGGTCTGAAAAATCTAAGGGCAGATCACGAGTTCGTTGAGCAAACTTTTGGAGATTATTGATTGACTAACCGAAGAGCTAAACCGAAATACAAAATTTGTCGTCAACTTGGAGACAATCTCTGGGGTAGGGAAAAGTGCCCAACAATCAATAAACCGTACGGGCCTGGCCAGCATGGAAATCGCCCCTCAAGGCCCTCGGTATTTGGCGAACAGCTGAGGGAGAAACAGAAACTTAGGGGCTACTACGGAAATATCACTGAAAGTCAGTTTAAAAGGACTTTTAAAGAAGCTTCTCGTTTGCGTGGCAACACATCCGAAAATCTGATCCGGTTACTGGAATCGAGGCTAGATGCGATGGTTTACCGTTTAAACTTTGTCCCAACCGTTTTCGCAGCAAGGCAACTGGTTAACCATAAGCACGTGACTGTTAACGATCGAGTGGTGAACATCCCCTCCTACAGGTGTAAACCTGGTGATGAAATTCAAATCCGGGAGAAGAGTCGTAAAATACCTCTGATTCTAGAATGCACCGAGAAGATGGAAAGAGATCTTCCAGAGTATCTATCCGTGGATGCAAAAAAGTTCAAGGGAACCTTCAAGAGAAATCCCCAGTACGACGAAGTCCCTTATCCAGTGCAAATGAACCCCAACATGGTGGTTGAGTTCTACAGTCGCTAACTAACAAGTCATTTTATTGCTTTTTTTTCCCACTAATGACCCATTGGCAAGTGTGTAAACAATATCTGTAGGCAGATCCTGGATCACGCTCTTCCTTAATGTTAAAAGGTAAAAAGGTAGGAGCAAAATCACCTTCTCGTCTTTTTTACATTTTTTTTGCCGGCCTACAAAAAACGAGTGCCATGGTAAATTGCCATTAGGCTCACACCTAATATGGCGCAACGGTGACAAGCCGACGCAACTTTTTCTAGCAAAGAGATCTTGAAAGTTGGGCTCGGGTTACCCGATAATGAGTTCGATGCGGACATGTTGGCCTCTCCAATAAAACACTATATGTGGAAATTTTTATTTGGGTAGTACTATATCATGTGTATCGAGCACACACCAGAAAATTTAGAATTCCACCCTTGAACCTAATTCAATGACTCTATTGGCTGGTATTTTAAAAAAGGCTGTCGCACTTCCTCCGTTTCTACTCATTAAAGCAAATAATCGCTCTCGCCACAGATACATGCCATCTCCAAATCTTGGGACTAGAGTCTGCCTGGACAGAAAATAAGAGGTACGCATAGGATTCAGATCGAGGGTTCTTTTATCGACTAACTCTAAAGCTGCCGGGATATCGGGTGAGTCCTTGAATCCGTAAAACATTCTCAATCGATAAAAGCCGCTAGTTAAGGCTACTAGCTCGATTCTATTTTCATTGGAAATATGGGGTATATCTTTTGTTTTTACGGTTAAAAGAATTACTTTTTGATGCATAACCTTGTTGTGGTTAAGGTTATGTAACAGTGCGGGTGGTATGCCCTCGGTGCTTCCTGTTAAAAAAATTGCGATTCCTTCAACCCTTTTGGGAGGATGTTCTCTAATGCTGTCTAGGAACGAGGTTACTCCAATTGCTCCGGGTGCCATCCTCCGGTTCAATATTGATCTACCCCTTTGCCAAGTTGAGAGACAAGTAAATAGAACCAGAGCAATGAGGATCGGGAACCACCCTCCGTTGATCAACTTTATGCTATTGGCACCAAATAAAGCCAGATCAATGACGAGAAATATACAAAGCATTGGTCCCGCTATCCAAACGGACCATTTCCAAAGGCTAGTAACCACGAAAAAAACAAGAATGGTGTCAATGGTCATCATCCCCGTAATAGCAATTCCATAGGCTCCCGCTAAGTTGCTAGAACTTTTAAAGCCTAAAATTAAGGCTATCACGCCGAAAAAAAGAGCCCAGTTCACCCAAGGTAGATAAATTTGTCCTATTTCGTCCTCGGAGGTGTGCAGGATGCTCAGTCTCGGACAATATCCAAGTTGAATAGCTTGTTTCGTCAAGGAGTAAGTGCCAGATATCACAGCCTGAGAGGCAATTACGGTCGCTAATGTCGCCAACACTATTACTGGATATATCGCCCAAGTTGGAACCATGCTGAAGAAAGGATGTAGCAACGCATTTTCATTTGCTAATATTAAGGCGCCTTGACCAAAATAATTTAAGAGCAGACTGGGTAAAACCCAGAAAACCCATGCAATTCTTATTGGTTTAGATCCAAAGTGTCCCATATCGGTGTATATGCCCTCGGTTCCGGTAATGGCTAACACTATGGCACCGAGCGTTATAAATCCCGCAAGCTTGTTGGCTACAAAAAAATTAATGCCGTAAATTGGATTAAAAGCCTCCAGCACCATAGGATTGTCACAAATATTGATTATTCCTAGAATTCCCAGCACACCGAACCAAATGACCGTTATCGGACCAAACAAGGCACCAACGCTGGCGGTGCCTCGGCTCTGAATAAGAAAAAGGCCAACAACTACAATTAGCGTTATCGGTATCACGAAGTTTTTAAGCTCCGGAGCTGCTATTTGCAGCCCCTCTACCGCCGAAAGCACGGATATGGCAGGAGTAATGACTCCATCGCCATAGAAAAGAGCGGCGCCAAATAATCCTAAAACCATTAAGATTCCTCTTTTTTTACTATTCCTTTTTGTCGCCCTCAGTACCAGTGCTAACAATGCCATCATCCCGCCTTCTCCTCGATTGTTGGCTTTGAGCATGAAAAAAACATACTTCAATGTAACTATCAATAATAGGCCCCAAGCTATTAAAGATAGAATTCCAAGCACATTATCTGGCTCTGGGAAAATTCCATATTTCACTGAAAATGCCTCTTTCATAGTGTAAAGAGGGCTGGTGCCAATATCCCCAAAAACTACACCAATAGCTGCTATGGTAATACCAACAATCTTCTTTTTTGGCATATTTTGTTTTTGATC
>MDTD01099071.1_pt1 | contig 14067 bp, 10 predicted proteins | sample 811221 | NCBI WGS metagenome assembly MDTD01 (sample SAMN05326646, study PRJNA326480) | marine metagenome | isolation source: seawater | place: Pacific Ocean: South West | collected 2011
AGGCTATCAAGAGATCCTAGAAGCGCTAATACGAATGCCGCCTCTAATACAACAACTATGGTCTCTGAACTAAACTCAGGAAAAACAAAAGAAGGTAGCCCTGTAGGGATGTCACCCAAGATCGGGGCCCCGGAGATAAAAAGACTTAACATTGTTCCTATTATTAACGCCGCTAGGGGAGGCGGTACTATCTTTGCCAGCTTAGCCGGCCAGTTAAAAACGATAAACAATGTCAAAAGGCCCAAACCCAAAGCAACCCAATTAGGGTCTAAGACTGCACTAGGAATAGCTGAAAGCGCAGAGATGGTGCCGCTGCCCAAAGGTTCGTGCCCAAAAAGGCGACTCGTTTGCAGAGCAATAATTATGCACCCGATTCCACTCATGAAACCTGAAACAACTGGATATGGAACAAGTTTAATATACTGCCCAAGCTTAAGAACTCCAAAAGCGACTTGAATAATTCCGGCAAGCACAACTGTTGCAAAAACAAGACTCGGATTACCACCCAGGGCACCAAATACGCCTGCAAAAACAACGATCATTGGCCCAGTAGGCCCGGAGATTTGGGAACCGGTTCCCCCAAAGAGAGCTGCGAAGAATCCAACAATAATCGCACCATACAATCCGGCTATCGGACCAGCCCCAGACGCTTCCCCGAAAGCGAGTGCAAGTGGCAAGGCAACTACACCGGCTGTGAGTCCACCAAATAAATCTCCTCGGAGGTTATCCAGCTTTAGTCCAAACATTTTTCTCTCCGTCTAGAAAAGGAAATTTATTTTAATTGCATTTTAACGATAGGAATATTGCTATAATAAGAAATTCGTTATAGATTTTATCTATAATACTTTAATCAGAGATAAAGAGATTAGTCATCCTAAATGGATAATCTAAACGATATTTCTTTAAAACAGTTGCAATACTTCGCTGCCGTCGCAGAGTATGGAAGTTTCAGGCAAGCTGCTTTTCGACTAGGAATAACCCAGCCCACCCTAAGTAATCAGATCGCCATCATGGAAAAGGCGTTAAAAGTCCAATTATTTGAGCGTACCCGAAAAGGAATAAACATAACCCCTCAAGGGCGCGAGTTACTCCTAAGCGCGCGAAGGGTCTTGGAGGAGGCTCAAGGATTCATATCACAAGCCTCCTTATTGTCTGGGGGTGGCATAGGAACATATAGGTTGGGTGTGACGCCAACCTTGGGCCCGTACCTATTACCCCATATTTTGAACCCTATTCACAATAAATATACAGATCTCAAACTGTACGTCAGGGAAAATGCTCCAAGTGAATTGGAAACTGGGCTCATTAATGGACAGCACGACCTAATACTTACCACACTACCAATCATGTCATCCGAACTGATAGTTGCCCCCCTTTTCAGAGAGCCTCTTAAACTTGCTCTCGCGCGAGATCATCAATTAGCAGGAAGGCCTACAATCAATCAGGAAGACTTGCTGGGCGAACCAGTCCTCACGATCAGCGAACATCATTTATTCCACAGACAAATAACAGAACTTTGTGAGCAGGTTGGAGCTCAGGTATTGAGAGACTACGAAGGAACAAGTTTAGATACTTTACGACAAATGGTTGTAATGGGCATGGGCGTAGCATTTCTGCCCGCTTTATACGCAAAATCAGAGATCAGGAACGAAGAAGAGTTGCGTGTCGCTGATGTCGAGGGCATCAATGTTGTTAGAAATCATGCTTTGGTCTGGAGAAATACTTCGCCAGCGAGTGGCTTCTACAGACAACTTTCCGAGGAAATTAGGTCAATAATAGAGAGCAATTTAGCGTCCGACATACTTCCGGCCAAACTAAAAACACACCAACGGACCACAAGTTCATCACACTACCAAATCAGCTCAGAAATCTAGGTATTTGGTTTTCTTTTAATTACAGTCTGAAAGATTAAAACCGTGTGATCAGATATTGCCGCTTGGTAATTTTCTGACAATTTACTCTGGCAAAGGCATCGGCTGGTCCAAAGGAACAGCATAGCCTCTCTGAACCGCAGGCCTTGAAGAGATTCGCATGTACCAAGCTTTTAAACTTGGGTAATCTGTAAGGTCCATCTGTTGGAATTCATAGCGTGAAATCCAAGGCCACGTCGCAATATCGACGATTGAATAGTCGTCGCAAATATACTCTCTTTCTTTCAGCCTATTATCGAGAACCTTGTAAAGTCGGATATTCTCGTTCTTATATCTTTCTTCAGCATAAGGTGATTTACCAGGATTAAATTTAATGAAATGATGAGTTTGACCCAACATGGGCCCAATATGACCCATTTGAAACATCAACCATTGCATTTCCTCCCAATATTTTCCGCCATTCTGATTCATAAAACGACCGGTCTTTTGGGCCAGATACATTAAAATGGCACCTGACTCCATCATTTTTAATCCTGTTTCGTGGTCGATTATTGCCGGTATTTTATTATTCGGGCTAAACGAGACGAAATCTAAATCATGCTGTTCTCCTTTAGTAATATCAATGGGTATTACATTGTAGTCTAGGCCCAGTTCTTCCAGCATTATGGAAACTTTCCGACCATTAGGGGTAGCCCATGTATAAAGGTCAATGGTCTTATTACCCCTAGCCTTCATAGAGGTGACCTCCGAAGAATGCTCCACTATTAAATTCCCTCTATCCAGTCATAGTTAACAGGCTCTTGCAGATTTATCGTGCTATAACTCGTCTGCATTGGATACTTTAGCCCGGTCGCGCAATTAAACAGCATAACTTGCTCATTTCCATTAATTCTTCCAGATTTAAGTTCTTTTTTTAGCGCAGCCAAAGTTGCTGCACCCTCAGGACAGAGAAGTATACCCTCCTTAAGCGCACACTCACTATGAGCAGAGCAAATCTCTTCATCACTTACCGAAACAGCAAAACCATCACTTTCACGAACCGCATCTAGAATCAGGAAATCACCAACAGCAGCGGGCACTCGTATCCCCGCAGCAATTGTCTCAGCATTTTCCCAGGGCTCAGCATGTCTATTACCTTCATTAAATGCCTTAACTATTGGCGCACAACCTTCGGCTTGAACTGCAACCATTCTCGGTCTTTCTGACCCTATCCATCCAATCTGCTCTAATTCATCAAATGCTTTCCACATCCCGATTAGTCCGGTTCCTCCGCCAGTTGGATATATAATTACATCTGGCAGTTGCCAGTTAAGCTGTTCGGCTAACTCTAACCCCATCGTCTTTTTCCCCTCAATTCTATAGGGTTCCTTGAGTGTTGAGGTGTCAAACCAATTCATTTGATCTTTACCCTCGCCAACTACTCGCCCACAGTCGTTAATAAAACCGTTGGCTAAAAATGTTTTTGATCCTAAAAACGATATTTCATCAACATTTACCTTAGGAGTATCGTCCGGACAAAATACAAATGTCTCTATTCCTGCTCGCGAACAATAAGCTGCTAAAGCAGCCCCGGCATTACCATTTGTAGGCATGGCCATTCGCTCGACTCCCAATTCCTTAGCCATAGCCACCGCCAGCGCAAGCCCGCGAGCCTTAAAGGAACCTGTAGGTAATCTCCCTTCGTCTTTGATTAAGATTTCACCACTACCCCACTCCTGCTGAAGATTTGTAGCTGGCAATAATGGAGTCATTATCTCACCCAGGCGAACAATGTTCTCGGACCTCCTAACGGGTAAAAACTCTCGATATCTCCAAAACTCTGGTAAGCGCGCATTTAGCGCTTCTTTGGTAACTGATTCAGATAGTTTTTCGAGATCATACCTCACGAGCAGAGGCTTGCCATCTTCCGATAGGCCATGAAGCTTGTCGGACTGGTATAATTTACCGGTATAACTACATTCTAAATGGGTAACGAAAGTTGGATATTCTTTCATAGTCAGTCTAATCCTTAATTTAATTAGTAAGAAATTACCATCGATACATTTTATCGGTGGTCAGATCACTACTAAAAGCATGATAGATTGCGACACCTACATGTCCAGCAATTTTGCTCGACACTGGTCTGTTACTATTACTTCAGCTTGAATTGTCAATGTTATTCATTTTTTTGACGTCCATGTTATCGGCAAATCCAAATCAGGTATACTTGCATGAGATGTCGCAACTGAAATACGAACGAGGAGAAAAAATGCTATCTGATTCAACTGGGGTTCCACTGCTATATAGTCTTTCACTGATTGCGCTGCTTGCAAGCTGCGGTCCGAGTAACAATATGGGAAACACACCACCGGGTGGTTCAGTAGCAGTAACTGAGCCTCTTGATAACGGGACCCTGACTCCCGAGCTAGGCAATTTTGGGATAGATATGTCTTACCAGGACGCTGACACAAAGGCCGGTGATGATTTCTTTAGGTATGCAAATGGTGGATGGTTGGACACTTTTGAGCTGCCAGCCTCACGAAGTAGCTATGGCTCGTTTACAGTCTTAAGTGATCGCTCTGACCAACGAGTACGCGGAATTATTGAGGATTTAAGCCAAACAGAGCCACCCCAAGGCTCTATAGAACAGAAAATAAACGACTACTACCTCAGTTACATGAACATCGATGTGCTGAACAATCGGGGGATTGGACCCTTGCAAGATGGTTTATCTCGACTACGAGAAATTGATAGCAGAGAAGAGCTCATCAACGCATTCGGACGTTCGTTTATTGAAAACACAGCGACACCATTTGGGTTTTATGTGGGTGCAGATCGCAGTGATCCAGACAGACACCAATTGATACTTTCGGTTGGAGGAATTTCACTACCAGACCGAGACTACTACTTGCGCGATACTGAAGAATTTCAGAATGTCAGAACAGCGTTTGTCGAACATATTACTGAAATTCTTGAGTTCGCCTCTATTGAAGAAGCGAGTGACAAAGCTCGCAGCATACTTAATCTTGAAACAGCAATCGCTGAAAACTTGTGGCCGCGCAATCAACGCCGTAATCGCGATCTAACCTACAACCCCATGACGTTTACTGAGTTTAAAAATACTTACCCTGAATTTAATTGGGATAACTACTTTAATGCAGCTGGCATTAGTCAGCTTGAAGATTTAAACGTCTCTTATCCTAGCGCCATGTCTCCTATTATAAACCTAGTAAATTCACTCCCTATCGATGACTGGGTCAACTACATGACTTATCGGCTGATTGTAGATAGTGCTAGTATTTTATCTGAAGACTTAGACAATGCCCGGTTTAACTTTTACTCAACCGTTCTGAGAGGGGTGCCGGAACAGAGAGAACGCTGGGAGAGGGGTGTTGCCAGAGTGGGTGCACTGAATAGCTTGGGAGAGGCAGTTGGGCAAGTGTATGTTCAGCGCCATTTTCCTGAATCCGCAAAGCAACAGATGGAACAATTGGTTGAGAATCTCCGCTCAGCCTTGGCACAAAGCATTGACGCAATTGATTGGATGAGCACCACCACAAAAGATGAGGCTCAAAAAAAGCTTCAGTCTTTCAGACCAAAAATAGCCTATCCCGACGAATGGAAAGACTTCTCATCGTTGGAGATCGATCGTAACGACCTCTTTGCAAACGCGCAGAGTATCCGGGAATTCAACTATGCCGATGAGATTCAACGTCTAGGTAAACCAACCAACCGGGAAGAGTGGGGTATGACTCCGCAGACTGTTAACGCCTATTACAACTCATCTTTTAATGAAATAGTTTTCCCTGCCGGCATTCTTCAACCTCCTTTCTTTGATCCTAATGCCGATGCAGCGGTCAATTATGGCGGTATCGGAGCGGTTATTGGTCACGAAATGGGGCATGGGTTTGATGATCAAGGCTCTAAATCCGATTTTGCCGGAATTCAAAGGAATTGGTGGACCGATGAGGACCGGGCTAATTTTGAAGAATTAACCAAAGCGATAGCATCACAGTACGATAAATTTCAACCAGTTCCGGGTTACTTTATCGATGGGAACTTCACCCTGGGGGAAAATATCGGCGATATAGGCGGGCTCTCTCTTGCATACCGAGCCTATCAGATGTCATTAAATGGAGAGGAGCCTCCCATCATAGACGGCCTAACCGGGGACCAAAGATTTTTCTTGTCGTGGGCTCAGGTATGGCAGCGCAAATACCGCGAGGACGCCTTGATACAGAGACTTACGAGTGATCCTCATTCCCCCTCTGAGTTTCGCGTCAATGGGGTCGTTAGGAACTTTGACGAATGGTATGAAGCATTTGATGTGCAAGAAGGCGATAAACTTTACCTACCCCCTAAAGAGCGTGTAAGAATTTGGTGAACCCTTGAAACAGAATATCAAAAAATACTTAATATGGAATTACTGTATTTCCTCGTTAACCTTATTTGCCTTGCTTCTACCAAGTTTGGGCAATTCTCAAGATTACGATCTTATTATTCGTGGGGGAAAGGTAGTGGATGGGTCGGGAAATCCTTGGTATCGCGCGGATATCGCTATTAAAGGTGACCGTATCGCGGAAATCGGTCAACTCTCGAAACTTGAAGCAAAACGGGTAATTGATGCCAACGGGCTGGTCGTTGCGCCTGGTTTTATAGATCCTCATACTCACGCATTGAGGGGGATATTTGAGGTTCCTAATGCTGAGAGTGCACTTCTACAAGGAGTCACGACTCTCACCGAAGGCAACGATGGCTCCTCGCCTTACCCTATCGATAGACACTATGATGACATCGACAATCTGCGTATTAGTCCAAACTGGGCAGTTTTTGTTGGCCAAGGGACGATAAGACAGAGAGTTATTGGGTTCGGGCTCAGAAAGGCTACCGCTGACGAGATGGAGCGTATGAAGCAAATGGTTAGAGATGCTATGGAGCAAGGCGCACTGGGCATTTCTACTGGGTTGTTTTACGTTCCCGGAAGTTTCACTTCAACAGAGGAAGTAATTGAGCTTTCAAAAGTCGCAGCAGAGTACGATGGAATATACATCTCGCATATCCGTGAAGAAGCGGCTCAACTAATCGACTCAGTTCAAGAAACAATACGAATCGGAGAAGAAGCCGATATCCCCGTGCAGATTACTCATCATAAGGTGATCGGCGTGGAGAATTGGGGTGCGTCACTTGAAAGTTTACGACTGGTTGATGAGGCTCGCGACAGAGGTGTTGACGTCACTATTGATCAGTATCCCTATACAGCTTCTCAGACTAGTATCAATGCTCTGATTCCTCAATGGGCGCAGGCCGGCGGGAGAGAAGAAATGCTTTCCCGATTAGATAGCGCTGAAACTTATTCAACTATCAAAAATGAAGTGGTAGCTAAAATCTTATATGACCGCGGCGGAGGTGATCCGAAGAATGTTTTTATCTCACGTAACAGCTGGGATCCTGATATGGCGGGAAAAAATTTGGCAGAACTTGCCATTGAGGCTGGTTTAGAGCCGACCCCAGAGAATGCAGCGGACGTTGTATTCGATATTATCCGGGGCGGAGGCGCTACAGCGGTTTATCATGCAATAGGTCCAGAGGATGTGGACCGTATCATGCAGCATCCTGCCACAGCGATAGGCTCCGATGGCCCAGTAGGCGTTTTCGGCGAGGGCGCACCACATCCGCGACAATACGGAACATTTGCCCGAGTGCTTGGACTATACGTGCGCGAGAGAAAAGTCTTGAGTTTAGAAGATGCAATCCGAAAAATGAGTAGCCAGTCTGCTCGAAGGTTAGGCATTCATGATAGGGGTCTTATCACTGAAGGATACTTCGCTGACATTGCTATTTTCGACCCTGATGTAATAGTTGATAAAGCGACCTTTGAAAATCCCCACCAATATGCAATTGGCACCAAGTTTGTTTTGGTCAATGGGGTTGTGGTAGTTGAAAACGGTCAACATACCGGTGCGCGTCCGGGCAGAATTCTCCATGGCCCAGGTTACCTCTCGCCACCATGAAGCAAAAGAACCATTATCTACCAAGACATATATCTGAAATTTATAATATAGTGGTGGCGGATTTAGTCGATACTTGAGTGGGGAAATTGAAGAGAATCAGATGAGTAGTAATCAAACATCTACACTGGCAGCCGTGTTGCTTTTTTGTTCCCTTGTTAGTGCAGGGACAGTGGCACAAGAGCCAGAAGAGTTCAACGCCGAAGCCAAATACCAGGCAACATGTTTCGCGTGCCACGGCACAGGACAAGCCCACGCGCCAGTGGTGGGGGATATAATAGAGTGGGAGATTAGGTTAGAAAAAGGCTTTGACACATTAGTTCAAAGTACCATCAATGGACTCAATGGTATGATGCCAGCGCGGGGGCTATGTTCAGATTGCACAGACGGCGACTTAGAAGCCATCGTCCAATTCATGATAGACGAGAGTCAGTAATATTTATCAACTTAAAATGAAACATTGGAGTTCATCAATGCAAAAACAATTTGCGTCTGGCTGCAGCGGCAAAATGCGACTCAAATCAGCTGCACTTACACTCATTATCCTAACCTTAAGTGCCTGCGGTCAGGAGTCTGGAAATACTACATCTATCTCGGTAGCGACGAGCAGCGAAACTACTGGCGGTGCCGTTGACATTCGATCTTCCGTTTCTGATCTCGAGTGGCCATTACACAATTTTGACCTTTTTGGATCGCGTTTTGCGCCAACCGACCAAATCACAAAAGAAAATGTAGATACACTGACACCCCGGTGGCTATTTCAGCATGGTGTAATTGACGGAGTCAGCAACCAGACTACTCCAGTAATCGTCGACGAAATCATGTACATCACTGATTCTCGAGGGAGTGTTTACGCGGTTAACGCCCGAGATGGGCACCTAATTTGGACCTATGACGTCACCCGCCTTCTGGGCGGAGGTCGTAGAGAAGGTTATATTTTTCGTCATCGTGGTGTCGTTTATGATGAGGGTGTTGTTTACACAGCAGCCGGTTCATTTATGTTTGCGCTAGATGCGAAAACAGGAGAGCCCATAGAAAGTTTCGGTGATGGAGGACAAGCTTCCGTAATTTTAGATGTTCTGCATCAGAAGGACCCTTCAGTCGAGACTGCGATTTCTGTGGGTTACTGGTTCACGACTGCTCCCCAGATTCACGACGACGTCATTTATATTGGGACCACCAGAAGTGAGAGCCACATAGCGGGTGGTTACGTGCTAGCAATTGACGACCAAACCGGCGAAGTACTATGGCACTTCAATACTGTCCCGCAAGATGAAAATGATCAGGGATGGGATATCGCTGGCCCAACTTGGGTAGGGGGTGAGCGAAATGGTGGCGGAATATGGGAAACTCCATCGATCGATCCAGAACTGGGGATGGTCTACTTTGCGGTAGGTAACCCGTTCGGCGACAGTACTAAAAGAGATGGGATGAACTTGTTTACCGATTCTCTAATCGCACTGACGCTAGACACTGGCCAGCTCGCTTGGTACTTCCAGCAGGTCCATCACGATGTATGGGATTATGACTCTGGAAATCAGCCAGTACTCTTTGATATGGAAGTCGACGGCGAGCCGGTCAAGGCACTAGCGCAGGCAAGCAAGAACAGCTGGCTCTACATCCTAAATAGAGAGACAGGAGAGCCTGTCCATCCGATTATAGAAACACCTGTCTCTACACAAACCGACATCGAAGGAGAGGAACCTTGGCCAACTCAACCCATTCCCCATAAGAAAAATGGGGAGCGAATGGAGCCAGTTTCTCCAGTATTCCCTACCGACATTCCTGCACAGCACATGGAACAAAACGAGTTAGTGGAGCAATTTACACCAATCGGTCCAAATCAGGTATTCGCGCCAGGTTTTGGTGGAGGTTCAAATTATGGGCCCCTTGCCTACGGCAAAGACACTGGTTATCTATATGTTAATGCTATAGACCAGCCTTTCAATTCTGGCCGAGACCCCAAAGGATATTTTTCGGCCTATGATCCAACCACTGGAGAGCTTATCTGGAGACAGATTTTTGAGGGCTACGGTCAGGCCGGCCCAGTAGTTACTGCAGGAGGTCTTGTTTTTGTTGGTGCAGGCAGCAACACTGCTGGCTATTTTTATGCTTTCGACGCCGAAACCGGCGAGGAGTTATGGAAATACAATACCGGTTCCGGTGTATTTGCATCACCCGCGGTCTTCTCAATTGATGGTGAGGAATTCATTACGGTCGCCTCGGGAGGTGGATCAAGAGGACGTAGGGGAGGCGATCTCATCCTGACTTTTGCTTTGCCCGATTGGGATTAATTTAGCTTAGTTCTCAAGGGAGAGTAGCTTAACTATCCCTTAAGTCACTGAAATAAATTCAGTATAAATCAAGGTAGTTGAAATACATCTTCAACAGGGCAGCGAAGAGTTCTCGCAATTTTTAACGCGAGGAGAGTCGAAGGGATATAAATGCCATTTTCGATAGCATTGATGCTTTTTCTAGAGACTCCCGCCCGTTCAGACAGACCTTGTTGGGTCAACCCAGAAGCTTTCCGAAGTGCCTCAAGGTTGTTGGAAAGTTTGTTGTGGTTACGTCCCAATTGTTAACTCTCTTCATATTTTTCAACAGCGCTCGTTAGTTCCTCACTTGTATTTGGAAAGAGATAACCCGCAACTAATTGTCCAATCCCTATGGCGCCAACAAGGAGCCCAACTCCCTCTATGGGTGCTAGCGAAATGACAGACCCAAAAAGCAACAGCCCAATACCAACAGACAGAGTTACCACCCCGCTCCTTCTATAATCTATGGGTTTTTTATTTCTCTCTTCAAAAATTTCTAGCAAATCCTCCAATTTTGAAGGGTCATCTATAGTTTTGGCTATTTCCCGGATAGTTTCTCGCTTGCCCTTACCTTCATAATATAACCAGGTGATCACCGATAAAGGAATTATGATTCCGGCCAAGATTCCAAGCACAGGTACTAACGACACTTGATCTATCAATATCTTTTCCCCCTAAAATGTAACGCAAACTTAACATCTTTTTTTAGAGAAGTAAAGGTTACATTATTTAACAATCATACATGGGTAAGGGTGGTTAAATTTTGAGGTTTTTAAAAAGTCGGATATGAAGAATAAAAGCTGATAACTATAGGGATGAACTTATAACCACCCTAAACCCAATTGTCTCGCTTCGAACGCCCGGATCGACCGCTCCCCGGACCGCTGCTCGGACATTACTGATACCGTCTGCAAAAGAACCGCCACGCATTACCCACAGTGCGTCCTCAAATAAGTTATCAAGATCATCCTTAGGGTCATAGGGGTAATCCTCTAAGGGACTTCGAGTAAATTCCCACACATTGCCAGCCATGTCTGAAAGGCCATAAGCACATTCATCACAAGACTTTGATCCAACAGAGTAGACTTCGGTAGCGTTAAAATTGGCAAAATCAGAGGTAGGTTGAGAACCCCATGGAAAGATTCTCCCGTCCGTGCTACGTGCTGCTTTTTCCCACTCTGCTTCTGATGGAAGGGCCACCCGACCTCCTGCCTCAAGTATGGCTTTTATTCGTCCAGGTGTTAGAGGAGATGATCGTAGCTTAGAGTCGAGCCAGCTCGAATACCCAACTGCGTCGGACCAAGTGACATTATACGCAGCAAGATCAGGAGCGCCCTCTAAGTCAATCTGTCCTATATCAAGGCCAATCTCGTCCGCATAAACACTAAACTGAGCTATCGTAGTTTCATACCGACTAATAAAGAAAGATGGCAGATATACTTCTCCTTGTCTTTGGCGACTCGACCAACGCTCATTTTCATAAGCAAGTCGATCCAGCAGTGGATTACTCCCCATCAGAAACTCACCGGCCTCCACCTCTACAAATCCCAAAAGAGGCAGGTTCGGGAGACGCAACTCGTCTGACAAAGAAGTACTTAAATTTTCTAATCTGGACTGCTCACTCAGATCTGTTAATGATCTATCATTACCTTGGATTGACATCCATATAGCAACAAATAGAATGATCGCGGTCATCATAAAAAATCCAAATGTGCGACCCGGTACTTTATTTTCATGTTGAGAAGATTTCAAATCTTCTTTACTCGTTAAATATTTCGTGGTGGCTCACAGGCAAAATCCCAACTATGGCTACAAGCTCTTTCATAAAGATTTTCTAGCGGCTCATCCATTAAGTTTCGACCACCTTCGCGCAAAAGCAATCTTAAGTCGAGTTCATGGGGGTCGTCACTGAGGACTAAGTCAGAATGCAGCAAATTAAGGCAGGCAGCTTTAAATTTAAGTTCACATCCGCGCTGGAAATAAATGCTTGCGCGAACATTATCTAGCGCAACAACATTTCCACTTCTGTATTTAATGCCGAGTTCATTGCAAGCCCACGCTGCATTATCTGTGCAGTACGTGGTTTCTAATTGCAGAAGACGATCACAGCTATTGGTCAGACCTTCTGCACATGCCTGTTGCCAGAAGGGCAAGCTGTCACCAGTATGCTGACCGTCTGTTTTCCCTAGCACAGACATGGATCCAAAGATTACGACCCACGCAAGCATATGGGCAAGATTCGCGCGACCGCTCATCCAATTTTGTTTCCACACATTCAACACGTTCTCGGACTGGACGGATCGCACTATTTTATCAATAGCGATCACGCTAAGATTTAAAATTGGTACACACAATAGTTTGTCATAAAAGGTCGGAGCTCCCAGTGCACCAAGTAGGGTATAGAGTACAAACACTCCGCAACCGTAAAACACTCCAAATATCAACTTACCCAATGCCGTACGCGGGGATGTGGAAGGGTCAGTAACGAGCAAATGGAGACCCAGAAAAACCGCGGCTGGAATTTCAGAATCAAGAAAATAAGGTACACCAGCGAAAGAGCTGTAAAGAGTGCTTAGCGCAAACAAAGAGATAGCGGCCATACCAGCGACGAGGGTAATCGAGAAGAAGTACATTACCACTAAGCCAATAAGGAATAGGAAGGTATATATGTTCGGAGCCAGCGTTAAGGTTGACGCAATTTCTTGCCCCCACGTTAAATGAGTAGTGTTTGTCACAATCAGCACTAAAGAGAATAATCCAAGTGCGAACGCGGAAGGATTAAAAATGTGCATACTGCGACCTTCTCTATTCCAACGTATGTACTCCTTACCCATAAAACCTAATGCAATCATCAAAAACTGCATATAGAACCAGTCATCTCGAAACCAGAGGAAAAGATTTACGCTGAAAATGATCGGTATTGGGCCAAAGCCGAGAATATATTTTTGATGTCGTGACCAAGAAAGAAGTATGCCGAATGCATAAGCAAATATAATTTGTCCCAACATTAAAAGAGCATGATCATAGACAGGCCTAATGCCTGATCCCGGAATCAACTCCCAATGGTAACCCCAATAGGCATAGACACTGAATTGAACACAGGCTTGAATGTAATGCTGAGGCCTTAAAGCAATTTCAAACGAATAAGTGTCTCTCTCTGATTGCCCTCTGGACAACAAAAAGGCCAACCAAAGTCCAAGAAATACTGCCGCAGCGACAAAGGACCAGATTAAGGTATCGCTCGTTTGAATCCTGGGCATGAGCGCTAAGGCAGCTAATCCAACTATCAAAAATACTGGAAGACGCGAATCGCTCCCATAAAAGTCAGGAGTTACCGCAAATGAGCTAGAGTTTGAGCTGCCTTTTAGTATGCTGTGATTTTTACTTTTTCGCCTGTTTTTTGAGGCCATACCTGAACCATTTCAACTACTTCTGACGGGTCTTAAAGCATAAACCACCAACGGATTCATTTCAATTTAGTATCTCGGAAAAATTCGCAATACCCGCTAAACATGGGGCTTTATCTTGCAGTTGAAACAATTGGTGACTAATTTTTGCTTGAAAAGTTCTATGTTTCTGCGTACTTTGAGATAGTGACGTATTTTTTGACCATATTCGAACGAGATCTGGAGGTTCCGATGGAAAAAAGAGCCCTAACCAAAGTATCTTTGGCCTTAGTAAGCATGCTGCTAGCGACCGTGGCATTGGGTCAAACAGACGACTATCCTAAAACTGAGTTTGGTCATCCTGACCTTCAAGGTACATATACTTTCAGGACTATTACCCCTCTTAATAGGCCAAGAGAACTGGAGCATCTGGAAACTCTCACCCCAGAGCAAGCTGCTGAATGGGAACAATTTGAACTCAGACGCCAAAACAGAGACCTGATTATTG
>MDTD01149646.1_pt1 | contig 14067 bp, 11 predicted proteins | sample 811221 | NCBI WGS metagenome assembly MDTD01 (sample SAMN05326646, study PRJNA326480) | marine metagenome | isolation source: seawater | place: Pacific Ocean: South West | collected 2011
CGCTCAAAGAGCTATTCAGCCAATCCCATGTTGCGCTTGTTTACGGTGCTGCAGGGACTGGTAAATCAACTATGATCAATCATATTGCTCATTACTTTAACGATAAAAGCAAACTTTTTCTGGCACATACCAATCCGGCAATTGATAATCTTAAACGTAAAGTAACAGCTGGCCAAGATGCTGAATTTCGAACGATTAGCAGCCAAATTCGTAGAAGTTATTCAGAAACATATGATCTGCTTGTTATTGATGAATGTAGTACGGTAAGCAATTCTGATTTAATCAAAGTACTTGAAAACGTTTCCTTCAGGCTGCTGGTTTTGGTAGGTGATATCTATCAGATTGAATCGATCCAGTTTGGTAACTGGTTTGGTATTATTCGCTCTTTCATACCTGAAACATCAGTTTTTGAATTAACCACCCCATATAGAACCACAAACGAATCACTATTGGATTTTTGGGGAAAAGTTAGAAATATTGATGACGATATAGCTGAATCCATGGCTAGTAATGGGTATTCAAATCTACTTAATGAAACCCTGTTTCAAAGACAGGAAGAGGATGAGATCATTCTCTGTCTGAATTATGATGGGCTTTACGGAATTAATAATATTAATCGCTTTTTACAGAGCAGTAACCCAAGCCAAGCCGTCACCTGGAGAACCTCAACATATAAAGTAGGTGATCCCGTACTATTTTACGAAAGCGAAAGATTTCGTCCCGTAATTTACAATAATTTGAAAGGACGAATAGAAGATATTCAAAAAGATGATGGTTGGATTCAATTTGATGTTGCTCTAGACCGCCCCCTTAGTGAATTTGATGTTACTGGCGATGAGTTGGAATGGATTAAAGATTCAACCGTAAGGTTTAAAGTCTATGACTATGATACAAGCGATGAAGATGATGATTCTTCACACACAACCGTGCCATTTCAAATAGCTTATGCGGTATCTATTCATAAGGCTCAAGGGCTGGAATATGATTCTGTTAAGATAGTTATCACCAATGCGAATGAGGACGACATAACACACAGCATTTTTTACACGGCTATCACACGCGCACGCAAAAAGTTGAAAATCTTTTGGACGCCAGAAACACAACAAAGAGTTCTCAGTAGGCTTCATCGTGATATCAACACAAAAGATGCTCACATTCTTTCAGCTAGAAGAGATTTAAGGCTTGTATCGTAAGCATAAATTAGATCGCTATCAAACTCCCCAGACTTTCTAGCTTTTTGTCATCGCGCACCAAAAGGGATTTATAAATCTCTACGTCAGCATTACAGGTGGTGCGGGTTATGGTTGCTTTGTAACTGGCTTGTGGTGAATTTTTAGGAATGCCGTCCATATCCTGGGTATAAAAGGACGCCTCTCGGGCGTTAATGGAAGCTGTTTTCCGTACCAGGTGGCTGCAGAGCTCACATAAGGAGTCTATTTCGGTGTTTGAAAGATTCTCAGTTGCCATATCTTCAATCTCAAAGCGGTAAAAAAGCTTGTTACTCATGGGCACCTCCTGTTTGTAGGAAGGTTGCTTCGATACCTGAAAACATCAAGTTATTTTATTTAGTTACCTCTATTTTATAACCAAAAGGTTATAAAATGTTTTTATTACCTTTCGGTTATATTTTGCCTTAAAAGATCATTTTGAACGTCTTCAGCTCACTCAAAATCACATGTCTTCAGCTTTTGCACTGGCACGGGTGGGGATGATTTTTGGGAATGCGGCAGAAACCGCTGGTTTGGGTGTGTTGGAACTGGCAGGTGGTGGTGTGGTGCCCCAACCCCCATCATCCGATTTCTAATGCCCGGTCAACCAACCGCAACCAAATTTTTCAAACCCAAAGTTTTATCGCTTTGGGTTTTGTTGTTTTTACCCCCGCCCTGTGCGGGGTTTTTGCTTGTAGCTGGCGTTTTGCCCCCACCTGAACACCTGCGTTTTGCGCCGCAACCGCCCCCAAGATGCTCTCTCTTTCTCACAAGCTGGAGACTGTTTTTGCGCTTTTTAAATGCGCCGACAAGCCTTTTTAACCGCTGCATTGCGGGTGGGTGGACGTTTCAGCGTTTTGTTGGTTGCGGTTGGTGGAGCGAATCTAAACGGTTATTTCTTAAGTGCCTGCGGAACAAATGGTACAGAAAATTTAATTCGATTCACTGCCTCATGAGTTTGTACGTCTGTTTTTCCCACTCCAGCATCAATAACTTTTATTACCCCAGCTCTTTTATCGACGGTATTTTCAACGGAGCTTGTAACAGATAAATCAAAGTCTATTTGATGGTTATCATAACCAACCTCCTTACCGGCAATTCGTGAAGGGCTAATCACATGATTATTAAATTCATCATGGAGTCGTTTTTGAGCATCTTCAATTCCCATGCAGATTTCATAAATAGTGTTAGAAATAAATTCCTCTAATTTCATCGTTTTTCCCCTTTTTGGTTTCAAACAACTTTAACACCACTTGAAAAAAATTACATTTGGTTAGTCATTTCCCAACTCGTTTCTGTACTTCCCTAATAAGGGCGCAAAAAAGCCACCAAGAACCCTGCGTACCGCAGGAAAAACTGGACTTTAGCGCCTAGCGAAGCATCCATGGACGCAAAACGAGGAAGAGAAACAATGAACGAAACCAATATGTTGCAACAAGTGGCGAAACTCACCGACATGAGCACCGCCGACCTGCGGAAACTATGGCAGGAGTTATATCAAACGCCGCCACCGCTAAATTTTTTAAAGGACTCGGTTTTGCGCCAGCCAGTAAGAAGGAGTAGCATCACACTCAGGGCGATAACCTGACCCACTTCCACACCAACGTTAAATATCATCCTAATACCCATCTCCATAAGCTTTTAGGCACAAGGCGTGTAAAAAATAAAAACAATTTGGTAAAAATTGCTGTTCGGTCTTTTATTTATATAGTTTTTAGCTTAAAACAGTATATCGCTAATGCGGGTTCCGAATAATATAAGTAATAAAGGAAGGTGCATGTCTAAAGATCATAAACCACACCATAAACCAGATATGCCTTTACAGGCAGAAGAGGGGCGTGAAACGGTCGGTTTTACCATTTTTGAAAAGTCTGAGTTTATGCAACGGGTCAAGGCCTGTAAAAAGGCGATGACCAAGCAGGGGTTGGATGTTTTATTTATTACCGACCCTGCGAACATGCACTATTTAACCGGTTATGATGCATGGTCATTTTACGTGCCTCAATGTGTGTTGGTGGCTATGGATGAGGAGGAGCCCATTTGGATTGGTCGCGGGATTGACGCCAGTGGGGTACCTGTGACCACTTATCTGGAGCCGCAAAATATTTACTCATACCTTGATAACTACGTCCATGCTGACGATTGCCACCCTATGGACTACATCGCAGATGTGCTAATTCAAAAAGGGTATGATAACAAAGTTATCGGGGTGGAGTTGGACAGTGTGTACTACACAGCCGCTTGCCACAAGCTGTTGGAGCATTGGTTGCCTAATGCCAAAATTCGTGATTGCCACTTTTTGGTGAATTGGTTGCGTTCCGTTAAGTCAGAGAATGAAATTCTACTTATGCGCCAAGCTGGTGTAATTATGGATAAAGTCATGCAGGTGGCGTTAGATAACATTGAGCCAGGAGTACGCCAATGCGATTTGGTGGCCAAAATCCGCCATGCGCAAATTGCTGGTACGGAAGAGTTTGGCGGGGACTATACCGCCATTGTGCCGCTGTTACCTAGTGGTGTGCATAGCGGTGTACCGCATTTAACCTGGACAGATCAGGAGTTCCAAAAAGGTGAAATTACGGTGATGGAGTTGGCATCGGCCCGTTCGCATTATCATTGCCCTATGGCCCGTACGGTGTTTTTAGGAAATACCGTTCCGAAGAGTTTATCGGAAATCGCCAAGGTGGCGGAAGAAGGCATTGAGGCGGCGCTGGATGTAGTAAAAGAAGGTGTGCGCTGCGAAAAGGTTGAGGAAGCGTTCCGTGATACTTTGGCTAAATACGGGTTTGTGAAAGCCTCCCGTATGGGGTATTCTACGGGTTTGAACTATCCGCCGGACTGGGGAGAGCACACCATGAGTTTGCGTCCGGGTGCTAAGCATATACTCAAAGAAAATATGACCTTCCATATGATTCCTGCCTTGTGGGGCGAAGATTGGGGGGTGGAAGTCAGCCAAACGTTTCGCGTGACCAAAGACGGCTATGAACCTTTTGGAACTATCCCCCGTAAACTGTTTGTAAAAGACTGTTAAATTCCTTAAACTGTTTGTGAAAGACTGTTGAACTAAGGAGGTGCTCTTTTGGAAAATGTACATGACTTAAAAAGCCGTGTAAGTGTTGACATAGACTTTGAGGCTGACGGCAAACAACATGGCCATGCTTGTGTGGCCCTTTCTGTTGATGAATCTGCCTGGGGGCAGATTCAAATGCCAATTACCGTGATTAAAAACGGTGAGGGGCCAACAGTATTATTTACTGGTGGTAACCATGGTGACGAGTATGAAGGGCCAGTGGCGCAATTCAAATTGGCCAATAAGCTGGAAGCCAAAGATATCCAAGGGCGAGTTATTATTTTCCCCTGTATGAATATGCCTGCCGTTATGGGGGGTAAACGCACCTCACCAATTGATGGTGGCAATATGAACCGTGTTTTCCCTGGTCACCCTAAAGGCACTATGACTGAGCAAATTGCACATTTTGTTTCAACTGAGCTTGTTAGCCGAGCTGAAGTCGTAGTTGATATGCATTCCGGTGGCAAAACGCTGGACTTTATTCCATCTGCGGTTATTCATAACATACCAAATAAACAAACCATGACAAAAGCCTTGGCAGCTTTAAAGGATTTTGGTGCACCAGTTTCTATGGTTTTAGATGAAGACACAACAGGCATGCTGGATGGGGAGGTGGAAAGCCGCAACAAAGTCTTTATTTCAACTGAGCTGGGCGGTATGGGAACAGTAATTGCCGAGCGTGTGAAAATTGCTGAAAACGCTATTCATAATGTTCTAGTTCATTTTGGTTTGATTACCGGTGAGGTTATTACATTAGAATCACAAGGGTTGCCGCCAACTGAATTTTTGGATACCCCCTCTGAAAATTTTGTTCGCTCCAAACATCAAGGTATTTATGAGCCATTGGTTGATTTGGGCGGTCGCGTGAAAAAAGGCCAGCCAATTGGCCAGATATGGCAGTATTATAATGCTGGCTGCGCGCCGGAGGTTTACCATGCCCCTACTGACGGCACCATATACGCCCGTCATGTGCCAGGTCTGATTTCTCATGGTGACGCTATGGCTCTGGTGGCTGTGGATTTTGAAGTTCCTAAACTTTAAGCGAAAACATGGAGCTGGTCTATTTGAAGCTAGACACACAGCTACCCACAGGCTCGTTTAAGGTGCGTGGAGCTCTATCAACGCTGTAGCCAGTTTGTACGGAAGAAAAAAGCATCGTGTGCCACATTTCCGGGCAAAATATGGACAAGCACAGCTTTTCTCAAATCATTTCAAAATAAAGCAAAGTTCTGATTGCACAGGTGCAGTCCCATTTGGTAACGTGACAGACGTCTAAAAATGCGCTCAATATAGCCAAAGACCGAGAAAATAGAACAATTTAAAGGGAGTGCTGCACTGATGTCCAATACAGCCTTAAATACATCGGATATGGTATGGGGCCGCCTGAAGCGGGCCGACCTTATTAAAGAACAAGCCTATATTGACGGCACTTGGCAGTCAGCGACTGATACAGTAGACGTAACTGACCCGGCCACAGGCGCAGTTCTGGGTACGGTACCCAACATGGGGGCAAAAGAAACTCAGGCCGCTATTGATGCAGCTGAAAAAGCGTTCCCATCCTGGTCTAAAATGTTGGCTAAAGAGCGGGCGGTTATTCTGCGCCGTTGGGCGGAATTGATGCTGGAACACAAAGAAGACCTGGCTGTTATTATGACTTTGGAACAAGGTAAGCCCATCAACGAGGCACGCGGTGAAATTGACTATGCCGCCAGCTTTTTAGAGTGGTTTGGTGAAGAAGCCAAGCGTGCTTATGGCGATACTATTCCCTCGCACTTGCCGAACAGTAAAATTGTTGTCACCCGCGAACCAGTGGGTGTAACCGCGGCGATTACGCCATGGAACTTCCCCTCCGCGATGATTACCCGCAAAGCGGGCGCGGCATTGGCTGCTGGTTGCCCCATGGTGGTGCGTCCGGCCAATGAAACACCGTATTCAGCTTTGGCCTTGGCGGTTCTGGCTGAAGAGGCCGGTGTACCGGCAGGTGTGTTCTCGGTCGTTACCGGTTCAGCACGCGAAATTGGTAAAGTTCTGTGTGACAGCAATACGGTGCGTAAAATCAGCTTTACCGGTTCAACCGAAGTGGGCCGGATTTTGATTAACCAATCCGCCGACACAGTTAAGAAAATGTCGATGGAGCTGGGTGGCCATGCGCCGTTTATCGCTTTTTCCGACGCGGATATGGACAAAGCTATTCAAGGGGCTATTGGCGCCAAGTTCGCCACAACTGGGCAAGACTGCTTAGCCGCCAACCGCATCTATGTGCATGAAGATATTTATGATGAATTCACCAAGCGTTTTACCGAAGCCACCCAAGCTATGAAGATGGCCCACGGCTTGGAAGAAGATGCTGACCTTGGTCCATTGATGAACGAAGGCGCTGTGGAAAAATGCGAAGCGCACGTAAAAGATGCCTTGGACAAAGGCGCTAAACTGCTGTGCGGTGGCAACCGCCATAGCTTGGGCGGGTTGTTTTATGAGGCCACCGTTTTGGGTGATGTGACCGAAGACATGGCTATCTCCACCGAGGAAACCTTTGGCCCGGTAGCGCCATTGACCAAATTTAAAGATGAAGAGGAGGTCATCCAGCGTGCTAACGATACCATCTATGGTCTAGCCGCGTATGTTTACAGCGAAAACATCGGCCGCTGCATTCGAGTGAGTGAAGCCTTGGAATACGGTATGGTGGGTGTAAACACTCCCAAATTTACTGGTGCGCCGGTGCCGTTTGGCGGATATAAACAATCCGGGCTTGGCCGTGAAGGCTCCAAATACGGCTTGGACGATTATATGGAAATCAAATACGTCTGCCTGGGCGGTTTGTAATTTTTAAGAAAGGGTAAAAAAATGACGGACTTTAAACATTTGGAACAAGCGGATCAGAAACATGTTTTGCATCCATTTGTACACCTGAAAGACTATGATGCCGGTAAGCTGGGCGCACCGCGTATTGTTACTGGCGGTAAGGGAATTAAGATCACCGACCAGCATGGCACAGAAGTTATTGATGCCTTTTCTGGTCTGTACTGCGTGAACATTGGTTATGGTCGCAAAGAAGTAGCCGATGCAATCGCTGAGCAGGCGCATACATTGGCCTATGCCCATACGTATACACCCCAATCGAACGAGCCGCTGATTAAGCTTTCGGAACGTCTGGCCAAAATGGCGCCAGGTAACGGTGGTATGGAGCGCACATTCTATGGCATGTCCGGCTCTGATGCCAATGAAACGCAAGTGAAGCTGGTGTGGTACTACCAAAACGTGATGGGCCGCCCGGAAAAGAAAAAGATTATCTCCCGTCATCGCGGTTACCATGGTTCCACCGTTATTTCCGGTAGCCTGACCGGTATCCCTGTGTATCACAAATTATTTGATCAGCCTTATGGCCCTATCCGCCATACAGGTGAACCTCACTATTACTGGGGTGCTGAGCCGAGCGAGAGCGAATTGGACTTCTCCAAACGTCGTGCCCGTGAGTTGGAAGAGTTGATTCTGGAAGAAGGCCCGGATACCGTCGGCGGCTTCATTGGTGAGCCAGCCTTAGGTACAGGTGGTCTGGTGCCACCGCCGGAAGGCTACTGGGAAGAAATCCAAAAGGTTCTTAAGAAGTATGACATCTTGCTTATTTCCGATGAAGTGGTGACTGGCTTTGGCCGCACAGGTGAAATGTTTGGTAGCTCCAAGTACGGTATTACACCGGACTTGATAACAGTCGCTAAAGGTCTGACCAGTGCTTATGTGCCGCTGTCTGGTGCGATTGTCAGCAAAAAGGTGAGTGATGTGCTCAAAGCCGGTTCAGACAAAGCAGGGATGTTCTCCCACGGTTATACCTACACCGGCCATGCTTTAGGCGCAGCCGCTGCCAACGCTGTGTTGGATGTGGTGGAAAACGAAGACCTACCGGGCAACGCACGTACCACAGGTGAGTACTTCCAAAACAAACTGAAAGAAACTTTTGCCGACCATCCAATGGTGGGCGAGGTTCGCGGTGTTGGCCTGATGGCAGCTGTGGAGTTTGTAGCCGATAAAGACAGCAAAACCGCCTTTGATCTTGACCTGAAAGTGGCACCAAAAGTTTCCAGTGCCGCGTTGGAAAACGGTGTGATTGTACGCGCTATGCCAAACCAGAGCGCCATTGGTTTTGCCCCGCCGCTGATTGTGGATAAAGCCGATGTAGATGACATTATTGACCGTGTGAAGCGCGCGGTGGATAGTGTCACCGATGAGTTGGTGAAGGATAAAGTATGGAAGGCGGCTTAATCAGAATTTAAGCCTGTTAAAGTGTGTGTATGGCGGCCAAGGCCGCCATCGCCGTTTAAAATTATAGATAAAGGAATGTGGCGTGGTTGTTGCCAGCTTTAGTTTTTTTCTGTTGATGTTTGTGGTTATCGGGGTGCTCTCCGTGCGCAAACGCAAAGAAACCAGTTATGACTATTTGCTGGCCAGCCACAGTGTTAAGCCTTGGTTAGTAGCTCTCTCAGCTGTTGCTACCAATAACAGCGGTTATATGTTTGTCGGCCAAATTGGTTTTACCTACCAATATGGCCTGTCTTCTATATGGCTGATGATCGGTTGGATTTTTGGTGATTTCCTCACCTCACTTTTTGTGCATAAACGCTTGCGCGAATCCACTGAAAAACAACACGCATTAAGTTTTGCCGGGGTCCTGAGCCACTGGGGCGGGCGTGATTTTAAATATCTTCGTATTTTAGGTGGAGTGATTACCTTATCCTTTTTGGGTGTATATGCCGCCGCCCAGTTAAACGCAGGCAGTAAAGCTCTGCATGTGCTGTTTGGGTGGGACTACGCAGTTGGTGCGGTCATTGGCGCCCTTATTGTGGTGCTGTATTGCTTTGCTGGTGGAATTCGGGCGTCTATTTGGACCGATGCAGCCCAATCGTTTGTTATGATTATTGCTATGGCTCTTATGCTGGGTATATCTCTTATTACTCTTGGCGGTTGGGGCGGCTTTGTTGATAAGTTGTATATGGTTTCACCTGATTATATGGCGCTGTTCCCAACGGATTTAGCCTTCAGCTCTCCCGTTGGCCCGGCCCTGTTTGTGCTGGGCTGGGTCTTTGCAGGGGCCGGTGTTATTGGCCAGCCACATATTATGGTGCGTTTTATGGCGATGGATAATCCACAGCATATGCGCCGGGTGCGGATGTATTATTATGGCTGGTACAGCTTATTTTACGTTATGACGATTCTGGCGGCTTTGGCTGCACGCTTGCTGTTACCGGAGGTGGCAAACTTTGATGCTGAGTTGGCTCTGCCAAGTCTGGCGCAGGAACTGTTGCCGCCGGTATTGGTGGGGCTGGTTCTGGCAGGGCTTTTTGCAGCGACAATCTCAACAGCTGATTCCCAGATTTTGAGCTGTACAGCAGCTATCACGCATGATTTTTCCAAAAAGCGTTTGAATACCTATATGGCTAATAAAATCGCGACAATTTGCGTCACACTTTTGGCGCTGGGTATTGCGCTCAGCGGTAATGAAAGTGTATTTGTTCTGGTATTGGTCGCATGGTCAACACTGGCTAGTGCTTTTGGACCGCTTTTGATTGGTTTTGCTTTAAAACAACGCATACCACAGCCTGTGGCCTTGATAATGATGGCCGCGGGCGTAGCCACAGTGTTGCTGTGGCGGGAGTATGAATTGGGCTGGATTATTTATGAAATCGCCCCCGGGATGTTGGCCGGCCTGCTGGTATTATTCCTTGCCAAACTGACCGGCCATGTGCGTACATCCCAATCTGAGAGCGATATTCCAGCGCCTCAGTAAAAAATATGCACGGCCACAAAGGCAAAGAAAAAGCCGATAGCATAAATTATTACTGAGCTCCAGTATATCCAGCCGCTGATACGGCGCAAACGGTCACAGGCCTTGGCTTGCGCCGGGTCAATCGGGCAGGGGGCATTGCGGTTTTTCCACCGCAAAACACCGGAAAGCAGGATTAGAACCCCTGCAACGGTAAAGACCACCTCTTTATATTCTGAAAGCCATATCAGCTGCGGCACCGCGCCCACCAGTCCGGCCAAGGCCGCACCGGCGCCCAAGGTAACCAAAAGCGCCGGTAGAGCACAGCACACAAGTGTACCCACACTGGTGAACAGGGTTAACGTCGGTACAAATAAGGATTGCTGTTTAATATCATCCTTACTCATCGCTGGCCTCTTCATTTTGACGGTGGATTTCCCCAACGTTATAGCCGGAATCGACAATCAGTTTGGTTATCGTCTCATCGTCCATGTGGATGCCTTGGCTAAGGGCAATAGTAATGAGTTTTTGGTCCAGATCTACGTCAATACCGGTGACACCATCTTGTTTCATAAAGACTTTCTCTAGCGCTCTGGCGCAGAAATCGCACACCAGGCCTTTGGCCTCTACTTGTATGATGGTACCGTCATCGGTCAAGGTTCCAGCTTGCATCGTTTCCGGCAGAGTGAACGTTTCCTGCTCAACCGCGTGGGCGGTAAATGCACTGAAAACCAATGTGAGAGTCATTAATATGTGTTTCATTGTTTTATCCTTTCTTTAAAATCTTATAATCCAATTGAGCATTGCTTCGCCCTTATCGCTTAGGCCGAGTTCCACCATATTTACCCCCTTAAACAGGCGGACCAGCGGGGTTATGGTAACTTCATCCCTATTGGTGGGCGTGTGCTCTACCTCCAGCATCAGCCAGGTATGGAGGTCGCCGTAATCACCGATATACGGCGCGATACCAACGCGACCGCGGTGGCTGAAGAAGCGGGCAATATCGCCAGCTTCAGTATAGCGTGCGGCATAGGAGGTGAAATAGCGCCGGTCTTCCCAGTCAGCGGCCATTTCTACAAATCCGGCAGGTTCGGTTTTGCCGTCAAAGCTGCCGCGGTCAGAATAGGCCCCGCCCAGCGCGGTTTTCAGGTAAACGTTTGCCTGGGAATCGGTGTTGTTCCAGCGTTTGAGCAGGGTGTTAAGCTGCACGGCATGAAGCTGGAATTCATCGTCCCGCCACCATTCGCCCTTATAGCCAATGGAATACTTGGCCGTGGGCGAAAAGTGAAGGTGAGCGGTGCTTTTGTCCCCGTTGTTCATGGTCATGAAGGTCCAGCCGCCAGGGTAAGATACGGGCCGGGCTTCGGCTTGCAATGCCCCAAAAGCAAGGCAGACAGCCAAAAGTGTAAGTATTTTTTTCATTGTTTTAATGTCCTTAAGTCTTAAATTTCCGATTTATGCCGAAATGACGGCAGTGCATTATTAAAAGTTGGAAATTTAAACCCTAGGCGGCTTGGGCTGTAAGGAATGGAAAAGAGTCAGCAAAACCTGACCATGGTCAGCAACGCTGTGTACATTTTCAGGTGGCTGCGTGGTTGGTTCAGCTGTCGGTAAAAAGACCTTAACCATGCCGCATGGCGCAATATCGCATTGGCAGGCATCCTGACAGCACGGGTGCTGTTGGGTGGGTTTTTGGCTTTGTTCGTCTGTTTAGGTATGGCAGTCCATGTTTTGTGTGTTGTGGCTGGGGGCGCTCATATCCATAGTTTGATGAAGGTGCGCGGAACCGGCAAAGCTTGGAACACTGGTGGAAGTAATAAACACCGCCAGCATCAGCATTGTCAAAAATGGTTTTAATAGCTTCATCATAACTTATAGTATAAGCACTTATTGAGGTATTTACAATGGTGCTGAATTACTTGTGAGTTGACAAGTCTATGCTTTGAAACGGTTATTTTAACCCCGGTTATTATGGGGTGTATCTTCCCTTCACTTTTTACTGAGGTACGCATATGCGTTTTCTTTTTCTTCTGCTTGGAACTGTTCTGTTTTGTGCTGTTGTGGCGGGTACTGTAGATTACGCCGAAGCCCGAGTCAATCAAGAGCAAAAAATTGGCGAGTGCGTGTTTACAGATGAAGCTGTTGCCGCAGAGGGGAACACGTTGGCACTTTACTATGTCCCGCAAACGCAAAAAACCTATCTGGCCGGCAATCTTGTGATGCTGGACCGTGGGGTTCTTCTGGACTCCCGGCTTGAGGTGCTCGCGGCTCATGGCACGTATGAGGTATACGCTGACCTGATCAAAACACTGGATCTAAAGCCTACCCCTGTACGGGTGGAGTTGGATTTGGATTTTCCTGATGATGGTGTTTCTGAAGTGGTTGTCTTCCTTGAGCGGCGCTTTATTGAGTTCCGGGACTCACAGAGGCTAACCATAAAATGCACTGTATCAGCTGAGCTTCCTCGCCCTTCACCTTAACCTTTCGATAAGGCCCGTCCAGCGGGTCTTTTTTATTTGGCGGAGGCTTCGGCGGCTTTCTTTTCGGCTTTTTCCTGATTCATTTGCGCGGCTTCTTGCGCCATTAAAAGGATGGTGTCACCGGGTTTGGCCACAAAGTCTTCCCGCGGGGTATAGAAAAACAGTTCGCCCGTGTCACGGATGGTGAGGATAGGCAGAAAAGCGCCTTGATAGCGGCGGGTGAAGTCTTCAAAGGTGAAGTCCTCACTAATGCGTGTGCTGGTGAACTCCCAGCCCTGGGCCATGTATTTAATCAAAGATTCATAGTCTCCGCCTTCACCAAACAGGCTGATGCCGCGCACGGTATGGCTGAACGCTTTGGGGTCGGTATGGTCATCCTGATCGCCGGGTAGTTGGTAAATTTTATCCCGGCCGAATTCATGGGCAAAGCGTGAGGCCACCAGCGAGTTATAGGCAAAGTTGTCCGTTGCCGCCACCAGATAGCGGTACTGGTTATATTCTAAGTGGTGGTCGGTGGTTTCTGACAATATTTCTCCGTAGTGCACCGGAATGTTGAGAAGGCGGGCCTCTTTTAAGCGGTGCCAGTTGTTGGAAATCAGCATTACGGGGATGTCTTTTTCTTTCAACGCTAAGGCCAGCGCCCGGCACCAGCGGTTGGCCCCGGCAATCAGCACGCCGTTGCTTTGCTTGGCGACCAGACCCAACTTGCGCCCCAGCGGGCCAATGGAAAAGCCGTGGAATAAGATGGTGGCAAACACCACCGCGAAGGACAGTGGCACCAGCTGGGCACCGTCAGGATAGCCGGCTTTAACCAACAGCGGGCCAAACAGACCGGTCACGGCTACACAGACAATCCCGCGCGGGGCAATCCAGCCGACAAAGAGTTTTTCTTTATTGGTGAGTTGGGTGCCAAGGCAGGACATCCATACGCTGAGTGGCCTTACCACAAACAGCAGTACCAGCAAGAACGCCGCGGTGCGCAGGTCCATGGCATAGACATCGGACCATTGCAGGGTAGCGGTAAGCACAATAAACAACAAGGAGACCAGCACAATGCTGATGGCTTCTTTAAATTTGCGCAGGTCTTCCACACTGGGCAGGTGGCTGGCGGCCAAAGTGGCGCCCAGCACCGTGACGGCAATTAAGCCGCCTTCGTGCTGAATGGCATTACCGATAACATAAGCCGCTAGTGTGGCGGTGAGCAAGATAGGAGCCTTGAGGAATTCCGGCACACTGCCTTTGCGGAACAAAAACGCCACCAGCCGTGCCGCCAAAAAGCTGAAAATACCGATTAGCGCAATGTTCAGCGTAATGGTTAAAAATCCACCGAGGGGGTTGTTCTGCATGTGCGGGGAGACAATAAACTCATACGCGATAACCGCAAACAGGGCACCGATAGGGTCGTTGACAATCCCTTCCCATTTCAATACCGAACCGACGCGCATATTCAGGCGGGCCTGACGCATCATGGGGATAATCACGGTGGGGCCGGTGACCACCAGAATACCGCCGAACAGGACGGAAACCAGCCAGCTTAACCCTGCGATGCATCCA
>MDTD01148718.1_pt1 | contig 14065 bp, 10 predicted proteins | sample 811221 | NCBI WGS metagenome assembly MDTD01 (sample SAMN05326646, study PRJNA326480) | marine metagenome | isolation source: seawater | place: Pacific Ocean: South West | collected 2011
CTATTATTTTACCCTTATATAAAAGATCCCATCTTTTAGATTTAAACAAAAAAAATTTATCAAATTCGTTTAATAAAAAACCATTTTTGTCCAATTTTTTTTTTAAATTCATAAAATTTTTAATATCAACTTGACCTACAATCAACGGTAAATTTTTTTTAGGAAAAATATTTCTTTTTATTCTTTTTCCATTTTCCCCAAGGTAAGTTTTTTGGTTATTATCAAAAAAATATGCTAAAATAGTTGTTTGTTTTAACTCTACTTTAATTGAAGATGGATATTCTCTTTTAATTTTATATTCACTGATAATATTAAATTCACTTAATTTTTTATGAATTTCATTAGAATTTAAAGAAAAAATACTATGATTATATAAGTCATCAAAAGTTTCTGAAATTTCATCATTTAAACTAATATCTAGATTACTTTTTATAATAATTTTATTTATTTTAAAAAAATTTTGTATTGATAAAGATGAGTTAATGTTATGAATACTTAACAAAATGAATAACAAAAAAAAATATAAATATATTTTATTTTTATCTATTGATTGAAGCATCATTAATTATCCATTTAATTAAATTATAAAAATTAATTCCTTTATATTTCGCAATTTCTGGTACCAATGAAAGCTTTGTCATACCTGGCTGGGTGTTGACTTCAAGAAGATAAAATTTATTTTTATAAAATCTAAAATCACTTCTGGTTACACCCTTACAACCTGTAATTTTGTGCGCCTTGAGCGCAATGTTTTCTACTTCCTCAATTTTTTTTGCTGGTAAATTCACTGGTAATATATGTTTAGTTTTAGCATTTTTATCATATTTAGCTTTATAATCGTAAAATTTCCTTTTAGGTACTAATTCAATAGTACCTAATTTTTTTTTACCCATGATTGCAACTTGAATTTCTCTACCGGGGATATACTTTTCAATTAAAATTTCTTTTTCATTGCTCAATTTATTAAAATTATTTTTAAAATTACTTTCATTACAAATGTATACACCAACACTAGAACCTTCATTCGTAGGCTTTATAACCACTGGAAACTGCAATTTTTTTTTTACGTATTTATGAATATTTTTTAAAGTAGTTTTGATATTTCCTCTGATGATTAAATATTTTGGGGTAAGTATTTGATTTCTAACAAATAATTCTTTTGAAATAAGTTTATTGATACATATTGAAGATGCTTCTACGCCAGAGTGGGTGTATTTTATTTTTTCACTTTCAAGAATTAACTGAATATAGCCATCTTCTCCATATCTACCATGTAATGCATTAAATAAAACATGTGGTTTAAATTTTTTAATTTCTTTAATGAAACCGTTTTTTGGGTCAAGTATTTTACAATTATAGTCTTTTTTAATTTGATTATATACTGCTTTTGCTGTTTGAAAACTTATCTCTCTTTCTTTTGAATAACCACCAGCTAAAATTAATATTTTTTTCTTCATTACTATGAAGTTAAAACAATTTCTAATTCAAGATTAACTCCTGTTTTCTTATATACATTTTCTTTAATAAAATTGATAAGATTTTTCATATCTGTAGATGAGGCATTTTCTTTATTAATAAGAAAATTACAATGTTTTTCTGAAATAGTAGCGTCCCCAAACATTTTATTAACTTCTTTTACATCGATTGATTCTCTAATTAATTCCCAAACCTTTTTATTTGTTTGATCAATTGGGTTTTTAAATGTACTACCGCTGGTTTTAACTCTAATTGGCTGTGCTATTTCTTTTTTATTTTTAAATTCCTCCATAGTTTTTTTAATTTTTTCTTTTTCTGATAATTTACCTTTAAAAGTTCCGCTTAAAAAAATTAAATCATTAGGTAAATTAGTTGATCTATATCTAAAAGTAATCTCAGAGGATGGTATTGTAATAACTTTACCATTTAAATCGATAGCTTGAACCGATACTAAAATATCTTTAAATTCTTTTCCATAACATCCTGCATTCATTCTAATTCCTCCTCCAATTGAACCAGGAATACAAGATAGAAATTCAAAATTTTGAATTTCATTCTCCATTGCAAATTCTGAGACTTTTTTATCTAAACAAGAACTACCAGATATAATTAAATTGTTATTTAATTTTGAAATATTATTAAAATTTTTTCCTAATTTAATAATGACCCCATCGAAAACATTGTCATTAAAAAGTGTATTTGATCCTGCACCTAAAATAAAAACTTTACCTCTTTTTTGAAATTTTTGGAGAAAAAGAGATAAGTCCTTTAAAGAATTAGCAAAAAAGTAAATTTTTGTTTTACCACCTATGTTAAACCAGTTTAATTTTGATAAGTCATGGTCAAATTTTAAGCGAGAATTATCAGAAAATTCAATTTTTTCTAAATCATTTAAATTCATTATGTTAATTCTGACAAATTTCTTATCCAGTTTGAAATAGTTCCTGCTCCCATTCCAATTACAATTTTATTTCCATAAATATTTTGTTTCACAAATTTTGCCAATTCTTTCTCACTATTAATCATTAGTAAATCAACATTTGAATTTCTTATTATTTCTCGAGCAAAATTTAAATAATTAAATTTCAATTTAAGATTTTCTCCAGCTTTATATATTGGACATAAAATAACTTGATCGGAAAATTCGAAACATTTTGTAAATCTTGTTTTTAAGGAATTTAATCTTGAAATTCTATGCGGTTGAAAAACTGATATTATTTTTTTTGATTTATAAACATTCTTAACAGATTTTAGTAACTCGTATATCTCTGTAGGATGGTGAGCATAATCATCAAAAAATAAACTATTTTTGTATTCAAAAATGAAATTAAAGCGCCTTTGAACACCTTTAAACTTTAAAATAGCTTTTTTAATTGTTTTTATAGAAATGCCCATCATAATTGCAATAGCTATAGATGCACAAGAATTTTGAATATTATGAATACCTATTAGAGGTATTTTAAATGATTTTAATATTTTTTTTTTTTGGTTGGGTAAATTAATTTCTAAATCAAATTTTGACATATTGATTTGAAGATTAATGTTCTTAATTCTAAAATTTGATTTCGCATTTAAACCATATGTTACAATATTTTGATTTTTTATTTTGCGTAAAATAGATTTATTATTTTTATTATCTATACAAATAAGTGTTTTTCCAAATGTTGGAGTTTTTTCTGCAAATTTAACAAAATTGTTTTTTAAAGTTTCAATCGAACCATAATGCTCAAGGTGTTCGTCATCGATATTTGTTATTATTGAATAAGTAAATGGCAATTGTAAGAAACTACCATCTGACTCATCAGACTCAAGCACACACCATTCCCCTTTTCCAAGTTTTGCAGAATTTCCTATAGAATTTATTACACCGCCATTAATTGTGGTTGGATCTAGTTTAGATTTTGAAAAAATAGTTGAGACTATAGATGTAGTTGTAGTTTTTCCATGTGAGCCTGCAACAACAACATTTTTATATAAAGAAACAATGTTCGCTAACATTTCTCCTCTTTTATAAATAGGTATTTTTTTTTTCTTTGCCTCTAAAAATTCTGGATTATTTTTTTTTATTGCTGAAGAAATTACGATTATTGTAGCGTTAGATAAATTTTTTTTTTTGTGTCCAATTCGAACATTTATTTTACTTCTTTTTAATCTGTCAATATTTTTACCACTTTGTTGGTCTGTACCCTTTACATTAAAACCTAAATCCTTCATAATTAATGCAAGTCCACTCATGCCTATTCCTCCAATACCAACGAAGTGGATTACTTCTTTTTTTCCAAGACTAATTGTCATTAAAATAATTTACAAATTTATTATTTATATCCTTCCACGAGTTTTTTTTATTTAGCTTTTTTAAATTATTTTTTTTTATAATGTATTCATCTTTATTTACGATAATTCGATCTATTAATTTATACATATCTCCAGGAATAAAGTTTTTTTCATCCAATATCCAGCAACAATTTAGATCATGGTATCTTTTTGCATTCCAAAATTGATGGTTGTCTGTTGCATGTGGGAATGGAATCGCAACAAAAGGGATATTTAGATGAGTTAATTCAGCAAGTGTTGACGCTCCAGCTCTTGTGATTGCAATATCAAAATTATTTTGCTTACATAAAAATTCGCTATCAAAATAAAATAAATTATTCTTAATATTATTTTTATCGTATTCCTTTCTATAATTTTCAATATCATAACCATGCGATAACTGTTGCGTAACTTCTATTTTATATTTTGATGATAAATCAATAATTTCATTTTTTAATTTTTTGCTAAAAAATAATGATGCTTGACTACCACCAATTATCAAAATTTTGAAATTTCTATTTTTAGATTGACCAGAATTTTTTTTTAAATAAAAACATTTATTTAAAAGAGGTTCAATTATAACATTTTTGTAAGCTGGAATAATACTTTTTCTGCTGTTCAAATTTTTATCAGTATTGTTTGAAATATTCTTATCATAACACAATATATTATAAGAAAATTTTAACAAAAATTTATTAGATCGCCCAATAATAGAATTTGGTTCAATTAAAAAAATTTTTATATTGAAAATTTTAGCAGCTAAAACAATGGGGAGGGACATATAGCCTCCTGTACTAATTATAATATCAAATTTGTTGAAGCTAAGATGTATTATTGATTTTACAAAAGCAATTAATAGAAAAATTAATTTTATTGGAAAAAAATAAAATTTTTCAGGAATCTGCTTTACATCAAAAATTATTTTATTTATATTTTTTGGTATATACTTTGCGCCTCTTACATCACAATAAATTTTAACATTAAAATTATCCTTTAGATGATAGTATAAATTTAATGCTGGAACAACATGGCCACCAGATCCACCTGTTGATATCAAAATTTTTTTCAATTTATAACTCTTCTTTTTGTTAAATTTAAAATAATCCCAGAAATAATAGAAATACTCATTATTGAGGATCCACCATAACTTAAGTATGGAAGTGTCATTCCTGTGGTGGGCAAAACTCTTAGGTTTACTCCGATATGAATAAATACCTGCATGAGCAATAATGAAATTAATCCAATTAAGATCATCTTAAAAACATTATCGTTTATAACTCTTATTTTTTTAAAAATGTTATATGCAAAAAATATAAACGATAACATAATTATAAGTATTATAATTATACCAAATTCCTCTGAAATTACTGAGACTATATAATCAGTATGAGCCTCTGGAATTTTTGAATTTAGAGTTCCTTCACCAATTCCTTTTCCGAAAAAACCTCCATCTATTATTGCTTCTGAAGCTTTTTCAGATTGAAAATTATTACTCGATGAACTATCAAAAAAAGATGAAATTCTTATTTTAATGTAGTTAAATTTTTCAACAAAGAATATCAAGTATGTAATTACTAAAATAAAAATACCAAATAGACCAAAAAAGATAATTAGATTTACACCAGATACAAAAATTAAAGCTAACCAGGCGAAAATTATTAATACTGATTGGCCTATATCTGGCTGAGAAATTAAAAGTAAAATTATTGGAACTATTATTAATAAAGTTAAAAAATATTTAAAATATAAATTATATTTTTTATAATTTAATAAAGATGAAAGAATAACTATGTAAAATGGTTTAATTAATTCTACTGGTTGAAATCTTGGAAGAAATGTAAGATCCAACCATCTTTTAGACCCCTTAACTTCAGCGCCAATTAATGGAACTAACAATAATAACAAAAATGATATGATAAAGAATATAATTGAAATTTTTACTAAAAAATCCTCGTTTATTATAGAAAATGTAAACATTATCCCCAAACCCAATAAAATAAATGATAAATGTTTAAAAAAAAAATAATAAGAATTTGTATTTAATCTATCAGATGCAATTAAGGATGTTGAAGCTAGAGAAAAAAATAACCCTGCAATAAAAAAAGCTACAACTAATATTAAAATAGTTTTGTCAAGATTTTTCCACCAACTGTAATAATTATTATAAATATTAATATTATTTATCATTTTTTTGCTAAAATTATTTTTTTTGTTAATTGATTGAAATAGTCTCCTCTTTCTTCAAAGTTTTTAAATTGATCAAAAGATGCTGCAGATGGGCTAAATAAAATTGTTTTTGGATTTATATCTTTTTTTATTTCTTTTTTTAAAGTTAAAATTACTTTTTTTATATCTTCAAAATATTTAAATTTTATTTTTTTTTTAAATTGTTTTTCAAAAAAATTTTTGTTTAATCCAATTATATATGCAGTAATATTTTTATAATATTTTTTATTTAACTTAAAAATATCACCTTTTTTGTTCATACCTCCAACTATCCAATATATATTCTTATAATTAGACAAAAGTCCAACCGTTGACGAAAAGCTTGTGGATTTAGAATCATTTATAATTTTCAAGTTACTTTTATTGTAAATAATTTCTTTTCTATATTTTAATCCTTTAAACTTATTTAGACATTTAAATATTTTATTTTCTGGTATTTGAAATTTTTTACAAATTTGATAAACAAAATGAATATTTTTCATATTATTTATATCAACTAAATAATTATTCTTAATTTTATTTTTAAAGAATTTATTTTTATCATAAAAAATTTTATTTATTTTTGATTTAATTTTTTCAATTGAAATATTTTTATTTATAATTGGGTTATTTGATTCTATATATGATTGTTGATTTTTACCCTGATCGTAAATTAATTTAAGCTTTGCTTTTGCATATTCATCTATACTTCCATGCCTTTCTAAATGGTCGTGGCTTAAATTTAAGATAGCTGCATGATCTGCTTTAAAAAATTTACTATAGAAAATTTGATACGATGATGCTTCAATAATAAAAATAGTATTTTTTTTAATTTTTTTTTCAAGTAATATTGGATTGCCAATATTTCCTACCAATCTAATATCGTATCTATTAATTTTAAAAATATCATATATCATTTTGCAAACCGTTGATTTGCCATTTGTTCCAGTAATAGCAATTTTAATATTCTTTGGAAAATTTGAATAAAAAATATCAAATTCTGTTATTACTTTTTTTTTATTTTTTAATAGGTAATTTTTAAGCTTACATTTTTTTACATTTATACCTGGGCTAATAACAATGTAATCAAATTCTTTTTTGTAAATTTCTTTTGGATTTAAAAAAAAAAGCTTATTTTTTTTGTCTTTTAGAAGTTTATTATCATCATAGACTTTAATGAAATTTTTTTTTTTTAAAAATTTTAGCGATGATTTTCCTGAAAGTCCCAAGCCATAAATTAATATTTTTTTATTAATAAAAGTTTTTTTTCCAAACATTTATCTTAATTTTAATGTTGCAAGACCAATCATTGCTAATATAAGCGAGATTATCCAAAACCTTATCACTACAGTTGACTCTGCCCATCCTTTTTTTTCAAAATGGTGGTGGATAGGAGCCATCATGAAAATTCTTTTTCCAGTCAATTTAAATGAGATTACTTGAACAATTACTGATACTGCCTCTAAAACAAATAAACCTCCTGTGATTGCCAACACAATTTCATGTTTTGTTAAAACACCTACTGCTCCTAGAGATCCACCTAAAGCTAAGGAGCCAGTATCTCCCATAAATATTTTTGCAGGTGGTGCATTAAACCATAAAAATCCAATTGATGCCCCAATAATTGATCCACAAAATACTGCTACCTCTCCGACTCCCTCTATGTATGGTATTAAAAGGTATTCTGAAAAAATAATATTTCCAGAAACGTAACTTATAAAAGCAAAGCAACCCGCAACTAAAATTACTGGAACAGTTGCTAAACCGTCAAGACCGTCAGTTAAATTTACAGCATTAGACGAGCCAACAATTACAAATAAGTAAAAAGGTATAAAAAACCAACCTAAATTTATTACAAGGTTTTTAAAAAAAGGAAAATAAAGATTTGTAGTGATTTCTGAGTCTACAAAATAATATAAAATTAATAAAGAGATTAGGCCAATAATAATCTGTATAGTAAATTTTAATTTTGAAGAAATTCCTTTTGAATTATTATTTTTAATTTTTTTATAATCATCGAATGCACCTAAAATTCCATAAGAAAAAGTTATAAATATTAATAACCAATTGTATGGATTGTAAAAGTCTGCCCATAAAAAAACACCTGTAAATAATCCAATTAATATCAAAACACCGCCCATGGTTGGCGTTCCTATTTTTTTTATAAGATGGTCTTCAGGTCCATCTGAACGGATAGGATTGGTAATTTTTTTTATAGAAAAATAATTAATAAACTTATCTCCGATCAAAAAAACTACAACCATTGCGGTTAAAATAGCTAAACCAGTTCTTACTGTAAGAAAATTAAAGAAATTTAAAAAGGTGTAGGTATCTGAATAATTTGTAAGTAAGTTGTAAAGCATAATTTTATAAATTTTTAATTATATTATTTAATCCAGTTGAGTTTGATCCTTTTATCATTAAAAAACTATTATTTGGTAAATCTTTATTTATTAAATTCATTATATCTGAATATTTGTTTAAAATTTTACCCCTTATTTGTGGTTTTAATTTGTTAAATGTATGTTTTGTAAAATTTCCATAAACGTACGCTTTATTTAGCTTTGATTTATTTATGTATTCTGCAATCTTCCTATGAAGAGATTTAGAGTGTTTTCCAAGCTCTAACATATTACCTACTAAAAGAAATTTTTTATTCCTATCCTTATAAGTTGTATCAAATCTCTCTAATGCAAATTTGAAGGAAAGTGGATTTGAATTATAACTCTCGTCAATTATTGTCAATTTTTTGGATTTTTTTTGGTAATTAATTATAGATCCTCTACTTAATGGAATTTTAAAGTCTAGGAATAAATTTTTATTTAATTTTTCGATATCGAAATAATTAATTAAAACACTTATAGTAGCTAATATATTTTCTTTATAGTACGATAAGTTATTTGAAACTAAAAAATACTTTTTTTTATTTTTAATTTTTATATTCATTAAATATTTATTTTTATTTCTTTTATGACCTATTAAAAAAATATCTGCATTACGATTATTTTTACTATATGTAATTATTTTAAGTTTTTTTATTTTAGCTTTTTTTATAAAATATTTACAATAATGATCATCCATATTAATAATCATAGTTCCACCAGGTAAAATATTATTTATTATTTCAGCCTTAGCATTAGCAATTTGGTCTAAGTTTTTGAAATTTTCTATGTGCGCATAAGATATGTTTGTGATTAAACCTAGATTAGGCTTAATCAATTTTGTTAAATCATGAATTTCTCCTTTTTTATCCATGCCAACCTCAAGTACTGAAAATTTTGCTGATTGTGGTGTATTAAATATACTCATTGGAACTCCATACTTATTGTTATATGAATTTTTTGAAAAATATGTTTTTTCAAGTTTGCTTAAACAAAAACCAATTAATTGCTTTATAGATGTTTTTCCTGCCGAGCCTGTAATAGCAATATTATTTGCGTTTAATGATTTCCTAAATATTGATGCAATTTTACTAAATTCATGCAAAGGTTTTTTTTTAAATACCATTTTTGAACTTTGGGGCAGTTTATTAGATATTGCCAATACAGCGCCATTTCTTAAGGAATCTTTTGCATAATCATTTCCGTCAAACCTTTTTCCCTTTACACCAATAAAAATTGTACTTTTACTTACTTTTTTTGAATTTATTGAGGCTAAATTAATATTAATATTTTTACTTACAATATTTTTATTCAAACTTTCTCTTAAAATATTTGTTTTAACTGATTGAGATAAATTTTTATTTTTTTTATTAATTGCATTCAAAATCTCAGACTTATCAGAAAAAAATTTTCTTTTATTATACTCTTGATAATTCTCATGTCCTTTGCCAGCTACAATTAAAATATCGCTTGATTTTAATTTTTGAATAGCAACAAAAATAGCTTTGGATCTAGAGGAAATTTCTAAAAAATTATTATTTCTAATTCCTTTTTTAATTTGATTCCTGATGAATTTTGGATTTTCCAGTCTAGGATTATCATCTGTAATGTATACTTTATCGCAATACTTACTAGCAATTGCTCCCATCATTGATCTTTTATCTTTATCTCTATCTCCGCCACATCCAAATACTATTGAAATTTTGCTAAGTGGATAATCCTCTTTAATATTCAATATTACAGTTCTTAGTGCATCTGGTGTATGAGCATAATCAAGAATTACTTTTGATTTATTATTAATATTACCTATGTTTTCAAATCTTCCATGAATCGGTTTTATTTTTTTAATTGATTTTAGAATGTTGTTTATTTTCATTTTTGAACAATATGCTGCAATAATAGCAAAAATTAAGTTCTTAATTTGGATTTTACCAATTAGAGATGTTTTAAATGAATATATTTTATTATCGATAGCAAAATCTACCTTCTGTTGATCATTAATTTTTTGTATATTTAAAATATTAAAAAATGATTTATTTGGTCCATAAGTGTATTTTCTTAATTTTCTTTTTCTTGAGATATAATTAAGTTGTTTCGCTTGAGGAATTTTTTTATCAAAAATTATTTTTCCTTTTTTATTTAATAAATTATTAAAAAGAATTAATTTTGAATTTAAATAATCCTTAAAAGTTTTATGATAATCTAAGTGATCTCTAGTAAAATTAGAGAAAAGAGCAATATTAAAATTAATATTATTTAATCTTTGTTGTTGCAAACCATGGCTGGATGCTTCTAGAATTACATTATCGATATTTAATTCCTTAAGCTTATGTAAAATTTTATGAGTTTTTACTGGATCTACAGTGGTGTTATTTGTTATTAAATTGAATTTTTTTGATAAAACTCCAAGTGTCCCAATAGTAGCAACTTTTTTATTGTTAAAATTTAATATTTGATAATAAAAATTTGCTATAGAAGTTTTTCCATTTGTGCCTGTTACAGCAATAATATTTTTAGGTTTTTTATAATAAATCTTACTTGCTGCTTCAGCCAGTAATTTCCTAGGATCCTTTTTCCTAATAAATAAAATTTTATTTTTAAAACCTTCAAAATTTAAATTTGAAATAATTATACGAGCACCATTATTTATTGCGTCATTTATATAATTGTTACCATTTAAATTATTACCATCTATCGCAAAGAATATATCATTAGATTTGCATTCTTTGCTATTAAATCTAATATTTCTAAATTTTATTGATCTATATTTTTGATTTATATTTTTAAGTACTTTGCCTAATATCATTAAATTTAAAATCTTAGTATTTTGTGGCTAAAATAGGTCCTATTTTTTCAATTATTTTTCCTGCAACCTCTACAGCTGTCCAACCTGCGGTGTTAAATTGCGTACCTTTAATTTTCCAACCAGAACCATCTTTATACTCATAAACGTAATCTTTATTTGGTTTTGGTTCGTCTAATATTACAATTAGTACATATTTTGGATTAGATACGGGGAAAATAGATGCAAAGGTATTTATTTTATTTTTTGAATACCCCCCTTCAACAGACTTCTGGGCGGTGCCAGTTTTTCCTGCAATTTCATAACCATCGATATTAGCAAAACTCGCAGTTCCTTCTTTAAAAGTAACTATTTTTCTCAATGCTGAATTAACTTTGTTTGAAACATCTTCAGAAATTATTTGTTTATATTTTATCTCTCTTTTCGTTTCATCTAAAATTAAAGTTGGTTTTATGTCATATCCACCATTAGAAAGAATTGAGTAACCTTTAGCAAGTTGTAAAGGGGTTGTTGTGATCCCATGCCCGTATGCAGATGTTGCAAGTTTACACTTTCCCCATTTAAATTTTAAAGGATTGCCAATTTCTTCTATATCAAATTCTAAAGTATTAAATAATCCTAGGTCATTTAAAAATTTTTCAAATTTTTCAATTCCTACTTTTTGTGCAATTCTTATTGAGCCAATGTTTCCTGACCTAATTAATATTTGCTCTGCCGTAAGATCTGAAGGTATTTTTTCATCATACTCCGCAATTGCAAATTTACTACAATAAATTTTCTTTTCTAAATTTTTAAATTCTGTACCTGGTTCTATTAATCCCTCATTTAAACCTGCTGCATATGTAAATGTTTTAAAAACTGACCCTAATTCATAGACACCTTTTGTTACTCTATTAATTAAATTTTTATCATCAAGCGATTGTCTGTTATTAAGATTATAATCAGGCAGAGATACTAAGGATAAAATTTCTCCGTTTTTAGAATTCATTAAAATTGCTGCTGAACCTATACTATTAAATATATCTTGAAATTTTATCAATTCCTGTCTTATTAAATATTGCAGATTTAAATCAACGGTAAGTATTAAGTCTTGATTTTTTTCTTTAAGATGTTGATCAAAACTTTTTTCAATACCAGAAACTCCGTTATTTTCATTATCAATTTGACCGAGAATATGGCTAAAAAGATTTTTTTGAGGATAAATTCTTGTAATTCTATTTTCTGGTATTAGAGATTTGTCTCCAAGCATAATCAACTTTTCATAATTTTCTGGATCTAATTGTTCAGCAAAATAGAAAAATTTTTTTCCTTCAAGTTTTTTTTTAATAGAAGAATAATTTTTATTTGGAAAAAGTATTTGAAGATTTAAAAGTAATTTTTGTTTATCAATTACAAGATTAGGATTAATACCTATATTTCTAGTAATTATAGTTTTAGCTAATATATTATTATTTCTATCTAAGATATTGCTTCGAATTTCCTTTTTTATACCAACAGTATTATTTTCTGGTAGCTTTTTTCCTGTTAAATAAAATGCCTTTAAGAAAAAAATAAATAAAACTAGAACAAAAGTAAAAAAAATAAAAGCAACTCTATTAAATGAGATATTTAATTTATTCTTGTCATATTTACTACTAAGTATTTCAAAGTCATTTTCAGCACTAGAAAAAATTTTTTTATCAGTCATTTTTATTTATTTTGTAAATTTATTTTATTTGTTTCACTTATTATTTTAATATCTTTTCTAGAAGTATGAGAAAGTTCATCATCAAAATTTAAGGTATACAATTCTAATAGTTTAGACGGTGAGATTAAATAATTATGTTCTAATTGTACTAATTCCTTTAAACTGTTTAAATAGTTAATATTTTCTTTGATTAAAAAAATTTCTTCATCAAGCTTTTTTGTATAATTTTTAATAAAAGTAGTTGAAATTATTAAAGTGAAAATAGTAAGGATAAATATTTTTCTCAGCATAGCTTTTGTCCTATGTTTTCAATTTCTAAATAATTTTTAAATTTTAATAAAAATTCTTCAAATGTTGCGCCATTTTTAATTTTTTTCACATATCTTAGTTTTGCAGATCTAGAGGATGGATTTATTTTTATCTCTTTTTCTTTAGGAACAATCGGTTTTTTTTTAATTAATTCAAAAAATTTATTTGAAATTTTAGAACTTGGTAAATATCTAGAAACTTTTTCTTCCTCTGAATAATGTTTAAAGAAAAACTTTACAATTTTATCCTCTAATGAATGGAATGTAACAACTATAATATAGCTATCTACTGGTATTAATTTATAAGCGTTAATCAATCCATAAACAAGCTCACTTATCTCTTGATTTACAAAGATTCTTAAAGCTTGGAAAATTTTTGTGGATTTATTAATTTTATAATTATAATTTTTCTTTTCTTTATTTATTATTTCAGCTAAATCCTGGGTGGAAAGTAATTTTTTTTCTCTTTCTTTTAGAATTGCATGAGAGATTCTTCTTGCATCTTTCTCGTCACCAAAATATTTAAATATTTTTGTTATATCATTTTTATCTAGTTTGTTTATTACATCGTGTGCTGAAAATTGATTAAAACCCATTTTCATATTTAATTTTCCTTTATAATTAAATGATAAACCTTTTTGAGTGTCAAAAACTTGGTTGGTTGAATAGCCCAAATCAAAAATTACTGCTTTAATTATTTTTGAATTTAAATCTTTAATTTCACTAAATTTTTTATGATTAAATTCAAATCTGTCTTTGTAATGTAGTTTAAATTTTTCTGATAATTTAGCGGCATTAATATCTCGATCAAATGCAATTACTTTATTTTTTGATTCTTCTAAAATTTTTTCTGAGTATCCACCCTGACCAAAAGTGCAGTCTAAAAAAGTGC
>MDTD01048409.1_pt1 | contig 14063 bp, 9 predicted proteins | sample 811221 | NCBI WGS metagenome assembly MDTD01 (sample SAMN05326646, study PRJNA326480) | marine metagenome | isolation source: seawater | place: Pacific Ocean: South West | collected 2011
CCATGGTGGTGGTTAGCAACGCCGACATACCGACGATGTCTGCGTTATTTTCGAGCGCCGCCCCGATGTAGCTTTCCACGTCATTGTTGACACCGATGTCGATCACATCGAAACCCGCACCTTCCATCATCATGCTGACAAGGTTCTTGCCGATATCGTGGATATCTCCTTTAACTGTTCCAATCACCATGGTGCCCACCTTCGGTGCGCCAGTTTCGGCCAAGATGGGGCGCAGCAGGGCCATACCTGCCTTCATGGCGTTGGCTGAAAGCAGAACCTCAGGTACGAACAAGATGCCATCACGGAAGTCGATGCCGACGATGCGCATGCCTTCGACTAAGGCATCCTGAAGCACGTCGTAGGCGCTCCATCCACGGCCTAAGAGGATTTGTGTGCCTTCCGCGATCTCATTGGCAAGTCCGTCATAAAGGTCGTCATGCATTTGCACGACGAGGTCTTCATCACTCAGTTCCGAGAGTACGATGAGAGTATCTTGGTCGCTCATAATGAGAACTCTACCGCTAACCGAGGCTACTGTACGATTGCCACAACTATCTCTCCTAAATCATATTTTCGTCGGCATGTGTTTGAATTGAGACATCGTTTGTCTAAATTGCGACAAACATTGCAATTTATAACGAGTTCGACGCCTCGGCGCGGCGCTCAGGAGTCTCGCAGCGGGAGATTGCCACGACAATTCGCTGGAACGCGAAGAAAATGTGTGTCGGTTGTAGGATTTCCATCAGGAGTTGCAGTGACGATTTAAGAATTCAGCATTCCGGTATCTGCATTATGGCATTGGTAGCTGTTGAGTGATCTTATCACGTACTCGCTGATCAGGCTTCGGTTTTGTAGTTGCCATCCGAGTTTGCGGAGGTCAATTATCATCGTGCTTAATTCAGGTGAAAAGGCAGTAATTTAGGCACGGAGAATTGTGATATGCGTCGTGCCTATGCCATTGATCCGAACCTTTCTGGTGTCGCCTAGCCCATACGTGACATTACTAAGCGCGGAGTTTCTCATTGTTGCGGTCGTAGGGGCTTTCCTTGATGACCGTCACTCGATGTAAGGTCCCAAGGATATCCATCTCCAATTCTGTGCCAACTTCGGATAAATCAGGGCGCACCATGCCGAGTGCTAGCGATTTGTTGAGTCGGAAACCGAATCCACCGCTGGTGGCCCGGCCCACGTTCTCACCGTCTTTAAAGATTGCATTATTGCCCAACGCGTCGGCATCCGTCGCGTCATGAACCTCCAGGGTGACGAAGGCGTTGTCAAAACCCTTTTGTTGCCAGGCCACAAGGGCGTCACGGCCGACAAAATCACCCTTGTTGGGATGAACGAAACGGTGCAGGCCTGACTCATACGCCGCGTATTCGATGGACAGTTCTGTTCCGACAACGCGGTAGGATTTCTCTAGCCTAAGCGAGTCCATGGCGCGGATGCCGAATGGTTTTAGCCCCAGATTCTGGCCGGCGGCCATCAACGTGTCAAAGACATGGTTCTGCATTTCCATGGGATGGTGGATTTCCCAACCTAGCTCGCCTATAAAGTTGACCCTTACGACAGTGCTGTCCGCCATTCCGACGTCGATCCGCTGCGCGGACAGCCACGGAAACGATTCGTTAGAGAAATCTGCATCGGATACGCGTTCCATCAGGGTTCTCGCTTTCGGGCCAGCGACGACAAGCACGCCGATCTGATTTGTCACCCGATCGAAGCGGACCGAGCCGTCGTCGGGTAACTTCTTCTTCAGGTAGTCGTGGTCGAAGCGCTCCAAAGCGCCGGCAGATACTAGGTAGAAAGAGTTGTCAGGATTCCGCAAGATTGTGAACTCGGATCTGACGCCGCCGTGGATATTAAGCGCATGGCACAAGTTCACTCGTCCCAAATTCTTCGGTATCCGATTGGCCAGGAGGTTGTCTAGCCACGCCTCGGCGCTCGGACCAGAAATACGACACTTGGCGAAGGCAGTCATGTCGAGGAGGCCGACATTTTCTTGGACATTCAGGCACTCATTGCGGACGGCTTCGAACCACGTTGAGCGCCGGAAGGACCAGTCGTCCTTGTGTTCCATGTCTTCGGTGGCAAACCAGTTCGGACGTTCCCAGCCGTATTTCTGACCGAACACGGCACCTAGCGCTTGCATGCGTTCGTAGCAAGGTGCCGTGCGCAGAGGGCGGGCGTCTTCGCGCTCCTCATCGGGATAATGAATAGTGAAGACGTTGCGGTAGGCTTCTTCGTTCTTGAGCTTCAGGTAAGCCTTTGAGCAGTAGTCCCCGAAACGTCGGGGATCTACGCCGAGCATATCGACACTAGGCGAGCCTTCTATAATCCATTCGGCCAACTGCCAGCCGGCGCCGCCGGCTGCTGTGATACCGAAGCTGTGGCCTTCGTTGAGCCAGAAGTTTTTCCGATCCCAGGCGGGACCAACAATGGGGCTGCCGTCAGGCGTATAGCAAATAGCGCCATTGTACACTTCCTTAACGCCAACTTCGCCAAAGGCGGGTACGCGGTTGATGGCGGCCACGATATGGGGTTCCAGGCGCTCCAGGTCTTCCTGGAATAGTTCGTACTCACTATCGTCGGTGGGTCCGTCCCAATAGCAGACGGGCGCGCCTTTCTCATAAGGGCCGAGGATTAAGCCGCGGGCCTCCTCGCGCATGTACCACGACCCGTCTGATTCCCGAAGCACGCCCATCTCCGGTAGGCCCTGTTCATGACGTTTTTGGATTGCCGGATGCGGCTCGGTGACGATGTACTGGTGCTCCACGGGGATGACGGGAATGTCGAGACCGATCATCTCGCCAGTCTTGCGTGCGAAGTTACCGGATGCGGAGACCACGTGTTCACAGGTGATGTCGTTCTTGTCTGTGTGAACTACCCACTCGCCATTCGGCTGTTGGGTAATACCGGTGACCGTGGTGTTGCGATAGATCTCGCCGCCATGGTTGCGCGCGCCGCGGGCCATGGCCTGGGTGACGTCGGCTGGTTGAATATAGCCATCCCGGGGATGCACAATACCGCCCACCAAGCCTTCGGTGTTGCAGAGGGGCCAGATATCCTCAATTTCATCAGGGGTCAAGAAATTGACCTCCACGCCGAGGGTCGCCGCTACGCCGGCATATTGGTGGTACTCATCCATGCGGTCTTGGTTCATAGCGAGGCGGATATTGCCAACCTGGCGCAGCCCCGCGTCCAAGCCCGTTTCTTCCTCCAAGGTCTCATAAAGCTCCACCGAGTAGCGGTGTAGCTGACCGACCGAATAACTCATGTTGAACAATGGCAACAGGCCCGCCGCATGCCATGTAGATCCGGACGTCAACTCCTTGCGTTCCACCAGGACGCAATCGCTCCATCCCTTCTTGGTCAGATGATAGAGGGTGGAAACCCCCACAACACCACCGCCAATCACAACCACTCGGGCATGTGTCTTCATCGTTCTCACTCCCGCCTACCTTGGCTATTGCACACCGTGTCGTAGGCCAGTGGCAAGGGATGTGCTGCACCCTTGCCGCCGCTGAATATTCCGTTTCCGTCGCATGTACGGCGTAAATCGCCAAACTGATGGCGCAATAAGTGTAGTGCTGTAGCAAGCTTGAGGGTAAGTGTATAGGAATGCCTGTGTTCATAAAGGATCGAACGCGATGACTGATCAGAACGCTCCCGCCAAAGGTCGCCGTGAGGTTCGTCGCGGCGGCCGTGCCGCCCGTAAAGCTGCCCGCGCTGCTGCTGTTGTTGAGGCTCAGGCCTCGGCGCCTGCCTATATCACCCGCCAGATCCCCCTCATGGAGCTCTGCTCGGAGGAGGGTCTGGATATCATCGAGGCTAACGCGGAGACGATCTTAGAGGAGATTGGAATTGACTTTAAAGATGATCCCGACGTCCTAGATATCTGGCGCAACGCCGGCGCTGACGTGGACGGCGAACGGGTACGCTTTCCGAAGGGGCTGGCCCGCACCCTCATGGCCACCGCGCCTACCGAATACACCCAGCACGCCCGTAACCCGGCCCGTAACGTTCAGATTGGTGGCGACAATACCGTGTTCTTGCCGGTGTATGGCCCCCCCTTCGTTCACGACTTGGATGAGGGACGCCGCTACGGCACGCTCCATGACTTCGAGAACTTTGTGAAACTCGCCTATATGGCGCCCAGTATCCATCATTCAGGCGGCACAGTGTGCGAGCCCGTGGACGTGCCTGTTAACAAGCGTCACTTGGATATGCTCTACGCTCATATGAAATATTCGGATAAACCCTTCATGGGTTCGGTTACTGCACCGGAGCGTGCCGCCGACACGGTGGCAATGGTGGAAATCTTGTTTGGTAAAGATTTCGTCGACCAGAACACAGTCACGACTAGCCTAATCAACGTTAATTCTCCTATGACTTATGATTCGATCATGTTGGGTGCGTTAAAAAATTACAGTGCTGCTAATCAAGCCGTTATCATCACCCCGTTCATCATGTCCGGCGCCATGGCGCCGGTTAGCGTGTTAGGCACCCTGGCCCAAGCGTTGGCCGAGGCCATGGCCGGTATCACACTGACGCAGCTTATCCGTCCCGGTGCGCCTGTGATCTTTGGTTTATTCTCGGCCTCGCTTTCCATGCAATCCGGCGCGCCAACCTTTGGAACCCCGGAGCCTACCCTGGTAATCTCCGCCGCGGCCCAATTAGCTCGACGGTTGAATTTGCCGTTCCGTTCGTGCGGAAGTCTGTGCGCTTCCAAGCTCCCCGACGCCCAGGCTGCCTATGAAAGTGCGAATTCGATGTCGCCGGCGCTCCTTTGTGGGATCAACTTCGTGTTGCATGGTGCCGGCTGGCTGGAGGGGGGGCTGTCGTCTAGTTATGAGAAGTTCATCATGGACGCCGATCAATTGGGTATGCTTGAGACCTTGGCACAGGGATATGACCTTACAGAAAACGGTCAAGCCATGGATGCTATCCGCGAAGTTGGGCCCGGTGGTCACTATCTCGGCTGTGCACACACCCAGGCCAATTTTGGAACCGCGTTCTACCGCTCCAACGTTGCCGACTACAATTCTTTCGAGCAATGGTCCTCCGAGGGTAGTATGGATCAGGCCCAACGCGCTAACGCCGTATGGAAGCAATGGCTAGACGAATATGAAGTGCCAACCTTAGATCCCGCCAAGGACGAGGAGATCCAGGCCTTCATCGAGATTAAAAAGGCATCGATGGAGGACGCATGGTCCTAGATCCACATCGCGTCCGAGGGTGCCGCATCACTTGTAGGTGGGCGAGGGACTTCGGTCAGGAAAAAGCGTCTGCAGCTCATCTGGCGCAAGTAAATATTACAAGGCGACATATGCATAGGGTCAAGCTATCAGCGTCGCGTTAAAAGGACCCAATTACCCTGGTCGCCAAGTTATTAAGCGAATGAAGCTTAATTATTCGATCTATCGCCGGCGCATACCCCGTCGGCGTCTCCGCCGCTAATTGGTGGGGCTTCACAACGTCATCGCTGTCTATCAAGGGGATGCCTTTTAAATAATTTGCCATAACCCGCCACCAGCCCATCTACGGGAAAGTGTGAAGCAAACATAAAGCGTGGTCTTAGGTTTTGGCGATTGGAACGGCTCAGGCGAAGATGACACTGACTTCGCCCAGGCCTTTGATCTCCGCCACCGCTTTACCTGGTTCGTCGAACCAATGGGTTTTCACTATTGAACCCAGCATGACGAAGTCACCGGCTTTTAGTTGACCACCGGTCATGGTCATGTGGTCTGCGAGCCATGCCAGCGCGGCCAACGGATGCCCCATGATGTCGGCGCCCTGTCCGAAGGTGCAGGCTTCGTCGTTGATGTTGAAGCCGCCTTCCAAGGCTGGAAGGTCGAGGGCGCGCCAGCTTTTTAGGGGCGTGCCAAGGATGCAGCCGGCGTTGAAGAAATCGTCGGCAATTAGGGTCGGCAGGCCTATGGTACGAAAATCCGTGTAACGATCATCGACGATTTCGATGCCGATCATCATGGCATCGATATGGTTGGCGACGTCGTTGGGCATGTGCCCAGTACCAATCGGAATATCGCTGGCCAGGCACGCGACGATTTCACACTCTACGCCTGGTCGGACGAAATCTGTGTGATCTAGGGTAGCCCCGCTGTTGTGAGTATCACTGTCCATGATCCCCCCAGCGCAGGGGTGGTCGATGCCCAAGTAATCCTGCATGACTTGCGTGGTGCATCCAATTTTATATCCTATTCGCCGGTCCATGGTGGTCTTCGCCTGCAAGGCGTGAAGTTCTGCCTGTACCCGGTAGCCTTCTTCCACCGTGGCTGGATGGCAGGTTTCGGGCAGGCTGTTGAGTGGGACTGTTGCCCATCTAGCTTCGGCGATCATCTGCGCGGCGGCCTTCGCTTCTTCCGGGGTCATCGCGTTGTTTTCCTTCGGATGACGGGCCTCACACAACTATCATAGGCCGCAAGTACGCTAACGGCAATTCACGGCGGTGTTTAATGTCGGAGCGATGAGGCGAGATTGATCGTTATCGTAGAGGAACGTGCCGATGAAATTCGTGCGATCCTTTTTCACTTCATGAGTGTTAATGTGCGAAGCGTTTGGCGACAATAATCAAAAAATCAGGAGAGTGTTTGAAAAGATAAACGATCGGTTCATTAGCGAATTAGAAATCCCATACCAATCTCGTCATCATTCTCAAGACGGAAAGTGCTTTCAGCCGCGTAATGGGCCTTGCCTGAAACTTCAACGGTAACGGCGGGAAAATGCCCGCAATTCGTTATCGTTGCAACTCGACCCGTGAACAACGCCCCGGTAACGCTTTCGAAAGTTCGGACCTGTTCCTGAGTGATCAAGCCACGCCGGTGCTGTAGTGCGACCCTCGCTGTTACACCAGAGCCGGTAGGGCTTCGATCTACTTGGGCATCGGCGAAGACGCAAATATTAGCTGTTGGCCTATGTGTGAACGCATCCTCTCCGTCGGTAAGTATGGTGCCGTAGAGAAACGCCAAGTCATCGTCGTCTGGGTGGGAGAGAGGAACCTGCGCTTTAACGGCCGAAGTAACGCTCGAGGCCGCATCGATGAGATCGGAGATGCGGGAGGTTCGAACGTCCAAACCGAACTGGTTCGCCGGAACCACTGCATAAAAGGCGCCGCCGTAGGCAATGTCGACAGTGACAGGACCATAAATTTCCGTTTTCACGATTGTATCGCGGGCGAAGGCAAAGGCTGGAACGCTCTCGAACCGGACGGTGCCGGGCTTATTATTGGTCACCCTCACGTTGACAGTGACTGGTCCGCATGGACATTGGATGACCACTCTCGTCTCCGGTTCAACCGCCTTTACTAAGCCTTGATCGATGACATACCGTCCAAGGGCGATCACCGCGTGTCCACACATAGTCGAGTAGCCTTGGTTATGCATAAATAGAACCGCGATATCAGCACTTGGTAGGTCGGGTTCTATCGGTATTACCCCGTACATGTCGTGATGCCCACGCGGCTCATATATCAAAAATCTGCGAAGGTGATCGAGGTTATCGCGAACGTAGCGTCGTTTATCGAGGATCGTTTCCCCAAGAATGTCCGGGTAGCCACCCGTAATAATACGAACCGGTTCGCCGCCTGTATGCATATCGATGGTACGAATGGCGAGGCTCATTTAAATCCGGCGATGACCCTGATGCCGTATTCGCGCGCCGCGTCCTCAAGCCATGTCCATACGTATTCGGTATAACTACGGAGTACAATGATATCGTAGGCCTCTTCTGCCGTCTTGTGAATAACCATATCGGCGCGGGCCAGGATTGTTTGCGCACATTGTCCAGGTTTGAAGACACGGCGGTGCATATCCAGTGGGCAGCCTTTTGCTAAGACCTCGTGCGCATGTGAGCCGGCGAGATGGATGACTGTCATAGACTCACCGGTCAGCGTTACCGCCGTGTGAGCCTCTGATAAGGTCTTGTTAAGATTGGTGTGAAGTTTGGCATCTGCGCCTGGGGGCGTAATTATCAACCACTCGTCTGGACCGAGGCCTAGGACGTGGACCCCATCTGGTTTCCCGAAGGTTTCATTAACGTCGGGTAAAGCCGCGCCGAGAGTTTTTTTTACGGCTGATCTCAAGGTCGAATTTAAATTTCGGACTCGAAGATTGATCATGCCAAGCAACGGGCGCTCGCCAATTTGGACGCCCGTTGTAATGTCCTCTGGTTCGTTGGCAGCCCGGGCATCTAAGTGGAGATGTGCTAGAGCGGTCTGCCGAAGGTAGGTGTCAGCCATTCATCTTGGCTCCCTCCAGATCGACAAAGACCGGCGATGTGATCTGGGCACGCATCACACCACTATCTAGGGGAACGTGGACAGTCTCGCCTATTTTCTCACGTCCTCCTTTGATGAGAGCCAATGCGAATGAGCGGCCCAGGTTAGCAGAATAGTAACTAGATGTAACATGTCCAATCATGGGAACACGTGATCCAAACTTTGGGCGTTCTTGCCTGTTTGCAGTGATCTGGGAGCCCTCGGGGATGATCGTAGTTGGATTATCTGGCAAGAGGCCCACGAGTTGCTTTCGGTCTTTGCGTCGGTTGTCTTCTCGCTCAAAAGATCTTCGACCTAAGAAATCCTTTTCCTTCGAAACGATCCAGTCCATGCCTAAATCTTGAGGGGTAGTTGTGCCGTCGGTTTCTTGGCCGACTATGATGTATCCCTTCTCTGCGCGGAGCACATGCATGGTCTCTGTGCCGTAGGGGGTGATGCCGTATTTATCGCCTGCGTTCATCATGGCGGTCCATATACTCATACCGTAGCTGGCGGGGACATTGATTTCATAGGACAGCTCTCCGGTGAAACTGATTCGAAATACTCGGGCAGGAACGCCTGCGATCGTCCCTTCGCGAACTGACATGAAGGGGAAATTTTTTGAATCCAGGTCGATGTCATCTGTGAATTCTGTCAACAGGTCCCGGGCCCGAGGGCCAGCTATGGTGATGTTGGCGTAATGCTCGGTTAGGGACGTGAAGTAAACCTTCATGTCTGGCCATTCCGTCTGTGACCACTCCTCTAGCCACTCAAGGGTCGAGGTGGCGTTACCGGTGGTAGTGGTCATGAAGAAATGGTCCTTGGATAAACGCGTTGTCACGCCGTCGTCTTTAACCATGCCATCTTCCGCAAGCATCAATCCGTAACGACAGCGCCCGTCCTTTAGAGTATGCCATGTGTTGGTATAGACTCGGTTCAGAAATTCCGCTGCATCTGGACCCTGGATGTCGATCTTGCCGAGTGTCGTCGCATCCATGATACCCACCGCGTTCCGAACCGCCAAGCACTCGCGGTTCACTGCTTCGTGCATACTTTCGCCAGGTTTTGGGTAATACCAGGGCCGTTTCCACTGACCCACGTCCTCCCACTTACATCCCGCTTGCTCGTGCCAGCGGTGCATTGGCGTCACGCGGGTTGGGTCCATCAGCACCCCGATATCGCGCCCTGCCAGTGCACCCAACGTCACCGGTGTGAACGGTGGACGAAACGTAGTGGTGCCAACCTCACCAAGTGTCTCACGGCCCAGGGCCTGACCTAGCACAGCCATGCCTGGGATGTTACCGGTCTTGCCCTGGTCAGGTGCCATACCCAGGGTTGTATAGCGTTTCGTGTGCTCAATGGACTCGTAGCCCTCCCGCGCGGACAGGAAAATGTCAGCTGCCGTGACGTCGTGGGCCTGATCCAGGAAGTGCTTACCCCGTCGGCCAAGAGGCTCTGTAGTTGGTATCACCCACAGCAGACGCGCTGGATTTTCATCCTCTTCCAGGGCGTTCGGCTCTTCGAAGTGGCTATTTTTTGTGTAGCCGGTTGCACTCGCAGCTGCCTCTCCCGCCTTACGGCCGTCTATCAAGCATTTTCTTAGATCAAAAGTACCTGCGGCAGAACCCACACAGATCTCTTCTTGTAAAGTTTTGCCGGGTATAAAAATCCCCCGTTCTTCATCAAACACAGCCTTGCCACCGGAATGGGAATGTAGGTGGATCGAAGGGTTCCAGCCACCTGACGAGCAGATCACGTCGCAAGAGATCGTCTGTGCTACACCGGTAACGGCATCTCCGTTCTGAGTGAGCGCCATAACCTTTACGCCGGACACAGCTCTCGATCCCTCCACGGCGGTAACCGCGCAGCCATCCAAGATTTCGATTCCACGTTCGATCGCTTCTATTGGTAGTTGGCCGGCTGGGTCTGTCCGAACGTCGATGATTGCTGGCACACTAACGCCAGCGTCGAAAAGATCCAGCGCAGTGCGGTACGCGTTGTCATTGTTGGTAAACACGCAAACCTGCTTACCAGGCTGAACGCCATAACGATTCACGTAGGTTCTTACTGCGCCAGCCAACATCACGCCGGGACGGTCATTATCAGCGAAGATCATTGGTCGCTCAATAGCGCCAGTAGCTAACACTACCTGTTTTGCACGCACCCGCCATAGTCGTTGGCGCGAAGTACCTGCTCCGTCAGTAACATTAGACTGACGTTGTTCGATCATGCCAACAAAGTTGTGATCGTAATGGCCGAACGCCGAGGTCCGCTTAAGCAAAGTGACGTCGTCCATTTGGTTAAGTTCGGCCTCAACGGACGCTACCCAGTCTCTGGCTGGCTTGCCGTCAATTTCGCGCCGCTCGTTCAAAAGCCAGCCGCCCAAATCTGGCTGGTCATCGGCGCAGATCACCCGCGCGCCGGCTCGCGCGGCCGCCAGTGTTGCCGCCAAGCCGCTAGGACCACCACCTACGACAAGCACGTCTGCGTGTGCGTTCATCTTGTCATAGTGATCCGGGTCCGCGGCTTTTGGCGCTTTGCCTAAACCTGCGGCATGGCGGATGAAGTATTCGTAGTATTTCCAGAAGGACGCCGGCCACATAAACGTTTTATAATAAAACCCGGCAGGCGTTAGGCGGTGAAATAACCCGATGAAGGACATGGCGTCAAAGTCGGGGCTTGGCCAGCAGTTGACGCTGTCGGCGCTTAACCCGTCATAGAGTTCGACCAGTGTCGCTTGCTGGTTGGGTAGGGTCCGATCGCCGGCTTCTAGTTGTAATAAAGCATTTGGTTCTTCTGCACCGGCAGAGAATATTCCGCGAGGACGATGGTATTTAAAGCTGCGACCGACCACCCTCACGCCATTAGCCAACAGTGCCGACGCCACCGTGTCACCGGGATGGCCTTTGTAACGCCGGCCATTAAAAGTGAATTCGATGAAGCTCTCGCGGTCGATGAAGCCTCCAGAGCTTAAGCGAAGAGGCTGGCTCATTTCACTGAACCCTTGATTGTAACACTTTTTGGCGGCTTAGCTCCTATTTCGTATACAGCAACGATTTCGTTTGTCATCGTGTTACGGGCCATATTGAACCAACGTCGGCAGCCGTGCCGATGAACCCAGCGTTCCAGATAGATCCCTTTCTTGTTGTCGCGCAAGAATAGGTAATCTGCCCATTCATCGTCGGTAAGCTTATCTGTGTCCGCGGGGCGTTTGATATGAGCCTCACCACCTTGATGGAATTCACTCTCTTCGCGTTCGCCGCAATAGGGACAGGGGATTAACAGCAATGTCTTTCCCTCTAGTGCGCTACGGCCGCGGCGCCGTGCTCATCAATGAGCAGGCCAGATGTGAACCGATCTAAGGTAAAAGCTGCATTTAAGGCGTGCGGTTCGCCTGTTGCTAGTGTGTGAGCAAAGACCCAACCTGACCCCGGTGTCGCTTTAAAGCCGCCTGTACCCCATCCGCAGTTGATGAATAAGCCATCCACAGGTGTCTTGCCGATGATTGGACTGGCATCTGGACAGGTGTCAACGGTGCCGCCCCACTGGCGCATCATTCGAAGCCTCGACGTAATGGGAAATAGCTCGCAAAGCGCTCCTAACTGTCCTTCAATAACATGGAGTGATCCTCGCTGAGAATAACTGTGCGCACCGTCGATACCAGCACCAATGACCAGTTCTCCCTTGTCTGATTGAGAGACGTAGACATGCACGGCGTTCGACATGACCACCGTGTCAAGAACCGGCTTTACCGGTTCTGTCACAAGTGCCTGTAGCGTGTAACTATTAACTGGAAGCCGGAAACCAGCCATGCGGGCGAGCTCACTAGAGTGCCCAGCAACCACGATGCCAACCTTTTTTGTCTTGATCAGGCCTCTGGTGGTTTCGACCCCAATGACTCTGCCTCGACGTTGTTTGATTCCCGTTACCTCGCATTGTTGGATGATGTCGACACCAAGCTTGTCAGCGCTTCGGGCGAAGCCCCACGCCACCGCATCGTGGCGGGCCGTGCCGCCGCGACGCTGCAAAGATGCGCCTAGAATTGGGTAGCGAGAATTTGGGTCCGTGTTGATAATCGGTACGAAATTTTTAACTTCTTGGGTGTTAAGAATTTCAGAGTCAATCCCGTTAAGAATGTTCGCGTTGACCCGACGCTCCAGTTCCCGCAAGTCGTGAAGATTGTGTGCTAGGTTCAGGACACCGCGCTGCGACAGCATGATGTTGAAATTCAGCTCTTGGCTTAGGCCTTCATAGAGTTGCAAAGACTTCTCATAAATGCCCGCGCTCTCATCCCAAAGATAGTTGGAGCGGATGATTGTCGTGTTGCGGCCTGTGTTCCCGCCGCCCAACCAGCTTTTTTCAATTACCGCTACGTTGTTAACCCCGTGTTCCTTGGCAAGGTAGAACGCGGTCGCCAGTCCGTGCCCACCGCCACCGATAATTACAACGTCGTATTCATTCTGTGGTTCGGGACTGCGCCAAGCTTTTTCCCAACCTTCGTGATAAGCGAGTGCATTCCGAATCAAGCTGATAATCGAATATTTGCCCATGTGTAAGACCTTGCCTTACAAAAAATTGCGGGACGCGCGCATGTAATTCAATGGAGTGTAGATAATCGCCTTCTAATCGCAGGGTCAAGCATCCCAATCTATTTGAGTTACGACTTTAGTTGTCCGTATGGCGTCGGGGGCAGAAATTAGGTTCATTGGAAAAGAAATTCTGTCAACTTACCTTCAGGTATTATGATCGGGCCGACAAGGTGCGTTGGTAGAAGCTAAGGTCGAGGTATCTAGAAGCGTTCGTGAGTTCGCGTCCCCCATACTCACTGCGCAGGGCTAATACGGTTTTAAGTCCTTCTTCGTCAATCGCTGCATTTGGTGTCAGGCCTGTCCTTGGCGACAACAGCTTATTCATGATCTGATTTATTGCATTGGGATTGATATTTGGCATGTTACGCAGAAGAACGTCTGCCCCCTCTTCGCGATTTATTGGGTCGAGAGCCCACGCAAGCCCATCCAAGTAACCAGCGATGAAACCCATGAGAGCATCAGGATTGTTTGCGGCCCAACTTCGCCTCGCAGCAAAGCTACCACCTTGATAGCTTTTCACCGTTTCAAGGCTCGACTCGAGAACGCGAAATCCAGCGGCTCGGGCCATCGAGGTAAACGGTTCTATTGTCAAGGTTCCTGCATGTTTCCCTTTTTTCACTGTATCCCACCTATCGGGTGTCGCGCCTACCGGCACCATGATTACGTCGTCTCGGGAAACATCAGCGTTGTCCAACATTCGGTATAGAACAAAGGCAAAACCTGTTGCCAGTGCATCTAAGGCTATCGTCTTGCCTTTAAGATCGGCAAAACTTTTGATATCGGGTGCAACGACGAACGAAAGTTCAAGCTGTGTCGCCCCCATAAACGTGAAAAGGTCCGGCGTCTCGTCAAGTGCCACGGCCCCCTGGCCCTCGATGTAGGCGATAACATTGTCAATTGCAGTGCCGGCAATCTGGTATGTGCCTCTCATAAGATTTTCGATTTGGTAAATTGAACTGGGTGTTGTGTTCAAGATCGGTGCGACACCAGCGCTTTTGAAGAACCCTTTCTCCTGGGCAATGAAGATGGGTAAGTTTGGGGCCCCTGGGAAATTGATGAGCTGCAGATCGATGGTCATACGACATTCCTATACGAAGAGACTTTCGGTTTGTGGATCGCCTGCCATATCTGATGCGTTGTGACCGGCATCTGCAGGTCCCGAACCCCGTAGGGTCGAAGCGCATCAACGACAGCGTTGACAA
>MDTD01061812.1_pt1 | contig 14063 bp, 22 predicted proteins | sample 811221 | NCBI WGS metagenome assembly MDTD01 (sample SAMN05326646, study PRJNA326480) | marine metagenome | isolation source: seawater | place: Pacific Ocean: South West | collected 2011
GAATCATAGAATACTAAGAAAGACATTAAAATTCCTCGAAAAGAATAAGGATAGATGGAACGAAATCTTAGTGGTTCCTACATGGAGTTGTCCAAGTAGAAATGAATTTTACGAACAAGGTTCACAACAAGTTTATGCCAAAAAGTTTCCTGAGCTGATGAAGATGGGTAGTCTTGAAAGAAACAATGATGAGGATTGGGTTTGGGTGAATCAGTATAGAGCAACGTCTAAAGATGAATCAGTACCAAATAATGTTATGGCAAAGTATTGGTATTACGCATTAGAATCGCCTGAGACTTCATATTACAATTATATTGTGGATGTATTAGCACTTCAGAACTTCTGTAAAGCAAATGATATAAAATATTATATGTTTAGAGCATTCCAATTTGAAAACATAGCCACACCAAAACATAGTTGGTTAGGTAAATATTTCAGAAAATACACTCAAGTTTCTGAATATGAATGTGAAGATATTTTTAGAGAAGTAGCGGATAGGGGTAATTACGAAGAATTGATTGATTTAGTTGACACTAAATTATTTCCAAGTTTTATAAGAAGCAAAGGAACTATATTCAATTTATCAGAGACACCAATAGGAATACATCCTGATAAAAAACAATGTGGTTACGTAGCAAATAAAGTAAAAACAATATTAAAAGAAAAGGGTTTGATATGAGGATATTAGGAATAAATGGACTCAATCATGACGCGGCTGTTTGTGTAATAGAAGATGGTGAAATATTATTCGGTGCACATTCAGAGAGATATAGTGGTAAGAAAAACGATTATGATTTGAATACAGAAATAATGGATGAGGCTTTGTCACATGGTATGCCTGATAAAGTAGCTTGGTTTGAAAAACCATACCTAAAAAAACTAAGACAATTTAGAGCAGGCCAATATAGTGAAGTTTTCACAAGACAAAATACACCAAAAGAATATCTAAAACAATTTGGTTTGAATCAGAAGATACACTATGTCCCTCATCATCTATCACACGCATCTGCAGGTTATTATAGTTCACCGTATGATGAAGCAGTTATTGTAGTGATTGACGCAATAGGTGAGTTCGATTGTGCTACTATATGGCACGTGAAAGATGGTAAGTTCAAAAAGAAGTGGAGTAGAGGTTATCCTAATAGTATTGGTTTGTGGTATTCGGCTATGACCCAAAGGTTAGATTTGAAACCACAAGAAGATGAATACATTCTAATGGGTATGGCAGGTTGGGGTGAAGTCAATGAAGAAATAAAGAATGGTATTCGTAAAGATTTCTTCTCAGACGACCAACAACTTCTTATACTAAATCACAATTTACACAAAGGTGCAAGATGGTGGAATCCTGAATACTATCCTGACGATGGAACAGATAAATGGAAGTTTGATATAGCGGCAAATGTTCAGGCGGTGTGTGAAGAACAGATACAAAGAATATTTGAAGCGGCTAAGAGGTTAGTTCCACAGACAGACAACTGTATCTATATGGGTGGAGTCGCATTGAATTGTGTAGCCAATTCAATATTAGCAAGAAATCATTATCAGAACTTATGGATTATGCCTAATCCTGGCGACGCAGGAAGTTCTTTAGGTTCAGCGGCTTACGTGTATGGAGATAAAGTAAACTTTGAACAATGTTTTATCGGGCATAAAATAAAGGGTAGATATCCAACCAAGAAAGTTCTTGACGAATTACTAAAAGGTAATATCGTTGGTGTAGCAAATGGTAAAGCTGAGTATGGTCCAAGAGCGTTAGGTAATCGTAGTCTATTAGCAGACCCAAGAGGTGATGATATCAAAGACAAGGTAAATAGAATAAAGAAACGTCAAGAGTTTCGCCCATTTGCACCAAGTGTATTGGAAGAACACGCTCATGAGATATTCGATATGCCTGTTCGTAAATCTCAGTTTATGCAGTTCGTAGCAGATTGTAAGTATCCTGATAAGTATCCTGCTATCTGTCATGTAGACGGAACATCAAGAGTTCAGACTGTCAGTAAGGAAGATAACATAGATTACTATAATCTAATCAAACAATTCTACAAAGAAACAGGTTGTCCGATGGTTCTAAACACAAGTCTAAATATCAAGGGTGAACCAATCGTCAACGATGAAAGTGACGCAGCAAGATTTGAAGAACGTTATGGAGTAAAGGTGTTTTGTAAATGATTAGAACTGAACCATTCCCACATATAGTTTGGGATAATTTTTTAGCAGATAGTGTGTTGGATACTATGAAAAAAGAGTTTCCCAACAAAGATTCATTTGTATGGAATTGGAAATCAAATGATGAAAACAGCATAAAGTATATGTGTCAAGACAAGGAATTAGTAAAATCTCTTCCTAATATAAGTACATTGATTGATTATCTAAACAGTGACTACTTTTGTGATGTTTTGAGTTCTTTGTTCAAAATACCAAACTTAGTTTCAGATAAAGAATTAGCAGGTGGTGGATTACATATGATAGGAAATGGTGGTTTTCTCAAAGTTCACGCTGACTTCAATCAAGCGGATACCATGCCTGGCTATCACAGAAGACTGAATCTAATATTATATTTGAGTGACATTTGGCATGATAATTTCAATGGTAACCTTGAATTATGGGACACTAATCTTACAGAAGCAAAGGTGAGTATAGAACCCATAGCTAATAGAATGATTTGTTTCAATACTCAACCTGATGGTGATATAATAGCTTATCATGGACATCCTAAACCTATAAAAGTACCTAATGGTGTTTATAGAAAATCAATAGCATTGTATTATTATACTAAGGAAGAACCAAATAACATTTTGTCAGAAAAACACGGCACATTATACATGGATGTCAAGGATAAGGAGTTAGCAGCGTGAGTAAAAAAATAGTTATTGTTCCTACGTTTGGTGAGAGTCACCTAATCAAGTATCAGATTCCAAATATAATAGATACTATCGATCCTGATTATATTATTTATAATGAGGGATTGTTTCCAGGTGGAACAGAGGGTAAAAAACAACTTACAAAAGAATGGTTAGACGAGTATACCTTAGATGGAAAAAGAGCATTCGATTATAAAGATTTACAAAATATAGTTGATGACGCACAAAAGGAATATCCTGATACAAAGATAATATTGAATCCTATTGATTATAATGAAAGTATGACTTCCACAGATTGTTACGTAGCAGGGTGTACCAACTTTGACGAGTTAGGAATAAAAATAGAAGAGGGTGATTATATATTTCCGTATGAGGGTGATGTGTTTCACCACGAAGATGCAAAGCAAGAAATTCAAGGTTATATGGAGCAGATAGAGCCAGGACAAGGATTTAGAAGTATTTGGATAGATTATATGCAAAACTTTTGGTATGTTGAAAAGAGTCGAATAAAGCCGTGGTTGCCTGAAGAAGAACATCACCATGATGGGAATTATATGTCTCGTAGAATTTGTGTAAGATACGATAAAGGTGGTAAGTTTTACGATGAAATATTGAATAATTTTATGACAACAAACTATCATAATCCAAATGAGGGTTATGGTATGTTATTTCCTACAGACTTGATAACTTATCATTACGCATGGATAAGGCCAGGTAAATTTAGAGAACTTCGTTGTGACCAATTAGAAAGGTGGCCAGGTTATTTCGATATTATAAAACATGGTTTAGATAAAGCCGATGAACTAGCTTATAGTGAGATATTATTTAGGATAGAACATTACAAGTTGACTAAGGGTTGGATAAAGTATTTTGATATGTTTGAACATCCAAAACACATAAAAGAGCATGAGTGTTATTTCGAAGTGGATAATGAGACAAGAAATAAACTAATTTCAGCTAAACCTTATCAACCAAAAGAATTAGTTGAAATATATAATCCTTATGTTGAGCCTGAAACAGGAGTTTTATATTTAGATAGGATACCTGAGGGTGAAATAGCAGAGGCTCTGAGTAAAATATGAACGTAGTATTTATCCCATCAATACCATCAAAACACCTAACTGATGTTGATAGTTATTCTGACTATAGTTTGAAAACTTGGAAACACTATTGTGATAGAATAGGTGCAAAGTTATTCGTGATGAATGAACCGATTCACGATCCTGATAAGATGAAAGTAACTTGGCAAAGATGGTACGTACATGATTTATTAGAACACAATAATATAGATTATGATAAAGTATTCATGGTTGATTTAGATACCATGATTAGATGGGATGCGCCAAACATTTTCGAAGATGAGTGGATAGGAAAGAACAGTGATTTTGCTGCATGCGTAGATAACGACAATCTTGGTTGGGTAAAGGATAGTGTTGACGGATATCAACATTTGTTCAATGATGTTAGTCTCGATTGGGAGAGATATTTTAATTGTGGTGTTATCTTTATGACAAAGAAGATGGCAAAGATAAGCAAAGCAATCACAGATTTTTACTTTGACAATGAACAAGAAATACTAAAGTTACAACATGAAACTTTGAAAAAAGGTTCCGACCAAACACCTGTAAACTATATAGTCAATCGTGAGATGAGTAATGTAAATCTATTATCAAAAAGGTGGAATCTAACGCATTTGATGAGAAAAGAAATATTGAATGGATTCAAATTTGTTGATATGGGTTACGTTTGGCACTTCAATGGTTTTGATAAAAGTTTGAGAGCTAAGGTAATGTCAGAATTTATGAAACAATATGGACACAAATATGAAACTGAGTAACACTTATCTCATAGGATGTCAGGCTATGTTCTATGAAATAGAAATAATAGAGGAATATATAAAATCTGTATACAAAGCATTGGAGTTTGTGGATAATAAGGAAAATGTAAATGTAGAAATAATGTGGAACTTATCATCTTATTTTGAAGAGTGTGAATCAGAGCAAAAAAAGACAGATATAGTTGCTCGCATAGGGAAGTTGCAAAAGAAATATGGTTTCCAAAGTTTATTTTATCAAGATAATAAAAAACCCTACACGATGGCAAATTATAGAAGAGAACTAAACACAAGAGGTGTAGATTATGATTTCACAATATGGGGTGAATCAGATTGTTTGATGCCATCACAAACATTCGTGGTGTTAGAACAGATATCAGAACACGCTAAAGCCAACAATATTCATAGATACATCACAACATTCGCTATCAGAAAGATGTGGGATGATAGTTGGAAAGTGTTAGAACATAATAAATTTACAGACGCACCATTCTATGAAATGGTAGACCCTAAGGCAATTACAGAACAAAGCAGTATTAGATATACAATGAGTCAAGAAGAGATGGATGAGATAAATGATGAGGTTGATGAGTTAGATGTTAGGTTGATTACACACCCTAAATTTGATGGTAGTGGTCTTGTGATATCGAAAGACTTATTAATGACAGGCGCTAACTTACCACCTGCTGTTTATATGAATGGTGATGACACTGCTTTTTTGCAAAGTTGTTTACTTCATTTAGGAAACAATTATAAACAATTTGTTGTAAAGAATATTTTGAAAGTTCACAATCGTAATCATCCCAAAAAAAGGTTGTATGTAAAAGATGAAGATGATAGCAAACAATCACATTTCAAAAGACAAACAAATTGGTATAAAAAATTCAATGATTTATCAAAAGGAAACTTAGATAAATTATTTCACAACCAATCAAGGTTTTTCAATTACGATGATTTCGAGGAGCAAAGAAATGGATAAGGATAGGAGATGGCTACCTACACTAAATGAGCTGATAGATAGATTGTCAATACATCAGTTGAAAGAGGTTTTTATTCCTGAGAATAAAGAAAATTATGCGAAAGAAATCAAGGACATGATGCATGACATTGACTTGATACTTGAAGAGAATGATTCTAAAATAACAGCAGAGACAATCAGAGCGATTATAGTTTTAGCACAAATGAATGCACACATTTGGTACAATGAAACAAAAGTAAGAAATGGTGAAAAAGATGGCGACTTACATTTAACTCATGGGTTGAATGGTATTAGAAATGTAGCAGGAAATAAGATTGTTGAGTGTGTTGGTGGTCGTAAAGATTATAAAACAGATTGTTTAGCTGCGGACTTTGAGGATTGGGAGATTAGTTGGTGAAGAAAAATGTAGTATTCATACCATACGTTGATATGGGTGACGGAAGAAGTAGTTCTTATGTTTACTCAATCAAAAGTTGGGAAAAATTTTGTGAAAGACATAATGCAGAAATTGTAATTTGGCAAGATTTAGTAGTGCCTATTGAAGAGATGAAAATTACTTGGCAAAGATATTATCTTTTCGATATGTTAGATAACAATAATATTGAATATGACAAGATACTGATGGTAGACGCAGATACAATCGTTCATCCTGAGTGCCCGAACTTTTTCGAACAAGTTGATGGTTATGGTGTTGTTAGAAACAATGGTAGTTTTGAGTGGGTTCGTAGGTCTATCGCAGGATTCGCAAATTTGATGTTTGATGGTAATAGTGATTTTGAAGTTTGGGATTATGTTAATTGCGGATTTCAGATTGTCAATTCAGACCACAAAGACTTCTTCAAATATGTCTTAGATTTTTATAAGAATAATAGTGAAAAGATAATAGATTCGATTGAACGTGTCAAGGCAGGTACAGACCAAACTATCATGAATTTTTTATTTAGAGAGTATGGTGTAAATTTACAATACTTAGGTGTTGAGTATAACTTACAAGATTTACATTCAAAACAATTACTTTATTTACAAGATGGCACTTGGTTTCCCGATGAACTAATTTATAAAGAATGTGGTTGGGTATTTCATTTCAATGCGATTCCACCTAATCCATTAGGTCGTGATTCAAGTTATTGGATAAAGAGAACATTTGAGGAGTGGTATAAATGAAAGTAGCATTTTTTACAGAGATGGGGTTTGAGGGAAAGGTGGATAGAACAACCCATAACAATATGAGAACAGAGTTTGCATGGATGAGTGCATTAGACGCTGACCATTATAATATTCATGCACCAAAGTTGAAAAAAGACTATGACTTAGGTATTATTATAGTTCCTAAGTCAAATCCCGAAATAAACCTAAAACCATTGAAACAACATTGTGATAAGATAGCTATACAACAAGAAGGTCCTTTTTGGTATTTTCAAGATTATACAGTTGTTCAACAATTTCATTTCCATAACCATTTGATGGAAGCTGATTACATTTTATCACACAATGAATTAGATAAACGTTATTATGAGGGTATAACAAGTAAGCCCGTATTTGTTATGAGAAGTCTTATGATAACTGATAAATTAGTTCCAAGACAAGAATCAGGTGATGCAGTCATTATGGGTGGAAACTTTGTCAGTTGGTATGGTGGATTCGATTCATATATGGTAGCTAGCGTATTTCAACCTGAATATAAAATTTACGCACCATCAATGGGTAGAAAACAAAAGATGGAGAGTCAAATAGATGATATAAATTATTTAAATTATATGTTGTGGGATGAATGGATAAACGCTTTATCTCAGTTTCACGTTGGTATACATCTAATGAGAACACACGCAGCAGGAACATTTGCGATGAATTGTTCATTTCATGGAATACCTTGCATCGGTTATGATGGATTAGATACTCAGAGAATATTACATCCTGCTTTGACTGTAGGTGATGGTGATATAAAAGAAGCTAGAAGATTAGCAGTAAGATTGAAAGAAGAGCCAGGTTTTTACGATGAGTGTTCTCAAGAAACTCAAACACTTTTCGACACCCAATATGCAGAGAAAGTTTGGTTAGAACGTTGGAATGATTTTTGGAGTGATAGTGGAAAAGATTAGTTTCATAATACCATCAAGAGACAACCTAAAATACCTCAAGTGGGCATATGAGGGATTGAGAAAGAACTGTAGCCAAGAGCATCAGATTGTCATGGCTGATGACGCTTCCTCAGACGACACATGGGAATGGATGGTAGAAGAAAAAAAGAAAAACAAAAACCTAATGATTTACAGAAACTTTGGTCCTGATAGATTAGGTTTGACTATATTATATGATTACTTGGCTGAGTTAGCTGAGAATGATGTAATTATGTTTTTTCACGCAGATATGTATCCATGTAAAGATTTAGATAAAAAAATATTAGCAAGATTAGAAAGAGGTACGGTTGTATCTGCTACAAGGATAGAACCACCATTACATCCTGATGGACCTGAGAAAATTATATCACCGTTAGGATTCGAGCCTGAAGAGTTTGATGAAGATAAGTTCAACAAAGATGTTGAGTTATATTCTAAAGATGAATTTACAGAGGGTGTATTCGCGCCGTGGGCTATGTACAAAGAAGATTTCTTTGATGTGAATGGGCATGACCAACTATTTATACCACAATCAAAAGAAGATAGTGATATATTCAATAGGTTCTACCTAAACGGATATCAGTTCAGACAGATATGGGATGGATTTGTATATCACCTAACAAGTCGTGGTAGCAGATTTAGAGATGGTGTTGGTAAGAATAGTGATGAGTGGTTATACTCTAACAATAGGAATATGAGAAACTTTATAAGAAAATGGGGTACGCAAGTTTTGCATGATTCTCTTATGAAACCTATTGTTTATCCTAAGTATAATATAGGATTGGTTGTTGAAAATTGTTCTATGGATTTACTCAGAGCTATAGAGCCGTGGTGTACTGATATTTATGGGAGTTGGTTAGAAGATAACGTAGAGCAATATATTGATGTAGAGGACAAAGAAACAGAGTTTGATATACGTGCTAAGATACATACAATATACGACGAACCAACCAATGAGATAATTTGTAAATTCGATGGAAGTAGAATAAATAATGAAAATGTGAATTTTGTAAGTCAGATACCTTTCCTAATCAAAGACCAAAATCTTGAGGTAGGTACTTATGAGTTCGATATCTTCACCCTAATTGTCAAAGGTAAAAATTACGACATGAAAAAAATAATAAAGTCAAAACCATTAAAGTCTTATGGTTTTGATTTGTAACGTTATATTTATTATTGAATATGGTTTATTATATCTTAGGTAAAAACGAAGACAAGAGTAATCTAATGTTCGATTCGAACATCTTGGGTGAGGAAAGTTTTGGAACTTTCTACCCGTCACAAGGCTTTGTAGCCTTACACAACATAATCCACACAAAACCTGATAAGTTAGAAGACTTTACCATTTTAGATGAGCAAGGTAAAAAATACAATGCTTCAGAGTTTTTAGATATTGTTGAGAAACTTAGGATAAAAAAAGCTTGACACATATATGATTTTGTTTGTATATTCAATTATTGGAGAAAACGATGCCTACAATACATAATTGGGAAGAGTGGGATGAAGTAGAAGATGAACTTTCTTTAGAGAAAAAGAGAGCTCAAATCAACCATTCTCATAGAGTAGAGAACAATAAAAATAAAAAGGGTTATAAAAATGAAAGTAAAAAATCAGATAGCAAATTACCTAATAGCAATAGTTAGTTTATTTTTAATAAGTTGTGAAGATAGGACAGAACCATCTCTTTATGACTTACAGGTATATGCTGAAACGTTAGGTAAAGATGATAATGGTTTTTATACGTTCGATTTGACTACAGAGGGGATATCATACGCTCAAGTGAGTAGGACACGTATTGTAGCAAATACTAATAACCCAAACATACAAAAAGTAAGTTTCCTTTCAGGATCGTGGGAGTACAGATTTGCAGGTTCAAATCACGACGTTCCATTAGTCAATGGTGCGAGTTATACCAATGATGAGTCATTAGCCTATACTTGGATTTCTATACCAAAATCTATGGTTGGTGATACTGTATATGTAATGGTAAAATATTTTGATGAATACGAGTGGGTAAATTATGATAAAACAATAGGAGTGATTGTAGAATGACATATGAGTTAGTTTCTAAAACAGATGGGGACGTAATATATAGCGTAGATTTAGCAAATATAGAAGAGAACATGGCTAAGAGATATTTCATAGATGTAAAGAAAATAGATTCAAAATCTTTTGATGAGTTATTTGAAGTACGTAAAAAAGAATTGAAAGTTCCAAGAGGCTATCAATGGTGGAAAGAAGAAACAACCACTCCTGATTTGGAGAAGTAAATGGAAAGACTTATAGAAAAATCATTAGAATATTTGATGGATGTAAATTTACATTCAGCTGCAGGTAGACAGGCGGTAGTGAAAGAAATAATGAAACGTATCAGAAGTAGAAAACACCCATATTTTTTGAATTTGGGTACGATAGATGATAAGATACCTGAATATTGGGATGAAAAAGAAAAAGAAAAATGGATATGTGAATATTGTGGTATGTCAACATTTGATATGAATCATTGGCAGTTGGTGGACAAAAATCACAGAGGTTGTGAAAGACAAGAATTAGAGGAAATGGAAAATGAATGAGATGATTCTACATATCATACTATTCTTTACAGGTGGTATGTTTGGGCTGATGGTGACAGCTTTACTTTCAGTAAGTAGACAAGCAGATATGCAACGTCAAATTGGTGAACTAATAGAAGAAAACATTCACCTAAAGAGTAGAGGTAGAAAACCAAAACCGAAGAGAAAGCCGACGAGAAAAAGAAATGCCTAAACAAGGAGTTCATCCGTTCGGTAAAGGTCCTATACCAAAGGGTAGGGTTGAATGGGCGATATCACAAACTAAATCATTGATGTCAGCGGCTAGGCTGTTACAAGTATCGTATAATACGTTCAAGAAATATGCTAAGTTATATGACTTATTCCATCAGAATAAGAATCAAACAGGCGTTGGTATAAGTAAAGGCCCAAAGAATTCAAGTTCCGTTACTATGGATAGAATCTTTAGTGGACATCATCCAAACTATCCACATTACAGATTACAAGAGAGATTGATGAAAGAGGGCTATCTTGAACAAGAATGTAGTAATTGTGGATTTGATGAGATGAGGCAATCAGACTTGACATCACCTATATTATTATGTTTCTATGATAATGATAATAAAAACCACGCTTTAGAAAACCTATACTTTTTGTGCTATAATTGTTTCTATCTACTAAAGCCAGGCGGTAAGCTATTACATACACCCGCTAATGTTGTCAAACTACGTAATAAGATGTTAGAGGCATTAGGCCCGACACCTAAAGAAGAGGCACAAAGGATAGCATCTTATAATCTAAACGATATAATACAAGACGATAAACAAGATTTACCTGATGCCGACAAATCACCCTAAAAAGATATTCACGCTTGGAGATAGTTTTTTTGATTCAAATGGTGGTTGGGGAATACCACTATGTGAAAAACTCGGTGTTGAGAATATAAATTGTGCATATGGTGGTGCAGGTAATAAAAGAATCACAAACGCCTTCTTCAAATCAAACGATCTCATAGATGATAATACAGTTGTAGTAGTCTCTTGGACTGACTTAGATAGAGTTGATAAGTATATATCAGAGACACCACATCTTGTGGCACAGTACCAAGAATATAGTGGGGATACCAATACTGAGGGTTGGATACTATCAGGATATGGTTTGAATAGCTATCAACGAAAAACAGCTATAACTAAAGGTGAGAAACTTTTACTAAAGTCACAAACGCACGAGGAGGATGGAGAGTTTTCATTCCATAAAAGATGGAAAGGTTATTGGAAAGAATATTATAAGAGATATCACACGTATGAAGATTCTTATTGTGAGTCGTTGTTACATTTTGTGAACGTGACTCAATGGTTAGAGGCTAGAAATATACCATATATAATGACTTCTTACGCAAATATATGGGCGGTTGAGCATTCAAGAGAGTTCGGTTATATAAGAGATAATTTAGATTTCGATAAATGGTTTTATTATAAAAATCTTGGTTGTTGGGAGTGGGTTGTAAAAAACGGACTACCTTCAAAAAACAGCCATCCTACAGAAGAAAGTTATGCTAAATGGGCTGACTTATTCATAGAAAATTCTAATATTGAATATTTATTAGAGAACCTCTAAAAGGAGAATAATTTGAACCAAGCCGACAGAAAAGAGTTTGAGACAATTCATAGTAAGATAGACCAACTACAAACTGATATAAAATTTATCAAAGAGAATCTATTTAATCCACATGAGGGATTATGGGCAGAGACAAAATTAAATTCAAGTTTTAGAAAACAAACATCAAAGTGGAGAGGTGTCATAGGCACAGGCTTTGTTGGGTTATTTATCAAACACGTATGGGATATGTTCAATCCGTAAATGAAATCAAATATTTATTATATAGGAGACTCATGGAACGAGTTTCCAAAACACATAGAAAATAGAGTAGACGACTATCTGTTATATCATGGCGCAGGAATCGAAAAGGTTTGGCAGTCTTCTAAGGGTGGTCGTCGAGATGCAGATATAACTGTACTCACCATACCTGGCTTTGTTAGGTCAATTCAATTCATGAAAAATATTATGATAAGCTCACATATGAATACACATTATTGGTGTAAGACTTTCTATGAGCATATGCAGGAGGATGAGAACTTCTTAGATGAATACCTAAATTACTATTGTAACTTACTAAAAGGTTACTATGAAGAGCAAAAGAATTTAGTTTATTTTATATTCAATACAGGCGGTTGGCCATATCGTCATCCATATAATATGGCTTATCATGGCGTAGAGGACTTCGAGCAAACCATGTTAGATTGGTTTGAGGAAAGTGGCATGAGATATACCTATTTAAATTTACAGGGGCAAAAAGGCATGTGTCGTAAGGAAGAGGACGCGCCGAATGAGGACTTTATAATAAGGTTCGGTCGAGAATATTATGACAAGACGCTTGGTTGGGATGTTCCACCTTGTTATCACGACAAAGACATATATCCAAGTGATGGTGTTATAACAGACCATCATCCAAGTCCCGAAGCAGAAATTATAGCAGCTAAACATATTGAGGCTTATTTAGAAAAAACTTTTTAAAAAAACGCCGCTTTCTTTTAGCTAATATATATTTATCCTTGAGGGACGTAGGAGTCTCTCATAAACACGTTAGTAACATCCATAGCCAGGAAATTAGTAAATGAAATATCTCACACTCTTCGCAACGCTTGTAGCAACACAAGTTCAATCGTGTGATCCTTATGTCATAGAGGACAACAAAACACGAACCCACATTTATGAAGTAAAGCTCGATTTTGAAAAAGAAAACCCGACTACCGCTTTTTGTCATCTACATCAACAAATGGAGTCGGTGTTATTACGAACCCACGACATACAAGATGTCGAGGGTGTAAACATGGTGAAAATCACCCTAACCGAAATGGGCAGTCAGCCCGAAGAAATCCTATTAGTAAAGGAGTCTTATGATAAAAAATCTTATTAAATTGACAGGTAACTATATTCTACTTGGATTCGATAAGTTTGTTGGTCCGTGGATACAATCCCTCATGTTAGTCTTTACAATTCCACACCCACAAGATAAAGCACATATGAGTGAATTATTAGACGACGACGAGGTAGAGGATTATCTAACGTATTCAATCGATGAGAGCGAAGAAACAATATATAAGAGTCGTAAGCAAACGACAAAGAACGCACCAAAACCGCCGTTCGTGCAAGAGGAGAACGGTTTTGTCTAAAGATAGCCGTCAGCCAAATAATAATCAGCGCCGCCTCAACGAGGCCGAAGAACAAAGAAAGTTAGAGGAAGCTATAGTGGATACATATACCGATAGAGCGGACTACCTTGATAAGCACCCACCCGATATGAAAGAGTATGGTAGGGTTATGAAAACATTCTCAGCCTTTATGCTAACGATACTCATCTCTTGTAGTATGATACCTCAAAAGAAGCAACCCCTATATAACTACTATGACGTAGAGGGTAATAGGCATATCTTCAAGGAGGACCTATACAAGATAAGAGAAACCGAACACTTCTATTGTTACGAACATGATACACTTCATGAACTTGTTGTGTATAACGTCCCCAACAACGAAGCACTCATGAAGGTGTTAGCGGAGGAGGAAGCCTCACCACCCGAAGGAGAGGAATAGTGTTCCGATACCTATTACCCATAGCTATTATACTTGTAGGCGCTACATTCTTTATAGCGCTCCATGTTCTTGGGAACGTCATAGACAAGA
>MDTD01064403.1_pt1 | contig 14058 bp, 6 predicted proteins | sample 811221 | NCBI WGS metagenome assembly MDTD01 (sample SAMN05326646, study PRJNA326480) | marine metagenome | isolation source: seawater | place: Pacific Ocean: South West | collected 2011
CCTGACGGCGGCTCAGAATGGTCACCTCAAAAGGTTGCGAGCTCATTTCTCCTTCTTGGCTTGACGCGCTCGAGCCCTCAACATGTGCGGCTTTGTCGTCGCTGACCGAATTTAATTGCGGAGGTTTTCCTTCATACCGGGCCAAAAACTTCTCCGCGACTTCTCAATCTTGGCCGAATCAGGATGCGGAATTTCTTCCTTGGAATCGGCCCAAGTACGGTCCATATCGCGCCACCTTTTGCTGCGCTCCAGTTGCCGGTTAACATCAAAATTTCTCATTCATGCTCGAAGGCATGGACAGCAGCACCCGCTCACGTCGTTGCAGGCGTTAATTTATGGTTCGTCAATACGAGTGCAAGCCATGTGTAAGCATCTCCTCTGTGTGCTGACGGTGGTCCTGCTGCTGCCCTTGTCCGGATGCGTTGTGGAGGAGCCTTCGGAGCTTGAGGGTGATTGGTATTTCGTCGAGGATCTTGTGCTTGACTTCAAGCGGGACGGCGTCATCATGGGGTACGTCGACGATGACGAACGCGAAGGCCGCTGGTTCGTCGACGATGATGGCTTGCTGAACGTCGAATGGGACGATGACTCCGAGGCTTTTGCTTCCGTCCAATTCGAGGTGAATGGAACCTGGTTGTTCATTTACGACTCCGCAGACGACGCGTGTGGCGTGTTGTCTCGAACGAGCATCGACAGTTCGGTGTGGTACGATGAACTCGAGGCCTTGACCTATCCGTCGTTTTGTCCCTCAGAAGATGAGGCGTGAGCAGGCTCCTTCGAGCCGCCTTTCTCCTCCATCCGCTCATGCAAGATCAGCATACGACATACATAGGCCGGGTGCCTTGTGGCTATGCTGGGTGCCCGCATGGCTTCATTCCGTATCTGCTCCAACTGCTACGGCGTTCAGGTCTATCCCTACATGGGCTTCATGACCGGCCAGCGCTACCAGTGCCAGGAATGCGAGGAGATCTTCGTCATGCCCATCGAGTTCGAAACGACGGAGGAATACCTGAAGTTCCTCAAGGTGCAAAGCCCGAAGAAATTCGCTGAACTCAAGGCGGTCTTGGAAAAGAAGGACCCAGTCGAAGAGGACGAGGATGCAGGCGAGACGAATTGAGCCGTCAAGGCTGGAGTTCTTTCCCTTTGAGCGAGCGATGCGTGCGCGACCCAAACCAGGTGAGCGCCTCGCCGTCGATGAGCCTGCACCACGGCCGCGCAGCGCCCAAGGCTTCGACGGCATCGGCGATGGCTTCGCCTTCCTCCAAGGCAAACTCATGCGGTTCGCTGGACAAAAGCAGGCCCTCGATGCGGTGCTCCACGAGCAAATCCGGCGTGACCACGGGATATCCGTTGCCTTCAGGATCGAGGTCCGGCACGGTCCACCCCATCGCCTCCAACAAGGCTCCAGCATAGCGTCGCGGTCCCACGGCCATGAGGGGCTCGTGCCAAATCATCGGGGCCACGCGTGGGCCGTGTGCGCTGGCTGAGGGCTGCCCGGCGAGGGCGGCTTCGGTGGCCTTAGCCAAGCGCTCACCGTCCTCCGCGCGGCCGACCGCTTTACCCAGTTCCCGCAGCAGGGCTGGGACCTCCGCAGGGTGTTCAACGGTGGACACCACCACCGTCACGCCTCGTTCAACGAGCGCGTCGTGCACCGCTTTCGGGTTCTCTTCGCGGTCGAGGACCACCACATCAGGACGAGCATCGAGGATTTTCTTCAGGTTCGGCGTTTTCGTGCCGCCCACCACGGGCACGTCGTGGGCTGCTGCTGGGTGGATGCACCACGGGGTGCGTCCGACCACCTCGTCCACGCCCAAGCCAAGGTCGAACAGTGTCTCGGTCAAACTTGGGACCAGGCTGACCACGCGCACGCTCAGGCCTCGACGACAAGCACGTGGACCGTGGCGCCGTCCACCTCGAAGCCTTCTGCTTCGGCGGGTGCGTCGCCTTCGTCATGGAAGACAGCCTCGGCGGCGCGCGTTTCGCTGGCGATGTACTGGCGGTCCTCCGCAGCAAGGTCAGGCGCGTTGGTCGTCCAGACCTGCAGGGAAATCGTCGCTTCGATGGCCAAGTCCAGCGCTTTGCGGCGGGCCTGCACGCGTCGGGTGATGTCGCGGGCCAGTCCACGGCTGAGCAGGGCCGGCGTCTCGGCCATGTCAAGCACCAGGCTGACCTGCGCTTCACCGTCCTGCGTGTTGAGCGTCATGGCTGCGAAGCCCTCTCGTTCAGTGCGTCGAACTTCGACGTCCTCTGGCGTGATGGCCACGCCTTCGATGGTGCAGGAGCCGGCGTTGATCTCGGCAAGCATGGCTTCAGGGTCTTCGGCGTTCTTGATGGCGTTCGCGATGTCGTTCACCGCCTGGCGCGCCTTGGGTGCGAGGGCACGGAAGTTCGGCGCGAGCACGAGGCGCTGGAAGCGGTCCAAATCTGCCTCGGCCTGAATGGCCTCGACGTTCAGCTCCTCCTCGAGCAGGTCGTGGAATTCAGACAGGTTCGGACCGGCCACGATCCATCCTTCCCGGCACGGCAAGCGCTGGCGGCGGTTGGCGTCCACGCGGATGCGTCGGCCGGTTTCGGCGAGTTCTCGGACCAGCGCCATGGTCGCTTCGAGCGAGGCATCCTGCGGCGGCAGGTTGGCCGTCGCGGCTTCGGCGTCCGCATCCCATGCGTCGGCGGTGGCGCCCTCGAGGGCGCCGGGGACGCCCAAGGGCCACGCGGCCTGGTGCACCGGTTCACCGGTGAGGTTGCGGTGGATGACGTCGACCATGAAGGGCGCCACGGGAGCCACGAGGCGGCACACGGTGGTCAGCACCTCGTGGAGGGTGTGCTGGCAGGCGAGCTTGTCGGCGGTTTGGGCACCGTCCCACAAGCGGCGTCGGCTTCGGCGGACGTACCAGTTGGACAGGTCGTTGACGACGAAATCCTCCAGTTCACGGCAGGCCTTGTGGTAATCCCAGGTGACGAAACCCTCGTGGTAGGCCTGCGCCACGGTGTTGAGCCGGGAGAGGACCCAGCGGTCCAGCGCGGGTCGGTCCGCGACGCCCATTGGCTCAGAGGCCTCGGCATCGTAACCGTCCAGTGCGGCATAATCGGCATGGAACTTGTAGACGTTCCACAGGGTGAGGAACATCTTCGCGTAGGTCTCACGCACGCCGTTTGAGTCGAACTTCAGCGGGTTCCACGGCGCTCCGGCGGTCACCATGTACCAGCGCGTGGCGTCGGCCCCTTCGCGGTTGAAGTGGTCCCAGGGGTCGACGATGTTGCCGCGTGACTTGGACATCTTCTTGCCCTCGGCGTCGAGGATGAGGCCAAGCGACAGGCAGCGCTTGTATGCGGGTGAATCGAACACGGTCGTGGACACGGCGAGCAGCGTGTAGAACCAGCCGCGGGTCTGATCCACGCCTTCGCAGATGTAGTCCACAGGGAAACTGGCGTCGAAGCGCTCGCCGCCATCAAAGGGATGATGCCACTGCGCGAAGGGCGCGCAGCCCGAGTCGAACCAGCAGTCCATCACGAAGGGCTCGCGCTGCATCGGCAGCCCGGTCGGGCTGACGAGGGTGTAGGCGTCCACCACCGGTCGGTGCAGGTCCACGTCGTCGGGGCAGGCCGGGTTCTCGAAACCGGCGGCGTTGGCCTTCTCGACCTCGGCCTGGAGTTCGGCAATCGAGCCGACGCACAGCATTTCGCCGGTTTCGCTGCGCCACACGGGCAGGGGCGTGCCCCAGTAGCGCTCACGGGAAATGGCCCAGTCCTTGACGTTGCGAAGCCACTCGCCAAAGCGGCCTTCACCGACCCAATCAGGGGCCCACTCGACCTGATCGTTGAAGGCCAGCAGGCGGTCCTTGACCGCGGTCATGCGCACGAACCAGCTGTCCATCGCGTAGTAGAGCAGCGGATGGTCGGTGCGCCAGCAGTGCGGGTAGTCGTGGAGGTAGGCCTTCTCACGGTAGAGCACGCCAGAAGCGGCGCCGTTGTTGCCCGGTCCGCCTTCAGAGGAGAGCAACCGGATGATGTCCTGGTCGCAGGACTTGACGTAACGCCCGTCGAGTTCGGGATGGACGCCTTCGACGAAGGCGCCGTCCATGCCGACGGTGTGGTGCGCGGGCAATCCGGCTTCCATCCCAAGGTGGTAGTCGTCTTCACCGTACATGACGGCGGTGTGAACCACACCCGTGCCGTCCGTCGTCGTGACCCAATCGGCCGACAGCACCGTCCAGGCCGTCGTGGAATCGCCACGGGGCACGGCCTCGGGGAAGAGCGGATGGTAGGCGCGGCCGACGAGGTCCGCGCCTTGGATGCGTTCGACGACCTCGACGTGATGGCGCAGCACTTCGCCCATCAGGTCCTCAGCGAGGATCAGTTCCTCACCGACGGTGGCGCCACCGGCGCCTTCCCACGCCTCGGGGTCCGCCGTGACGCGAACGCGGACGTAGGTGACCTCCGGCCCGACGGCCAAGCCGACGTTGCCGGGAAGCGTCCACGGCGTGGTCGTCCATGCGAGAACAGAGGCCTCGTCATCGACGAGTCGGAATTTGACGTAGACCGAAGGTTCCTCGACCTCCTTGTAGCCGAGGGCGACCTCGTGGCTGGAGTAAGAGGTCCCGGTTTGCGGGCAGTACGGCAGCACCTTGTGCCCGCGGTAGAGCAAGCCCTGGTCGAACATGCGCTTCATGGCCCACCACGTTGACTCCACGTAGGTGTTGTCGAGGGTCACGTAAGGGTCGTCGAGGTCCACCCAGTACGCCATGCGCTCAGTCATTTCACGCCAGGCCTGTTCGTAAGTCCAAACGGATTCACGGCAAGCGTCGTTGAAGGCCTGCATGCCAAAGGCTTCGATTTGCTCATTGGACATCAGGTCGAGGCGCTTTTGCACCTCGATCTCAACCGGCAAGCCGTGGGTGTCCCAACCGCCCTTTCGCTCAACGACGAAGCCTTGCATCGTTTTCCAGCGGCAGACGAGGTCCTTGTAGGTCCGAGCCACGACGTGGTGGATGCCCGGTTTTCCATTCGCAGTCGGTGGCCCCTCGAGGAAAATGAAGGGCGCGCCTCCACGGCGTGCTTCGATGGACGCCTCGAATGCGCCCTCCTCGGACCACCGCTTCAGCAGGTCCCCTTCGAGGGCCACCGGGTCGAGGTCGCCCGCAGGCGAGGGACGAGGCATGCGCCGAGCACCAAGGGCCTCGTCTTCAACCTCTCCCCGCTCGTTTTGGAATCCGGTCCAACGGTGAAGGATTCAAGTCCCGTGAGGTGCAGGCTTGCCCTATGGATGACGCGCGCGGGAGGGGGTTGCCCTGCGGCCTGCTTTTGCTGTTCATCCTCGCCAGTTTCTCTCCGATGGTCCCTGCACCTGTCTTCGACGAGGCGTTGAACCCGTCGTCCGCCTCACGAGGCAACGGGCCCGAACTGACCCTTGGTTCGACCGTCGACGTGAACGTCGGCCCCAACGCCGCCACCGATCCGGCGTGGATCGACCTGCCAAACCGCAACCCGCTGACCTCCCTCGAAGTCGTCATGGAGCCTGCCGTTGATGGCGCCCGAGACGGGTTTTCCTGGACCGGCAGCGACGCGTGGGACCATCCCGATGCGGTGTCCGACGGCGTGTCGACCGCTGGAGGAGCCTTGGTCGGCTCCGGTGGCGCTCAGTTTTGGGACTTCAACACCGGCGCGCCAGGATGGACCTTCTCCAACAGCTACGCGTCGAGGGTGACCTCACCCGCGTGCGGCCTCAACGGATCTTCTGGCGGTGCCATCCGCACCTACGCGGGCTCAACCTACGCCACCTCGCCAAGCCTCGACTTGTCCGGCGTTCCGTCCATGCCCTTGCACGTGATGATCCGTCAAGGCTCCTCATCCTGCGGTGAAGAGCCGGATTCCAATGAGGACCTCCGCATTCAGTACCGCACCGCTTCCAACGGTTGGAACAACCTCCACACCGTCTCAGGATCACCCGCATCGAACAACACGTGGACCTTCTTCAGCTGGAACCTCCCGAGCGCGGCGCTGCACGCGAACGCACAGATTCGATTCCACCAAACCTCCGGTTCCAGCACCTGCTGCGATTACTGGTTCATCGATGACGTCCGCCTTGCTGCGCCGCTGGTTTCGGAGTGGACGTCCCCCACCATCGGTTGGGGCGGAGGCGTCAGCAACGTCGAGGAAGGACGCTGGTCGGACGTGACCATCGAAGCCGAACTTCCTGCGGGCTCTGAATTGCTTTGGACGGTCCTCGACGGCAACGCCATGCCCATTTCGACCCACCAAAACCGAACGGGACCGCTGATCGACCTTGGCTTGCTGGACGCGCACGTCCACGATGAAATTCGCATTCACCTGACCATGCTCCCGGGTGCTGGCGGCGCCATGCCAACCGTGCACGCCTTGCACCTCGACGGCCGTTGGGCGGACCACCTCTGGGCGGATCCAGAGACCACCGGTTGGAAGATGAACGCGTCCATCGGATGGACCGAATACGACATCGCTGACGTGCCCGGCAGCGTCGCTTCACCCACCGATGTCTCCGAAGGCATGCGCGTCGAAGGTGACGACGGTGGGTGGCTGACCACGCCATGGATCCACAGTGACCTCGCCCCAGAAGCATGGCGCCTCAGCGCCGGCGCTGAGAACGTGACCGCGCAAATGCGCCTTCCGTCCCAGACCACGTGGAGCAACGTCACCTTGCCGCACACCTTTGCCGCTGACGAGCACGCCGCGGCCGTACAACTTCGCTTCCTTGGTATCGTGGATTCCGTCTACGTCAACAGCACCGGCAACAGCACCGGCAACAGCACGGGCAACAGCACCGGCAACAGCACCGGCAACAGCACGGGCAACAGCACCGGCAACAGCACCGGCAACAGCACCGGCAACACGACCAACGGCACGTGGGTGCAGGTGCCTCGTTCGTGGTGGGTGGCTTGGGTTCGAGCCGACGCCTTGAGCGGAGAACGACCAACGGCGCCCCGCCTTGATTTGGGCCTCGACGGGCGTGATGAATGGGGGCCTGCCACGACCGTGCAGGGCATTGGCGCATGGGGATGGCAAGACCGGTTCATCGATGGAAGCACGACGACGTCGACCACGGTGAACCCTTCAGGTCGGGCGAGCGTTGATCTCTGGGCGCCCACGGAACTCCTCGATTTCGGCATGACCGTCCGCTCCGCCAACGGCAACGTCAGCGGGTGGACCCTGCTCGTCAACGGCATCGCGGTCCTGACCGATTCGGTTGAACCCGCGCCAGCGCACCGCATTGAACTTGATCCAGACCAGGTGGACACCCTCCGACAAGCCCTGATCGGTGGTGCCTCTTTGCCTGAGCAGGGCATCAACTACCGGGAGATTGAGTTCGAAGTGAACGCCAGTGGGAACGTGACCTTTGGCGCGCTTTCTGCTCCAAGCACCGCGAGCGTCACCCTGACCTCCAGCGGCAGCGATGCACTCCTTCTCGCCGCCAATGCGGCACGTCTCAGCACCGGCGACGGCACCCTTGACCTTGACCTGCTTGCGGATACCCCGGGACGGATGAGCCTGACCCTTCAAGACGCCACGACCGTCGCCACCATCGCCGTCCATGACGCGACCATGGTCGCGGGCGGAACCTCTCCGGTGGTCCCCTCGTCGGCCTGGCGCAAGTTCAACGCGACCTTCCTCCACGAGTCCAGCGCCGTCGCGCTTCGTCTCGACGTCGCCTCCGTGGACCAGCAGGACGGCTGGTTCATCCCGCTCGGTGGCAGCCAACCCGTGACCCTCTCCGGTAATGCGGGCCTCGTGGAGCTTCATCCAGACGCACCGGTGACGGTGCAAAGCGGCCTCGGCATGGGCGGCTTCAGCACGTCAACTGAGGTGCAGGTCGTCTTCCGTCTGACCTCGCTTTGGGACGATGCACCCGCCGTGGACCTCGACCTGCGCATGGTGGACGGTGACGGCGTGTATTCGATGCCGGCCACCTATCGATGGACGGACGGCGGCGCTGGCTTGGACGACGACTTGGTGCTTGACGGCGTGGACTTCGCCACCTCCGCAGGAAGCATCGCGCCTGACGTGACCTACCTCATTGCCGGAACCCCGGTGAACGTGACCGTTGACTTGGGTTGGGAACAGGCACCCATCAACGACGAGCCCTTCCTTGCTGGGGACGCGGAGGTCCAGGTCTGGCTTGGGCAGGACCTCGTCGCTGTCGAAGACGCGCCGGCGAGCAGCATGCTCGTCTTCCCCACCGTCGCACCCTACACCTTTGGTTCGGTGACGTGGGAGGTACGGATCGTGTCGACCTCTGGGCTTGGTACGGGACCGGTCTCGGTGATCAACCGCACCTTCACCATCGACCCGATGGCCCCACGTGTACTCGGCGTGGACGTCGAGGCGTACGACCACCGCATGCCCTCTGGTACGCAGCGCTTCGAAATCGACGTGATGGACCACGTTCTCCTTCCAGACGACCTCGAGGCCATGGTTTGGTTTGAGTGGCGCGATGACGACAACGGCGACCGCTGGCCGAACGAAGGCGAACACACGCCCGTTGCCCTGTTCCCGCCCGACGACCTCACCGCGTCCACGGGCACCTACACGCTGCTGCTCGACGACCGCTCTGGGCTGAACGGTGAGCGCGTGGCGGTCTTCCTGACCGGCGGCGACGAGGCCGGCCACCTGCTCGAGGACGGCGGCTCGGCCGAGCGCAACAAGCACCTGTTCATCTACGAAATCGGACCCGACACGGCTCCCGTCATTCCCGCAGATGCCTTCCGCTTCGACGACGAGGCTCGCTCGGTCTTGCACCCCGGTACGCCCTACAGCGTCAGCATCGATCTGCAAGAGCAAAACGGGCTCAGCGACTTGTCCACCGTCGAGTTCCACCTCGCCTACGACCGCCCTGCTTCCCCGATGGCGGTCGCGTACGACGTGGACACAGGGAACTGCACCTCGATGACCGACCTGGTCATCGTGGAGACCTGCCGCGTTCGTGGTGCGGTGCTCGATGCCCACCCCTTCGAGAAGGACATGACCCTCGAGGTGACCTTCGAACTGGCGTGGAACACGCCGGACCTCGGGGACTTGACCCGCGTGCCGGGGCTGGTGCTGGTCGATCGTGCTGGGAATCAGGCCCAGACGGGTTTCGATGAGGCCGCATGGTCCTTCTCTGCCGAGCTCGAGATGCCTTCGGACGGTGTCGAACTGACCTTGTCCCAAGGCACGATGCTCGAGGACGGTGCCCGGCTGACGCCCGGCAGCCGCTTCGAAGTGTCTGGGGCCATCCAATTCGCCGCGACGGAGGAAGCCCCGGTCTTCGATTGCGAGGTCGAGGTCTCCCTCGCGGGGCGCTCGACCAAGGTGGTCGCGCGAAACGGCATTTGGAACGCTGAGATGTTCGCTCCAGGCTACGGTGGAACCCTGCCGTTGACGTGGGGCGTGGCTTGCCTCCCAGAGGGCGGGCGCGACGTGACCGACGAGGCCACGGCCGTTCGCTGGATGGTCGTTGACGGCCTCGGGCCCGCGGTGGTCGAAGTGGTCTCACCCCTCCCAGGGCGAGCCCTTGAGCCCACCACCTACGAGGTCACCCTGTTGGTGGAAGAAGAAGGTGGACTGGATTACACCACGCTGGAATTGACCTGGTGGGTGACCGACGACAGCACCGGAGAACAACTCCGCGACGGTCGTGTTCCGCTGCAACTCCTGTCCACGGTGAACGTCGGACTGCGCTTGGAAGTGCAGGGCACCATCGACCTGTCCGGCATCGACCCGAGCATGCTCGAGGAGCGGCTGACGGTCGCCGTGGCGCTCGAGGCCCGCGATTTCGCCGGCAACGAAGCCGTGCACCTGTTGGATGCGCGCGGACAAAGCGGCGCTGATGGCGCATGGGCGATGGAGTATTACCGGCCAGAATTCGACATCGCGCCAACGGCGGTCACCTACGGCAGCCTTGGCTTGACCACAGGTGACCAGACCGTGGTCGAAGCCGCCGTGGAAAACGTCGGAAGCCTTGACGGGGAGGTCGACGTTCGCTTCGAAATCGTCCAAATCGACGGCACGCGAAGCCTGCTTCGGTCCCAAACCCTCGCCGTCGCCCAAGGTGCTGTTGGGACGGTGGCCGTTGACTGGAAGCCGGATGCTCCGGGGGCTCAGTGGATCGAAGTGGTCCTGCCGAACGGCGACGTCGCAAGCGGCCCTGTGGTCGATGTTCGCGTTCAAGAAGAAGCCGAGTTGTCCGAACGCATCTTTGGCACGGTCAACCCCCTGCTTGGAAGTGCCGTCGGCGTGGTGGCGCTTCTGGTCATCAGCCTCTTCCTCCTCTTCATTGCCCGAGCCACCTCGCGGCAAGGCTCCCGTGATGCGTACGATTGGGACGACGACTTCGAGGACGACTACGAGGACGAGCACGACGAGGCCTTCGATGAGCCGGACGTCGCGGTCGCGTCCTCTGCCGTTGCCGAAGCCGCAAGCAGCAGCACCGAAGCGACCCCAGAGGCTCAAGCGGCCTCGGACGGGTGGACGCAAGGCGCGGACGGCGTGTGGTGGTACCATGACCCCAACGACGGTTCGTGGTGGTACCGTGGCGCGGACGGCGTCGACCGACGGCACGGCTGATGCCGCCATTAGCCCTATGAGGCAGGTGCACGAGGAAGGAATGAGCCTCATGCGCATCGCTTTGCTTCAGGCTGACCCCACCGTTGGGGATCTTGCTGGCAATGCGAAGCGCTTGCTTGCTTTGGTTGAGCAGGCCAAGAGCACGGGCGCTCACGTGGCGGTTTCCACGGAATTGGCCATCACCGGCTATCCTCCTCGTGACCTCCTGATGTCACCGGACTTTGTCCAAGCCGCCTTCGACAAAACGCAGGCGTGCAGTCCTACGATTCCGATGCTGATTGGAACTCCGGTCCCCGGCACCGACCGAGAGATGGCGCCCGCCAACGGCGTGGTGGCCGTGGGTGAGGGTCTTCGAGGCAAGGTGGTGGCCCACAAGCAGCTCCTGCCCACCTACGACGTCTTTGACGAGGCCCGGTATTTCCGACCGGGCTCCCGCCCGGGCTTGGTCCGGGGTGCGGGCGGGATGGATTTGGGCATCACCGTCTGCGAAGACGCATGGCAGGCCGCTGGCCTGACGCCGGTGGACTACGGTGTGGATCCCGTGGCTCAACTGGCCGCTTTGGTCCGTCAGGACGCCACCCTCTCCGCCACGGTCAACCTCTCAGCCTCTCCGTTTCACCATGCCAAGGTCGCCGACCGCATCACGGTCGCTCGAACCGCCGCCGCCCGTTTGGGCACGCCTTTCCTGTTGGCCAACCAAGTCGGCGGCAACGACGACCTCGTGTTCGACGGTTCATCCATCGCAGCGTGGCCCGACGGCACGGTCGTGCTCGCTCCATCTTGGGCCGAGGGTGTGCTCACCGTCGACCTAAACGACCCGTCCTCCTCAACGTGGACGCCCTCCAATGCCGCGGATGCACTCTCCATCGGCGCACACGAACGCCTGGTGTTGCATCCGGACCAAGCCGCGCCGACCGTGACGGGAGCCGAGGGCCTCGTGGACGCGGTGGTCACCGGTCTTGCAGATTATTGTCGGAAGTCAGGGCTTCATCGCATCGTGCTCGGTTTGTCCGGAGGCATCGATTCGGCCGTCGCGGCCTGCGTGGCCGTGGAGGCGCTCGGTCCCGAGGCCGTGCATGGCCTGGCCTTGCCGTCACGTCATTCCTCGCAGCACAGCCGTGACGATGCGCGCTGGACGGCAGAGGCCTTGGGCATGCGATTTTCAGAACTCCATTTGGACGCCATGCATGAGCCGGCCGAAACCCTCCTGGGTGACGTGCTCCGCAACGGACACGCCGTTGCGGGCGAGAACCTGCAAGCACGCTTGCGGGCGCTGCTGGTCATGGGACACGCCAACGCCGAAGGTGCGATGGCCATCGCCACCGGCAACAAGTCCGAACTGGCGCAAGGTTACTGCACGCTGTACGGTGACATGGCCGGCGGCTACGCGCCGCTTGGGGACCTTTGGAAGATGGACGTCTACGCGATGGCCGACGTGTTCAACGCGCGTGCTCGAGCGCAGGGCAGGGACGAGCCCGTCAACGCCTCCACGATGACCAAACCCCCCTCGGCTGAATTGGCTCCTGACCAGGTCGATGAGGACACCTTGCCGCCCTATCCCGTGCTGGATCGAATCCTTCGCGCACACATCGAGGAAGGCCTCGACCACGCCGCCATCGTGGCACGCGGTGAGGAGGCTTCGGTGGTCACCGATGTGCTTGCCCGCATGGGCCGTAACGAGCACAAGCGCTGGCAGATGCCACCGGCCCCGCGCGTCAGCGTGCGCGCCTTCGGTCAGGGTTGGCGGATGCCTTTGGCGGGCCGCCATGATTGGCGCGATTAGGGCCAAATCAACCAGGATTGGGTCATGGCACCGTGGCTCCAGCCGTGCAGCTCGTGCCCAGAACTCCCGTCATGGGCCACGAACACGACGCGATTATCGTCCACCAACAGCCCACCGTACCGTCCCGCATCGGCGTCACCGGACGGATGGGGGTCGTGGAGCGGTTGCGTGCCGTTGAGGTCCACATGATGCAGAGCGAAGCCCGTCCCGACGTCGGCCAACACCGCGATGCCGTCGAGGAATGGAGCGGCGGCCCGCGGCAAGGAGCCGGTCCAGCCGGAGGCCAATTCATGCATCTGCGTGCCGCCTTCTGTCCCGTCCGTGCTGCACGGTTCAGAGCCGTTCGCCACGATGACGCAGGAAAACCACAGACGACCTTGGTGTTCGATGGGCGGCATGTCTCCGCCGGGATTCACCATCGTGGTCGACAGGCGCAGCACCTCGTCCGACGACGTGTTCCAAGCCCACAGCGAGGCATCTGCACCGTCGAGCACGGCATCGAAGATCACCGTCTCTCCGAGGGTCACGAGCCCGAAGGCGGTGCCGACAAAGGCCGGGGCTTGCCCGCTACCGCTTCGCACCAGGTGCGTCACTTGTCGCGGCGGTTGAGCCGGGTCGAGGTGAATCAATTGCCGACCTTCTGGCGTGGTGCCCACCACGACGATGCCGGTGTGCACCGCGATGCCGCTGGCCGGTGAAGACGAGCCGGTGGCCCAGACGTCGAAGTGCTGCACCGTTCCGTTCGGCTGGATCAAGACCGGCTCCACGTCGCTTGAGCCGTCCTCAGCGTCCAGCCACAGCCCATACCGATCGCTCAATCCAAGGTCAATGCCGATGCGCAGCATGCCGTTCGCCCATGATTGCAGCGCAGGTCCGTCGACGATGGCCGGATGGAGGTCCAGCGTCATCGTTCCTTCGACCGTGCCGTCCGTCCACCACGGCAGGCCAACACCCCCGGGACGTGTCAGCACGTGTCCGTTCAGCCACGGAATGAGCATCGAACTGCCATCGACGGTGGCTCCTGCACCGTCAGTGATCAGCGGCGTCGTCTCCAGCGTGGTGGTGTTCGCCGCCCACAGGCCACGGTGACCGTTCGCGCCGGTCGCGTCGAAGAGCAGGATGCCGTCATCGTTCACGCCCGTGAGCCCAAGGTGCAGGCCGGGTTGCGCATCGCCCGTGGGGTTCAGGTCCGCGACCAAGGTTGGCGCGTGCCAACCGGAGGCCAAGCGGTGCAACTCGCAGCCGGCCGTGCCGTCGGTCATGGCGACGAAGAGGTCGTCGCCGACGTGGGCCATGGCATTGCAGCTTGGACTGAGTGAGTCTGCAATTCCTGTGCGTAGGTCAGAGAGCGGACCTGAACGGAGGTCGGCGGCGCAGATGCGCACCGTTTCGTCGATTTCTCCCGGCTGAAGCAGGCCGTCCTCGGCCACGCCATCGAGGCCGTCGTCAAGACCGATGTGAAGCAGCAAGCCCACAGGACAGACGCCAGGGTTGGGCTGTTCCGAGGAAATCAGGGCCGTCGCTCCACGTTGACCGTCCTCGCCATCGCTACCGTTGCTTCCGTCGAGACCGGGCTGCCCGCTGGCGCCGCCCGCTCCTTCCGTGCCGTGGCACAGGAAGGAGGTCTCCAGCACCTCGTTGGCGTCCAAGGTGCCGTTGGCGTCGAGGTCAAGGCCCCACGCGTAGGCCAATCCGCCTTC
>MDTD01072386.1_pt1 | contig 14058 bp, 10 predicted proteins | sample 811221 | NCBI WGS metagenome assembly MDTD01 (sample SAMN05326646, study PRJNA326480) | marine metagenome | isolation source: seawater | place: Pacific Ocean: South West | collected 2011
TGAGGTCCATTGCCATGCATCCCGTTATTCCAGCAACACTCGCGACGCTTACCTGTATTTCACTGCTAGCCACCGCCGATGAGCGGCCGCAGGCTGGACATGTTTCCGAACATGTGATCTCGTTCAGCACCGCTGGGGACGAGCCATCGCCGGAAATGCTCGAAGGGATGGCGAAGATGGTGGCCGGCCAGAAGGGCGTCAGTCGCATCTCGCTTGGCAACATGGGCGAGATGGTCATCGGCATGTCGATGCAGGCTCATGATGATGAAGAACATGATCATCAGGACGATGGCGGTGTGCTCGAACTCGATCTGGGTGAACTGACCGGCGGCAAGGTATCGGGGCAGATCGTCATCGACATGAATGACATGATGTCCGGCCGTCAGGGCAGCCATGACGATTTCAGCAGCAATATCGACATCCAGATGGTCATGGAAGATGAAAACGGTCGGCGTGAGTTCTCCCGCAGCTACGGCAATGTTGGACATGGTGCCAATGGCGGACATGGCGGGCATGGTGGACACCACGCGCCACCGCAATGGCACCCCAACCATCAAGGCATGCACGGATTCGCCATGGCCATGCCGATGCCTGGAAATCCCGATCAAATCGAGGAATTGTTCCACAACCAGTTCCGAATGATGGAGGAGATGGAGCATCTTCGTCATGAGATGGAGTCATTCCATGGTGGTGACGAGGATCATTGGGAAGAGGACCATCATGCCCATCTGGAGGAGATGCGGCATCACGCCCGAGAGATCGAGGAGCATCTCGATCGTCATCATGACGAAATGGATGATCAGGAGCGTGAGGACATGAGGCGCGAGCTTGAACATCTCCATCAGGAGATCCGCCACATGGAGGAAGAAGGCCATCGTGAACATCATGATGATCATGAAGATCCCTTCTTCGGCATGGCCTCCGATTTCGTCCATAAGATCGGGATGGCCGGGCACATGGCCAGCTCACTCAGCGATCGTGAAGCGATCGCGGTATTCGGAGTCTGGATGGCACGCCAGCATCTGCAACCGGAAGCTCGAGTGGAGATGCTCTCCCCGATGATGAAGGACGAGAGTCTTTACCTGAGCGTCCGCAATGCCGCGACCTGGGTCGTCATGGACGCGTTGGGTGAGATGCACCGGGAGTCCGATGCGCAGAACACCCTAGCGGAACTGATCAGATCCAACGGAAGCAACGAATCATCTGATTGACGAGAGGAACTCAGGCGTCGGATGAGCCGATCTCGACCTGCTCGGTGATCTCCAGGCCGAATCCCTGGAGTGCCGGGTAGTCTCGTGCGCGACTGACAAGCAGGCGCAGCTTGCTGAGTCCGAGCTCCCTGAGGAGCTGGCTGCCGATTCCCAGGTTTCTCGTGTCCATCGGCTGGGCTCGACCTGCCACGCCATCACCTCGGGTGAGATCCGGACGATTTGGGTCATCATCATCCGGTCGCTGGATCTTGTGGATTCGACCGGTCAGGTCATCCCCCATGTGTTCAGGCCTGAGGTAGACCAGAGCGCCGCGTCCTTCCTTCTGAATGGCCTTCAAGGAGGCCTGGAGGATGTCGCCACTGGGGTGGTCCCCGGCGTGGAAGATGTCACCAAGCACATCGCGACGATGGACACGCACCAGAACGGGGTCATCGATCTCGATCACGTTGCCACGCCCATCGAGTTGTCCGACATCACCGAGGGTCAATGCCAGATGGGGCTGGGCATCGATGGTGCTGTTGAAGACGATCAGATTGAAGGTTCCCCAGGGTGTCTCGACCGGGGTTCCATCTCGTGGTGTAGATCGTGTGACGAGCGTTTCATGGGCGAGCCGCTGCTCGATCACCTGTTCCACGCTGCACATCTTGAGATCGTGCTCCTTGCAGATCTCCTCGAGGTCCGGCATCCGGGCCATTTCACCGTCGGGCTTGACGATCTCGATGATCGCGGCGGCTGGTCTCAGTCCGGCCATTCGACATAGATCGACCGCCCCCTCGGTCTGTCCGGTGCGAGCCAGTACGCCGCCTTCTCTTGCATGAAGAGGATTGAGGTGACCCGGCTTGACGAAATCATCGGGTGTGCTGTCGGCACTGGCGAGCAGTTGGATGGTGGTTGCGCGATCGCTGGCCGATATACCCGTGCTTACCCCGTGCTTGGGGCTGCCATCGACGCTTATCGTCAAGGGTGTGCCTCGAACGGAGGTGTTGGTCGAGACCTGGGGATACAGTTCAAGGCGTTCGCAATCCTCGTTGTCCATGGCGACGCAGAGATAGCCTCCGCCGATTCGGGTCATGAAGTTGACCGTCTCGATGTCGACGAACTCGGCGGCGCAGACGAAGTCCCCTTCGTTCTCACGACGTTCGTCATCGACCAGAACGATCATGCGACCGGCCTTCAGGTCTTCCAGGATTTCGGGGATCGAGCTGAGCACAGTCCCACATTCTAGCGTCATGAGGTCTACTCGCGACCGCCGGTCAGAATGGCGATCCGGGCACTGAGCTGAACAGCCTCGTAGTAGATCCAGATCAATGTGACCAGCAGGCACACGCCCAGATACCACTCGATTCGTTTGGGTGATCCCGCCTTGACGTGGTCTTCGACCATCTTGAAATCGATGATCAGCAGCAAGGATGCCACGAGCAACACGAATACGTTGATGCCCAGTCCGATCCACATGCCACTACCCTCGGTTGGTGTCGTGAACACCGATATGAACGGAACCGGGATTCCAAAGAGGCCCAAGAGGGCTGAGAGCACATAGGTGATTATGCAACCAAGTACCAGGGTGAAGACGACGCGTTGGAACATGGGCGTCGCCTGGAGAATCCGTAAGTAGTAGAGGGTCAGCATCGATATGAGAATCGCCATCGTTATCACGAAGGCCTGAAGTGCGACACCACCGGCGACGACATAGCCGCTGCTGGCGAGCCATCGGTCGATGAACATGGTGATGACGCCCAGAAAGCTACCCTGAATGACGGCGTAGATCGGTGCGATTGCGACGGCACGCATTGGATTTCGATGGATAGTGAAATACAGAATCAGCGTCGTAATCAGTGTGCCCAGCCACCATCCGAACAGCATGCTCTGCGATAAAGCGACTTTCTCTGCTATCCATACACCAGCGACTCCACCGATCACAGTCAGAACAGCCAGGATTCCCGTCTTGTTGACCACGCCATTGATCGAGGCGGTTTCTGCGTCCGAGATGGGCCAAAAGATCTCTTTGTTCCTGAGGGCGGGATTGCTTGTTTCATTGAGATTGAAGCCTCTGATGGGCATGGCATGTTCTCCTGAATTGATGTCAGATGTCTGATTCTAGCACTGAAACCACACTTTCTCTAATTTCGTGAATCATCTTGGAAGCACGAGCCATGATGTGGATAATGAAGTTTGGTGGCTCGCGAGTCATCAGATGAAAGAAATGGGTAGAGAATTTATGTTTTCATTCCTCCGCCGATTTGGCGTTGCCCTGATGCTGTCGGGTGGCAGCATGGTTGCAAGTGCACAGCCATGCTGGGATGCGGTGACGGGATCACACTTCCTTGTACCACCAGTGGGATCTACGAGTGGATTCGGAGCGGGTGCGAATTCAAGTGAGCAGCCGAACTACTATGTCGATGGGAATGTGGCTGTTGTTGGAGATCATGAAGCCGACAATTTCACTGGTCGTGTAGTGGTGTACACGTTCGATGGCCAGAGCTGGAATCAAGTCCAGATCCTGACACCTGACAACTATTCCTGGTTTGGACGAGAGCTTGATATGGACGGCTCCACGCTCGTGGTTTCTGCAGAGTTGGAGAATGTCCCGGGCTCAGATCCACAGATGACCGATGGCCTTGTATACGTTTATGAATGGGATGGCCAATCGTTTCAATTGCAATCGAAACTGCAACCACCATCCGACGATGGAGTCAATGGCTGGTTGAGCCGATTTGGTGCGCTTCGCATATCAGGCGACTGGATCATGGCAGGCAAGTCAGATGAACAGAATGGCTACAACAATCTTTATGTCTTCAAGCGGACCAATCAGTCCTGGAATCTGGTTCAGACATTCTCTGATGTGTCTCCCTCGGATTTGAAGCTTGATGGCCCGTTTGCGGGTTGGGGATTCAATGGCGACTGCATTCAACTACAAGGCAATACATGGGTAGAGCAACCGAACGGTTGTTTGCCCGGCCCTGGTGAAAGTGGTGTTGCTATTGATGTGAATGGGTTTGCGAACAGATACATCGACGGCCAGTGGCAGCTGGATGCATTTCAGCCAGGTACCGGATCACTCATCTTTCCAGATATGAGAATCCATGTTCCGTCCTCGATCTTTAGGGAAATCCATGCCTTTGATGGTCAATCATGGTCTCAGACTCCAATGACGTATCTCACCGGTAACGCATTCAATGCAGGCCGTTCGAAAGGACGGTGGGCTATGACCTACGTCGGTACCAGTTTGATCGAGATGATCGACTTGATGCAGCCGATTCCATCATTACCAGTGCTTCCTACTGGAACCCTCATAGACAATCCAATGCCTGACGAGTACGACTTCTTTGGTTGCTCTGTTGCTGTTGGACATGACTATGCTGCCATCGGTATCAGAGGTGAGTCGCCTGCACAAACTCCATCAGGCAGTGCCATGATCTTTAAGCGAGATGGAGCCAGTTGGCTTGAGGACGGTGTGCTCATGGTCCCTGTTCAAGGCTTCTCATATCTCGGAGATTCAATCGATATAACCGGTACAGGCGAGGAGACTATCTTGGTGATCGGCGGTGCTGGCTACTGCGCACCTCAGGGGAATATCACAAACCCGGGGCAGGCTTTCGTCGCCAGTCGAAACTCAAATGCACAGAGTGGCTGGCAGCTAGAAGAGCTTGTGCCCAATGATCCTGTTGAATGCAATCCCGATCCAAATCTGGTTTGGGATGGCTATTCAATGTCAGTGGAGGCGGCGGGTAGTGGCGATGAAGCAATCATAGCCGTGGGCTATGCGGGTAAGAACTCAGGCGGCGGTGTTGTAGAGATTTTCAAGAAGGTCAACGGTATCTGGCAGAATGTTTCGTCGATCGCGGAATCGCTCACGCCCGGGACCCTCAGTGGTTCAAGAATGGATCTTCTTGAACTTGAGTCGGGAACATTTCTTCTTATTGTCTCTAATGAAGCGGGGGACCGAGCAATCAAATTCCGGTCACAGGATGCTGGAGTCACATGGTCTCCATATGGTCCACCTTCCTGGGTGAACTATAACTATGGACGTTTGTTCAAATGCGTATTCGATGGCGAAGACCCGATCATGATCACGGCTAGCCAGGTCATTCGTGTCAATTGGGGGCCCAATGACGAGGTTCTGCTGGATTTTGATACAGGTCTGAATTCAATCGATGACATCGATAGTGCTTTGGGTGATGATGGAGTTATCACTTCAGTATTTGGTTCCAACACGAATTCTTCGAGCCCCGTCAAGGTTATGCAGTTTCGTCCACTAGAGAACATGCAGCAATGTGCTCGTACTATTCCAGTGGATCTCAGCGGCTTATCCATCGAACAAGGGCTTGGGACACAGGTGTCGATTGCCATCGCCGATGACCTGCCTGTGGTTCTGGCAGGTGCTCCCAATACCAATCTCCAAAATGGAAACGCCACATTAGAATTTACTGGTCGTGCCATCATGACATTTCCACCTCCTCCGTTCTCTCCTCCATCTCCGTTCGATGTCGATGGAGATGAGCAAGTTGGGATTGTGGAGATGCTGAGAATGCTGGATGAATGGGGTCCTTGCTCAGGCAGATGCCAGATGGATTACGACGGTGATGATCGTGTTTCCGTTGATGATCTTCTTATTCTTATGAGAAATTGGACGTTCTGACGCAGAGTCTTCTGGCGCGGTAGCCTCTCTACATGAGCACAGTCAACGATCTCTGCCAGGCCATGGAACGAATCGCACCGACCGGTCACGCCGCCGATTGGGACAACGTCGGGCTGCTGGTCGGTCAACGTACCGCACCCTGCGCCAAGATCATGTTGACGATCGATCTCACTCGAGAGGTTCTCACCGAAGCGGTGTCGAACGATGTGGATGCGGTCGTCGCCTATCACCCATTGATCTTCGAGCCGTTGAAGCGACTCGACGACTCCAGTGAGATCTCGCGGATCCTGCTTGGTCTCATCAGTGCGGGTATCAGCGTGTACTCGCCACATACGGCGCTTGATGCCAGTCCGGATGGCATGACCGACTGGTTGGCATCAAACCTCGGTGATGGCGAATCGATGCCGTTGGAACATGTGCTCGTGCGTCGACCAGGCGAAGCCAACAAGGTCGTCACGTATGTACCACCCGAGAAGCTCGAGGCCGTCCGCATGGCCATGGCCTCGGCTGGTGCGGGTGTCATCGGCGATTACACCCACTGCTCGACCGCCATCGAGAATCAAGGCACCTTCTATGGTGGAGACTCGACCTCGCCTGCATCGGGAGAGGCCGGGAAGCTTCAGCATGTCACCGAGCAGCGGCTGATGATGGTGTGTTCCGAAGAGGTCCTCGCGAGCGTCATCGCGGCCTTGCGATCGGCCCATCCCTATGAAGAGCCGCCGATTCACGTCATTCCACTGGCGGGTCATCCGATTCAGGATTCCGGCATGGGTCGCGCACTCAGACTCTCGAAGCCTCGATCAACCGGCGACATCGTGGCCAAACTCAAGTCGGCTCTGGGTGTCGATCATCTGCGAGTCGCCGATGGCGGCGTGGACTCACATGATGTCGTGGCCTGTTGTCCCGGTGCCGGCGGCAGTCTGGTCGATGCCGCGCGGGCGGCCGGCGCAACGTTGTTCCTGACCGGCGAGATGCGACATCATGACGTGTTGGCCGCGAGGGCTTCGGGCATGACGATCGTGCTGGCGGGTCATACGAATACGGAGCGAGGGTATCTTCCCACGCTCCGTGATCGAGTGGCCTCATTGATGACAGACAGCGATGTCATGATCTCGGGTTCGGACCGAACACCCTGGTCGGTTCACTGATCATCGACGGGCTTGGTTGACATCAGGGCGTCATGGCCTTGTCGTCGGACGTTTCCGTCTTCGTGCCTTTGCACTCATCCAATTCCTTGGTCAACGCCTCATTCTTCTTTTCGAGTTCTTTAAAATTGTCTTCGAGGGAGTCGATCACCGTCACTGATTTGTTGGCGATTCTTTCCATGCTCCCGATAGCTGTAGAACCTATCCAGAAAAATCCACCGAAGATGGCAACCAAGGAAAGGCCCGTCTGCCACCAGTTCAAGTACACCCCTTTTCGGGAGATCAGACTGCCTTTGTTCCCCCAGTTGTACCAGGGGCGTTTGTTGGCGATCGTCCTCAAGGCTTCCATGTGGGACCAGATGGCTTCCTTGCGAGCTTGTCGGTCCGCTTTCTTGTCATCCATTGCTCGAGAGCTCCTTGCTTATGGTCTCATCTTCAATGAGATCTGTCTGAATAGTACCTACTGACGCCTGTCAGCGAAATCGCGATCAGCGCTTCGCCTTCTCGTTCAACCACTGGTTGATTCCATCCAGTTTCGTCTGGTACTCGGCGGCCGTTGCATCGTGCCCGGCATTCGGTTCGGCTTTGTGCCAGTCATGATGAAGTGATATCAGATGCTCCAGCTTGATCAGATAGCCGTTGTTGTCGGTGCCGAACAATTGCTTGTGGGTATCGAGCGCAAACAGGTAATGCGGCCTTGCCTCGGCATATCGCTCCATCAACTGGTACAACTCGCCGGTTCCAATGCTCAGATCGATCACCGCATGCTCGTTCTTGTCCACATCATGTTGCCTGGCGACTTCGAGGCATTCCAGGAAGCACGCCAAGGCTGCTTCGTAGTCCTTCTGCTTGTAGTACATCGTGCCCATGTTGAGGACGATGCCGTTTGTATATTCATGATCCTCACCGAAGACACGGCGCGATCGGTCGAGCGCCTCCGTCAGGAGGCGATTGGACTTCGAGTACTTGTCGGTGATCATCGAGAGTATGCCCACCTGCTTGATGATCTCGATCGTCTCCGGATGGTCCTCGTCGCGAATGCGACGGCTGGTATCCAGGGCAATCGTGTATTGCTGATCCGCCTTGTCATAGTCCTCATTGAGAGAATGGAGATAGCCAAGGTTCATCATGGCCTGGATGGTGTGAGGATGTTCCTCCCCAAGGGTCGTCTTCATCATTTCAAGCACATCGATGTAGAGTCGTTCGACCTTGTAGTCGAGGCTGTTCAGGAGTGCCACACGTTCAATCATCGTGGGTGACATGTAGTCCGTGACACCCACCTGCTCAGTCAGATGTCCAGCCATGCGCAGAATCTGCTCACTCGATTCCTCGAGCATGATGGCCTCCCGCTCCCGGCGATTCTTCTCGGCCGCGTAGATCCCAATGACGATGCTCGAGACGCTGAGGGTGAGGAGTATCAGGGCCGCCGAGGTGGCGAAGGCCTTGCGCTTCCGAATGAATCTTCGAATCTTGTCGACCATGCCGGGAGGCCGCGCGGAAATGGGCTCGTCATGGAGATAGCGAAAGATGTCCTGGCTGAGTTCAGTGGCGCTCTGGTAGCGAACGGCGCGATTCTTCTGGAGCGCCTTGAGTGTCATGGTCTCGATGTCGCCGCGAAGACTTCGATTCATCGATGAGAGTCTGGTCGGCTCCTCCTCCCGGATCACGCGGATGGCTTCGTGGATGGCGGCGTTTCGAATGTCGTAGGGAGGACTTCCTGTGAGGAGTTCATACAGCACCATCCCCAGTGCATAGACGTCGCTTCGTGTATCGATGTCATCGGGATCGGCGTCGCACTGCTCCGGACTCATGTACTGCAGGGTTCCGATGAGCTGCCCCAGATCCGTGCGCATCGTGGTGATGGCCATGTCGGAATCCGTGCTTCGGGCGACTCCGAAATCGATCACCTTGGGTATGCCGTTGCTCGTTACGAGGATGTTCCCGGGCTTGATGTCGCGATGGATGATCCCTTTCTGGTGTCCATGCTGAATGGCCTCACAGACCTTTGCGAACAATGCGAGACGTTCTCTCGTGCCGAGATTCTTGTGTTCGGCATATTCGGTGATCGATCTGGCATTGGGTATGTACTCCATCGCGAAGTACGGCTGGCTGGCTTCCTTTCCATCATGTGTGCCGGCCTCGTAGATCTGGGCGATGTTCTCGTGACGAAGACGACCGAGCGTCTGTGCTTCGTACTCGAACCGCTTGCGAGCGCTGCGGGACGTGACACCCCGTTTCATGACCTTGAGCGCAACCGCTCTCCGTGGCGATTCCTGCATGGCCTTGTAGACCGTTCCCATTCCGCCCTGTCCGATGATCGCACTGATCTTGTAGGGACCGATGCTGCGTGGGGCCATTGAAGACGAATCCATCTCCCGTAGAAGCGTGCTCTCTAGTGCCGCCTCGGCTGGAAGCTCGGTTTCGATCTCATGGTCCTCAGGAACCTTCGGGTCGGGATCTGGTTGTGTTGGATCAGTGGTCAATTTGTTTCACGGCAAGGGGAAACAGATCATCCATATCGCACCATGGTAGATCAGTTTCATGCTCTGATCGATTTTCTATTTGGGCTCGATGACGACGGCTGTTCCATAGCAGAGAACCTCCGAAGCGTCCGTGGCCACTTCCGATGATTCGTAACGCAGTCCGACGACGGCGTTGGCGCCGAGTTCCTGGGCATGCTGGAGCATCTCCTGCAAGGCTTCCATCCGGACGTCTTCGCACATGGACTTGTAGGCGCCGATACGGCCACCGACCATCTTCTTCAGTCCTCCCATCAGTCCCTGGGCGATGGTGGGTGCTCGAACCACGATTCCACGCACGAGCCCCTTGTATTCCTTGATTCGGTAACCATCGAAATCGAAGGTTGTTGTGCAGACGATATTCGGTGTATCCATGTGGCATGACTCCTCTGAATGGTGCAGACGCCCCGCATCAGCCTATCCTGTACGAGATCATGACGCGATCCATCCACATTCAGGCTCCTGCCAAGATCAATGCCGCGTTGTCCGTGGGACCCCCTGCGGAGGACGGCATGCATCCGATCTGTTCGTGGATGCTTACGATCGATCTCCATGACGAGATGACCCTGACGGCTCTGGAACCGGATCGATTATCTCGATACGCCATCATGTGGCACGAGGACGCATTGCAGCGTCGAGAGATCGACTGGTCACTGACCAGCGATCTGGCGGTTCGTGCCCATCAGTCCATCGAGAAGCATGTCGGTCGTCCCTTGCCGGTTCAGATGAAGTTGGAAAAGCGAATACCACTTGGCGGCGGGCTCGGTGGTGGATCGAGTGATGCGGCCGCGATGCTTCGAGGCATCAACACCCTGTTCGATCTGTCGCTCACGGATGATGTGCTGGAATCGCTTGGCTCGAAACTGGGATCCGACATTCCGTTTCTTGTTCGTGGTGGCAGTGCCATCGTCGAAGGTACGGGCGAGCGTGTCGAGCATCTGCCCATGACGCCCGATGTTCATGCCGTTCTCGTTCTGCCTGAAATGGGTTGTGAGACCGGAGCGGTGTATCGAAAGCTCGATGAGATGGATCCCACCACTGTGGATCCCGCGGCAGTCAGGTCGTTGGCTGAAAGTGGATTCGATGGTGATCGGCTCTTCAATGATCTGGCCGATCCCGCCCTGAAGGTGGCCCCGGGCCTCGGGAACATTCGCGAACAACTGGCCGGGATCGCCGGCTTGCCCGTGCATGTCAGTGGAAGTGGTTCGACCCTCTTCATCGCCTGTGCCGATGTCGCCGCAGCGACGGCCCTTGCGGCCGAAATCCAGTCCACCACGGGACTTTCCACCATACCTGTCTCTGCAATAGATCATGGAGCGGGTATCTTGGGCGATCCATCCTGAAGAAGACCAATTGCTCCATGGAGCGAATCATGAGAAGGAACAGAGATGACTCAATATCCCCCACCCAATGATTATGTTCCGGCAACCCTCGATGCTTCGAGTTGGGATGTGCTGGAGCCCCTGTACAAGGGATTGATGGACCGTCCCTTGAGCTGCTCCGGCTGCCTCGAGTCCCTGCTGATCGATCGCAGCGAGCTCGATGCCGCTGCAAGCGAGTCCGGGGCCAATCTGTACATAGACATGACGTGCCACACGGACGACGAATCCATCACCAAGAAGTTCCTGGATCATGTACGCGAGGTCCAGCCGAATCTCAAGGAGGCTGGTTTCCAGCTGGATCGCCGAATAGTCCAATGTCCTCACGTCGACGACCTCGACAAGGAACGCTACGGCGTCCTCATCCGGAACATGGAAGCGGATGTGAATCTCTTCCGCGAGGAGAACATCCCGATCCAGACCAAGGATACGGAGCTTGGAACGAAGTACGACGAGATATGCGGTGCCATGTCGGTCGATTTCCAGGGCGAGGAATACACGATGCCCCAGATGGGCAAGTTCCTCCAGGACAACGATCGATCGGTTCGAGAAGGCGCCTGGGTCGCGACCATGAACCGTCGATATCAGGATCATGATGCGATCGACGCCATCTACGACGAGATGATCGAGATCCGCAACCAGATGGCGCTCAATGCCGACTGCGAGGACTTCCGGGAGTACATGTTCAAGGCGATGCATCGCTTCGACTACACACCCGCAGACTGTGAGTCCTTCCATCAGGGCGTCGAGAAGGTCTGTGTCCCACTTCAGCACGCGGGCAATCGCAACCGTCGGGCGGAGATGGGCGTGGATTCTCTGCGTCCCTGGGACCTCGAGGTAGATGTCAAGGGTCGAACGCCTCTGGTTCCCTTCAAGGATGACGCCGAGCTTGTCACCAAGACATCCAGTCTGTTCCACCGTATGGATTCCGGTCTTGGTGAGATGTTCGATCGACTTCGCGGTGGTGGTTGTCTCGATCTGGACAGTCGGAAGGGCAAGGCGCCCGGAGGCTATCAGTACAACCGTGATCGAACCCGGATCCCCTTCATCTTCATGAATGCGGCCGGGCTGCAGCGTGATGTCGAGACGATGGTCCACGAGGCGGGACATGCCTTCCATTCGATGCTCAGCGAAGACGATCCGTTGCTGGCCTACCGTCACTCGCCGATCGAGTTCGCCGAAGTCGCCTCCATGAGCATGGAGCTTCTCGCTCATCCGTTCCTGGGCGAGTTCTACTCGGAAGAGGAAGCCAATCGTGCCCGACGTCTGCATCTCGAAGGTGTTGTCAATTCACTCTGCTGGATCGCCACCATCGATGCCTATCAGCACTGGATCTATACCCATCCAAATCATGATCGCGATCAACGCGACATCTACTGGTTGGAGCTTCATGCGCGTTTCGGGCCCGATGTCGACTGGTCCGGATACGAGGCTCAGCGAGCCAAGTTCTGGCAGAAGCAGCTTCATCTGTTCGGTGTGCCCTTCTACTACATCGAATATGGAATCGCCCAGCTCGGTGCGTTGCAGTTGTGGGGTCAGTACCGACGGGATCCCGACAAGGCGCTCGCCAACTATCGAAAGGCGATGACACTCGGTGGTTCACGGCCACTTCCGGAACTGTTCGAGGCAGCGGAGCTTCGGTTCGACTTCGGCCCGGGAACGATGCAGCTTCTGATGGACGATGTCCAGGAGGCTCTGGCGGAACTGCCTGCCTGATCCGGAATGGCTGATATCCCCCACATGGATCCCGAATCGTTCAGACGGCATGGTCATGAAGTCATCGACTGGCTGGCGGACTATCTGTCCGATGTCGAATCCCGGCCGGTGATGTCGACCGTGGAACCCGGCGATGTGTCGGGGATGATTCCATCGCATCCACCCGAATCGGGTGAGGCGTTCAGCAGCATCATGTCGGATCTGGACAAGGTCGTGATGCCGGGCATCACCCATTGGCAGTCGCCCAACTGGTTCTCCTATTTCCCGTCGAATTCCTCCGGCCCATCGATTCTGGCGGACCTCGTCTCCAGCGGGCTTGGTGTCCAGGGAATGCTGTGGTCCACCAGTCCGGCGTGCACGGAAATCGAGACTCGAATGCTCGATTGGATGGCGGAACTACTGGGACTTGGCGATCGGTTCCTGTCGACGGGAACAGGCGGTGGTGTCATCCAGGACACCGCCAGTTCCGCGGTCGTGTGTGCCATGATCGCGGCTCGCGATCGAGCGACGGATGGCAAGGGTTCATCGCATGGTGGTTCGGCGCATGAAACCCTGGTGGCCTACACCTCCACTCAGGCTCATTCGAGCATCGAGAAGGCTGCCGGCATTCTCGGAATCGGACGCACGAATCTACGCTTGATCGAGGTTGATGAAACATACGCCATGTGTCCGGTCGCACTGGGCAAGGCGATCGAAGCGGATCTGGCCGCCGGGCTTCGTCCGTTCTTCGTGAGCACCACGGTTGGAACGACCGCGTCAGGCGCCTTCGATCCGCTCGAGCAGATCCACGACATCTGTCGTGAGCACGGACTCTGGTTCCATGTCGATGCAGCCATGTTCGGAACCGCGGCTTGTTGCGAGGAATATCGGTGGATACAGGCGGGTTGTCAGGCAGCGGACAGTTATACGATGAATCCCCACAAGTGGATGCTCGTCAACTTCGACTGCAACTGTCTCTGGGTCGCGGATCGTTCCGAATTGATCAACTCCCTGAGCATCCTTCCGGACTACCTCCGCAATCAGGCCACCACATCGGGGGCGGTCATCGACTATCGGGATTGGCAGATTCCGCTTGGACGTCGATTCCGGGCTTTGAAGCTCTGGTTCGTGCTTCGGCATTATGGTGCGGAGGGGATCAGGTCCATGGTTCGGGATCATGTGGCCATGATGCAGGAACTGGTCGGATGGATCCGGGAGGATGGGAACTTCGAGCTCATGGCTCCGGCGCCGCTCACCCTCGCATGCTTCAGTCATGTCGACGGCAACGAACGGACACGTGCGATCATGGAGGCGGCCAATGCCACCGGCAAGGTCGCGTTCAGTCACGCCACACTGGACGGTCGGTATGTCATCAGGTTCAGCATCGGGCAATGGCGAACCAGCCGCGCCCATGTGAAGGCGGCGTGGGAACTGCTGCAATCACTCAGCGTTTCTTGAGGGCCTTGGCCA
>MDTD01027256.1_pt1 | contig 14054 bp, 9 predicted proteins | sample 811221 | NCBI WGS metagenome assembly MDTD01 (sample SAMN05326646, study PRJNA326480) | marine metagenome | isolation source: seawater | place: Pacific Ocean: South West | collected 2011
AGAGATAGGCCAAAAGTAAGTTTTGCTACATTAATTGAGTCTGGATACTTAAATATTGGAGATAAATTATCTTCTAAAAACAAAAAGTATAAGGCAGAAATTGCTGTTGATGGAAATATCGTATCGAATGAAATTAGAGGCTCTATTCATAAGGTCGGTGCAAAGGTACAAAACATAGAAGCTTGCAATGGCTGGGATTTTTGGTTCAGACAAGATGGAGACCAGCTAACAAACATTGATCAATATAGAGAAAAATATCTTGAAGATCACGAACTTATATAAAGTCTCGATTAAATAGACTGGCTTTATTAAAATGATATTTAATCTTTATAAACTTCGACTATCCATATTGGTAAATGAAAGTAAAAAACTACGTTTCTAAAAAATCTACAACATGTTTAAGAAATAACTCAGCTGCTTTTTTAGGATCCATATCAATATTCCATGTAGGAGTGAATATATGTATATCTTCATAAATATCGGTATTTCTTTTAAAGTTGAAATCACTTTCTGAAAAACCAAGAACTAATGCTTTTGTTACTTTTGCTAAAACAGCAAAAGTTACTGATTGATTTATATCGTTAATATCTATATTTTTTTGATTACTCCAAATTTTATATTTAATATCACCTGCTGCAATATATGGATATCCAAACAACAAATCAGGTTGTCTTTTCCTTCCTTCTTTAGTTAATAGCTCACCTGGTTTTTCTAAACATACAAACCTATCTGGTAAATTTTGATTTAAAAAATACCTAAGACCAGATTCAATAACTTTATCAGTTTTTATTAGTCTTGCTGAAGCATTGGTGTCTCCATACTGCACAGAAGCACCAATAAATTCTAAAATATTTTTTGCTCCAACTAAAGCCTGTTCGTAATATTTAGTGTTTCTATCAACTTTTACTTTTAAATCACTTTTGTTATATTCGGGAATAAATTCAAAATGTCTATGTAGCCTACTAGCAGTAGCCACAATTTCTTCATAATTCAATAAACTTATGCTCGTCTCTTCTTTAATGTTTTTTACTTTTACAAGCGCTGATTTAATTAACCTATTCATTGGAGTGTCGATAGTGAACTCTTCATACTCTGTTTGAATGCCAAGCCTTCCAGAGAGTAGGTTTCTAGTTGTTTTTAATACGTCTACTCTGCCCTTAATAAATTTAATCTCTTCATCAATTTGCTTATACCCTTTTCTTACACCATTATTCACAACTTTTTCTACTCCATGCAGAAAATCAACTAATACTAAATACATAATATCTCCGGCCTGGGCATTGCCTTGTGTGTCTGAAATTGTTAAGTCTTCATATTTATTTTTATTAAAATCATAAATTTTAAAAAAATGATTAGAGCCTATCTTTGGTTCTACATTTATCACAACATCTCCAACAACAATTTGTCCAATTGCATTTTCAACAGTAATCGATATTGAATCTTCCCACCCTGGTTCAATTTTTAGTTTAAATCTCCCCTTTTCGGTATCTTCATTTTCGTAAACAACCTCATTGCTAAACCTAAAGAGTTTATCTTCTAAAAGCCTCAGGGCTTTTCCTTCTTCGTTTGATATATTTATTTCTTTTTTTTGATTTTCTTTTAAATAATATATTTGTTGAATTTTGTGTTCAGTCACTTTACTTTTAACTTTCCAGATTATTTACTTTTTCAATTTCTTCAATAACCCAGTCCCATATTGATAAGAATTCATTTAAACTGTTCGAGTCAATAATTTCTTTCATGCTAAATCTTGGTTTAGCTTTAGAATAAAAATTATCATTTACATTAATATCAAAGTTTTCAATAAAGTCTTTTAGTTTTTCCTGAAATAAAGTAAAGAATTCAAAGCTGTTAAACGGAGGCCTTGTTTTCAAAGATCCTATTGTCAGCACAACAAAACCATTGCCAGCAAGTTTAAATAAATCATATCTCCCGGTGCTATATTCGGATATCCAATACTGGAAAGTCCTTCCACCTGATCTAAATCCAGCTACGTTGTTCCAGCCTATATATGGCTTTATTTTCTCAATTTTTTCACTCCATTCTTCAATTTCTAATTGTAGATTTTTGTGCTCTAGGCTTATTTCAGCTAAGTGCTCTGATAAAAGATCCTTTGTATACCGATTTTCACCAAATTGCTGGTTTTCTTCCTCGTCATGTATTTCTTTCCAAAAATTTTTATAAGAATCATATTCCTCTAGTATTTTTAAATCATCCATAAAATATTCTTCTAAAAGGGGGTATATTTTTCTTCTCCAGATTTTCTCAAGATCATCATATGTAAATGGTTGATCGTTGTCTTTCATAAAAAAAGTGTGGCCAATTAAACAGTGTTTTCCTAAAACATCTTCTAATGTATCGTTTAAATCTTGTAATCCTTCAACTAAATTTGGCACTTTACTTACTTTGTCTCTATAAAAATTTTCCAGAACATCGTAATTTGGTTCAACGTGTATAAAATCAAATCTTCTCCTTAGAGCTGAATCAAGTCTTCCGACAGACTTGTCTGTAGAGTTCATTGTTCCAAGAAATATTAAGTTACTAGGAACAGTTAAGGGTTCTTCTGAATACTGAAGAGAAATCTTTTCATCTCTATACTCAAAAGCATTTAACATCTCTCCAAATATTTTCGGTAGATTTCCTCTATTAATTTCATCTATTAATAAGAAATCATAATTACCGAACTGCTCTACGGTATGTTGTGTGTGGTAAGTCTCTGCTGTTTTATCTAAGTTTTGTGTATTCACATTATTTTGATTAGCCAATTCATACTTTCCTTCATTCACATGATTAAACAGATGCTTCCCGGTATATCTCTTCATTGGATCTCCGTTATATTTAACTGGGGTATATTGTTGCAATGCTCTTTGGATAGCAGGACTTTTTTTACTTGGTTGAACTTTTTTTACCTCTTCAAGAATTTCAGCAATTGTTCCGCTTCCACCAATTGATTTCATTGCGTTATAAATAAGAATTGGCTCTCGAGGTAATGAAAGGCTTTCTATATTAACCTCTTTGGTGCTATCAAGATGCTTATAAACTACATCAAGCAATTCTAATGTGTCAACGAAATCAACATTATAAGTCCCTATGTCCTGATTTTTATTTATTTCAAAACCAAAAATATGGGTTTTTTCGTATGCAGCAGGAGTGGTCCCCTCTTCAGCTGCTAAGTCTATTTCCCAAACAATGTTATATTCATCGGCATCGGAGTATTTTTCTTCTATTAGATCTGTATATGGCTTGATGATTTCTCTCATTTCTTTAACTGATTTGCTTGCTTCTTCATCTGGAATATGATTTGCTGTTCCAGGAATTAATGAACCTCTGTTTAATGAAAGATATACTCTTTCACCAATGGTATCGAAGAGGTAAACAATGTAATATCCATCTGATGGACCGGCTGAGTACTCTTCACGGAAAATTCTAACCCATGGGGTCATGGAGTATCTTCCCTGATTCCCTTTTCCAACCACTTTGTAATTTTCAAAACCACTTTCATTCAACCAATTTTGAATTTTATCTGGAAGTTCATGTCTAACTATTTCTTCCCTTCGTTTCATTTCTTTCGTTGCTGTGCTTGAATAAGATTTTTGAAGTTCAAAAACTTCTTTAAAATCGTCTATTGTCAATTCATGTATAGGGGGGTTTTCTTCTAACCATTTATCAAACTCATCATCTGTCATGTCATCATCTTGAGTCAAGTTTCCCATCCATGTTTCAACCAATTTCTTTCTATTAAAATCATTTTCTATTTGTTTGACTTTTAATGTGTCAGTTCCTGTTTCATGAAACTTAATTATTGGAAATGAACTTTTTGTTTTATTCAGTAAGGATTTTAATATCCCAGGTGTAACTTCAAAATTTAAACCTGTGTCTTTAGTTGTTGGTCTTAATCCTTCAATGAACTCTTCATATCCATAGCTTGGGTGAAACTGTACCAAATTAGATAAACTATCTCCCTCGCTTAAAAACTCTATGATTTTCCTAAGTAAATATGTTTTTCCTGTACCAGGAGGTCCATCAAGAATTATCTGCTTCTCGCCTCTATTAATGCTTGAAATTATTTTTTGCACCAAATCTACAGGAATATTATACGTTTCACAAAAATTATTGATATCTTCTTCTGATTTGTAAATATTTTCTTTAAATCTTATATTTTTAATGTTTTTAAATTCATCCCAGTGATCTAAATAACTGTCTAGTATCCACAAAATAGAATTTTTGTAATATTCTGGTTGTGTTTCAATATTTAATGAAATAGTATTTTTATTTGATTCTATAAAATTATTCTTGTTCAATACCTTTGTAGGAGCATCTTTTAGGATTTGTTCTGTTGTTTGTTCATTAGAGTTCGTGTATTGTTTATCATATTTTTTTGCAAGCTCCTTATAAGAAATACTTCCTTCAGAATTAAGAAGCTCTTTTAGGATAAAAAATTGGTAATTTTTTTGTGGTTTTATTTCTTTAATTAAATAATCTTTTAAATCAACAAAGTTTTTCATCAATTAAAGAAGTTTTCAAATTTAAAACTATTGAGTTTTTGATTATCGTCATAAAAATACTCCTCCAACTGTGGATATATTTTTCTCTCCCAAATATGATGAAGTTGTTCAAGGTCTAATTTTTCTCTCATAAAAAACGTATGTCCTATGAGTTGATTTTTAGTCTCTAAAAGAGTGTAAATTCTCTGATTTAATTCCTCCATAGAGTCAGTTATTTTTTTGAATTTAAGCTCATTTTTTTCAAGGTTGTAAAATTTTTCTAATATTTTTTTATCTGGTGGAAACTCAAATATATCAAATCTTCTCCTAAGTGCTGCGTCAATCGTAGCAATAGATCTATCAGCTGTATTCATTGTTCCAATAAAGTATAAATTCTCTGGGAGAGTGAACTTTGAAGAGGAATTTTCTATATCGTACTGCAAACTAATTTCTTCATCTCTATATTCAAATAAAAACATCAATTCACCAAATATTTTTGGTAAATTGCCTCTGTTCATTTCGTCAATAATCAAAATATGTGCTTTTTCAGGATTTTCTTTAGCTTGTTTAGCTATATTTAAGACCACTCCCATATGAGGTGCAAATTCGACTCCTCCATCTTTTCCTTGAGGCCTTAAACCAATCATAAATTCCTCGTACCCATAGCTTGGATGAAACTGTACGATATCAATGCATTCTTCTGAAGTTATGTGTTTAGCTATAGCTTTTGCAACCCATGTTTTACCAGTTCCAGGCGGTCCTGCAAATACTATCTGCTTTTTGTTTTCTTTGAACATAGCATCTAAAATCTCTTTAATTTTTGATTCTTCCAGTAGAGTTTCTTTTGCAATATTGTTAATGACTTGATCATCCATCTTCATATTTTATCAACCCCTAATTCTGGTATCAATTCCATTGTGATGTTGTGTGCCAAAGATCGGTATAAGGGCATTGGTATGGTCGGTTTATTACTCTTAAATAAGAAAAATAACGAGAGATAGCAACTAATGTATCATAAAAATTTTTATAACCTTCTTTGGCTTTTCCAGTTTTTGAAGAAATACAATCTCCAGATTTACAGTAGATAACATGCGGGCCCTCTCTATGTGTATTTGAATTATTTATAAATTTTTTTGAAAAATTAGTAACAAATTCGTAAAACCATTGTTTATTTAAGAGCATGCTTGAAGAAGATTTATGAAAATATCGCTGACCTAAAATATCGAAATATTCAATAGAGTCTTGCGAATGCTGACCAAGAATTTCTATAAAATATTTTTCGGAGATTAACCACAAAGGTGTTGTGTCTGTGGATTTAATCATTTCAAAAAATAATTTATCATCAATACCAGCTAATATTTCCAAAGTATCTTTTGATATTGTTGTAATTTGGTTGATGTTGTACTCAAATATTTGTTGGAACAAATTGTTTAAATTAAATTTTTTATAAGAGTTAACAAAATCAACATTTATAAACCAGCTTTGTTTAAATTTGTAAAAATTAACGAAGTGCCTATCAATTAACAAGATTGCATCTTTTAGTTTATGAACTTCAGCAGTTGTCATTAAAACCTTGGTTGCTATCTCTCCAATTTGTTCATCGTCATGTTGAAAAAACGCCTCTGAATTTTTTAAAATTACTTTGCTTAACTCTGAATAAAAATTAAATAAGGATAGATTTATAGAAGACAACAGCTGGGGTTCTGCTTTTAGTAAATACTCAAACGTTTCTGGATTATGATTAATCAAATAATGTTTATCAAGTTTTTCTTTACTATCACTATTTAAAACTGATAAATATAAGTCAAAAGACTCTCTTGAATTAATCACTAAAGATTTATTGTTCAATAGAATATTGGATACAAATTTACCCTTCTTACTGTTTCTCCAATTTTTAGAAATATCACTATCTAGCCAAGCTTGACCATTAATACTTTTCAACCATTTAACTCCATCAGTAGTTAAAAGAAAATTGAAAAAATAATAATTCTCAAATAACATTGAGTTATCATCGAGTTTCTTAATATTGTTTAAATTAAATAAAAAGGCACTTCTGAAATTGTTAGAATTCAAAATTTTAAGCTCTTTATCAAAAAGGGTAAAATCAACAAGTTGTAGTTTGCCTATTATTTTTGAGATAATGTTGCTGTTGTCAAGTTCAATTAAGTCTTCAAAAAAATTTGTGTTTTCCTTTAGCTTATACAAAGAATTTTTTTCTAATTTAGTAACAGTTTCTAACAATTCATCAGAATGCAAGTGGTCAAAGAGAGGGGAAATTGTTTCATAGTTTTCAACTAAATCGATTTCTGAATAAATTTTTTTGGAAACATTCTTAAATTCGTTCTTTAAGAAAGACTTTTTAGCGATATATAAAAAATCTTTCTTATGCTCAATTTCAAAATCATTACTAAATATGAAGTTTGTTAGCAACTCCTGTTCATCTATGACCTCATAAATAGTTTGGAAGAAAAATTTTTTAAATTCTGAATTGTTTGAAAAATTATTACAGACTAAAAATATTAACTCTTTCCAATTTTCAAATAAAATAAGATTGTTTAATTCAGGATTGACTCTGTTTATTAATAAAGTCTTATCTTCGGTTTGGATTTTTTTTCTTTGATTTAAGTATTTATATAATTCTTTTACAAATGAACTATCAGGGAAATGGGAAGAGAAAAATAGTATACCCTCTATGGAAGCTGCTTCTTCAATATTACTGATAAGCTGAACGACACCTTCTTCTTCAAAAATAAATGATGCTTCATCGTCAATTGTGTCTGTATTAAAACTATGAAGTAAGTAATTTTTGATTGCAAATTTAATAACATCTAAACTTTCATCATTAAAGTTTTCTTTTGGCAATATTTTAAAATATAATTTTAAAATTGGGAAAAATGTACTGTTAACATACTCCTCAAAGTGCTCCTGATTTTCTTTAAAGAAAGCATTTTCTTCAGATCTTGTTAAAAACATAGTTTGGTTAGTATCTTTCAACCATTTCTTTTGTATCTCCCAATTAATTATTGGAAATTGGTTTTTGTGCATTTTAAGATTCAGATACTCATTCAATAGAAACAAAAAATCCTTATCTTTAAAATAAGAGGACTTAAAAGAGTCAGGAAGTATTCTTAAGGAATTTTCCAACAAAAACTGTATGATGACTTCCCTGTGTTTTGATGAGGAAAGCCATTCAGATTTTATATATTTTTTGTAAAGATTTAAGTAAAATCCTTCGTCTTGAACTAAATCTGTTCTTAAAATTCTTTTTTCCTCTCTTTCGATTGGTGAAGAAGTATTAAAATCTAAAAAAGATAGATAACTAAAACGTGATACAGTAACTTCTAAAATATCATGAAAATTAATTACACGCGATGTTTTTTTTAAGGCTTCATATTCTTGAAGATGACTACTGATATCGTCCTTTTTTTTATTTCCTGTATCAAAGTGCACCCCCTTGTCACTAAGGGTGGCATATTTAAGACCTATAATATTAGAGTTTTGAATATGATCATATACATCCTGCTCCAATTTTTTAAAGTCTAAAAAATATAGATGTCTTTTTTTAACAATTGTTAAATTTTTTAAAAATTGCTTTAAGCGGTTTTAACTAATTGTTTTTTCCTTTTTTTAACAAATTTTTTGAAATAATCATAAAAAAACAAGTTGGGAAGGAACACCTCTGTTCCATCATCAAAAATAAGCATTATACGCATCTTAGAACTCATGTTTTTAATTAATCATTTTTATCGAGCTATTAGCATTACCGCTTACAATGGAAACTTGTGACAGTTTTAATTGATATTCTTCCAACTTTTTATTAACTTCGTATAATGTAGTTTTGCCAAAGTTTGTCATTAGCATTAGATCTTCTTTAGAGTGTGAAATTAAATCTCTTAAAGTAAAAATTTGATTCTCTCTAAAGACGTTATTGGCCCGAACACTGAATTCCAATTGAGCTAGTTTTGTATCTAAACTTATTTGATTTTGTGGTGCTTGAAAAGAAAATTTTTGACCAGCTATTGGATCTGTGGATAAAAAATTGACGTATTTTTTTAGGGCTAAATTATCTATTTTTAAATTTTTTCCAGTTTCAAGAACCAAATCAATTTTGGAGCTTAATAGACCTTTATAAATGTAGCCTTTTTTTTCTAATTCAATTATGAGTTTTTTAACTTCTTTAGATCTATAAGAATACGTGGGAGATATTGAGTCAAAGAAATTAGATGAATGACCTTCAAATTTTTTTTCGTCAAAAGGAATAATATATGTCCAAATAGACTCTAACTTTAATAATGCTTTTTTTTCAATTTGTCTTACGCGCTCTCTTGTTATTTTTAGAGCTGACCCAACCTCGTCTAGTGTAGTAATAGGTGAGCTATTTATGCTTCCAAGGTCAGATAAGTATCTTTTTCTGATAATAAATTCTTCTCTTTCATCGAAGATATATTTGAAAGATTTAATTAGTTCTTGCATAAAAGTTTCATAGATGTCCCGATTTTCATACTTAACCTCTTTCCCAGTAATTAAGTTGTAGAAGACTGGTATTGAAGATTTTAAGTATTTACCTTCTATAGCGTTCTTTTCTTTGATTTCCTTATTTACTAATTTATCTTTGATAATTGGTTCAAAATATTTAATTATGTCTGTTAATAATGGATATTCATCATTTTGACTTCTATGATCTTTTATATAATCATCAATTTGTTGAAATGTTGGTTTATCCCCATATTTACTTTCAAGTCTGTTTCTAATAATGAGTGATCTGTACCTTGATGTGTTTGCAAAAAGCCTTGTAGACACATAATAAGCAAATGATGCTTTTGCTTCATATTTCTGAATACAAACTAAAAATGCTTCGATAGCAACTTTGTATATTCCTTTTAATTCTTCTTCAGTTAATTCATCTTTATATGGATAAATATATTTAAGAGCTAGTGGCATGTTTATATGTGATATTTTAAGTTGCAATTCCGATGAACTGTTTTCAGAATAATTATTTAAAAGTTCATTATTAATATTTTGAAATTTTAATTTCTGATCAACTATATTAAAGAGATTTTCAAATTCTTTTAGCTCAACTAACAATTCAGCATTTTCATCAAAATATAAATAATCTTTATAAGTCATTTTTTTCTTGATTGTCTCAATACTCTCTTGTGTGATTTTTTTGTGTTCTATGCATTTCAGTAACTTTATAGTTAATTCTCGATTAAATTCTGATGCATTAGAACATGTTTCTTGATGAAAAGTAAATAATGAATCTTGCCTATCTATTACAAGATTAGAAATTTTGTTAAAAGCTGTGGAGTTCATTTTCCATAAAATTGATTCATCAAAAATTCGAAAATCATCATATGCTAAAAGTGAAACTTTAACCTCTTCTAAATCAAAATTAATTTTTATGAAGTAAGGACTATTGGAAAATCTAACAAAAAAATTTAATCCCTCTTTGTAACTTCTACTAACTTCGCAATCCTTAAAAGCTGGAAGCCTATAAAGTAAATCTTTTATACCTACTTGAATTTCGTTCGTAATTTCTTTTCTTTTTTTGGACAATGGTGGGGAAAGATTATTTGTATAAAATAAGTTCTTATTGTCTAAGAAATTTGCCCACAGCATACTAATATTTTATATTTCTAATTTCTCTGTAATGTTGTGGATATTTCTCTTTACGTATTTGCTCTAAGCGTCTAAAAGCATCATCTGCATCGTCAAATTCCTCAATTTTTTCCATTATTTTACTTCTAATTATTCTGTCTAAAATTATTTCAGAAATAAAAGACCTTTCAAAATCACCATTTAGATGTTCTAACTGCGGTTCTTTATTTATTACTTGCCTCACAACAGGATGTTGTAAATTCACTTCGTAAATCTTAGGGCTTGTTTCAGTTGCTGGTCTATAAGTCACTCTATCATTGCCTTGGTACGGAGCTGGATTGAATTTAATGTCCAGTTCTGGAGATGTTGGTGTAATATCACTAACTTTTAAACTTGCTCTTGTTTTTTCGTTTTTATACTCTGCAATTATTACAGAGCTTATCTTGCTTTCTGCATACTTAGTATTATTAATTTGGAATTCAGCTGCATAACAATCATATTTAGTGTTGTAAGTAAGTTCAGACGTATTGTCCTTTAGTGTAAATAATTCAGGATCTTTTATATTTAAAATTACATAAGGACTAGTTTTATCAAATTCTTTTAAAGGTACTAGAACTGTTATGTTCTTTGTACTATTTATTCCTTCCGGAATGGAATAGGATTTATTTTCAAATTGAAAATAATCAATACTCCTTGTTGGTACCGGCTCGGAAACTTCGATCTCAAGATAGGCTTCTATGCCTTTTGACTCTGCTGATATTTTTGCTTGACCTAACTCCATTGCTTCAACTTCAATAGTGGTTGATAATAATTCAGGATTTTTCAGATGCGGCGTCAGCTTTTTATCAGTTTCTAAGATATTGATATTCTTACTTTTTGTTGAGAAAGTTACACTATCACCTTCTACATGTATAGTCTTATCAGTTACTAGTGAGGCATGGGCTTTATCTTCTACAGCTATTTTTAAAAAAGGTGGTCTAAATTCGATAATGTTCTCCACAGGTCCATTATCATCATCGAAGTCTAAACTTTTTGCAATTTTTGAAAATACTTTACTTGCTTGTTTTAAGTTTTTACTATTTTCATAAACTTTATTAGCATTTTCGCCTTTTATTTGATCGATATTAGTTTGTAAAATAGGTTTTAATAGTATCTCAATTTGCTTATATAGTGGGTGTGCTGGTTCTAAACCTTCACGCATTATTGTTACTATATTTATTGTATTGTTTTCATTTGGATTTTCTTTATTTTCTAAATAGTCTTTGTACAGAGCATCTATAAATGGAATGTCTATTTCGCCAGATAAATAGTACATCTCAGGAAAATTTTTAAATCCAAAATCATCGTTATTGTAAGAAACACCGTTACCTTTCAGAACTATCCCAGCTTCTGAGTAAACATTTAGGTCATCGGAAGCGTTTTCAAGTCTGTGTAGAGAAAAAGAAGCTTCACCATATTTTTTTTCGTAATCTTCAAAGCCAGCTAGTTGTAACTTTTCCTCATGTAAGAGAGTTTTTTTTGTATTTTGAAATGGGTTTTTCAAAGTTGTTTTATTATCTTTAACATGGAAATTAACTTCTCTTTGGTTAAGTAAATCTCTCATCTCAATATGGGATGGAAGTTTTTTTTCTAATGATGCCGGTTGCGAATTTCTAACTCTTTTTTTTATTTTAAATGTTATTGATGTGCCACCTTCTTTTAATTTATTATTTAAGTTCCTTGGAATTGGTTTCGAAGTTAAAACATCTTCTGTATCACCCTCTATTTCTGCACTTGTTTTCCACTTTACCTTGAAGTATTCCTGAGTGTTTCTTTTAACTGTTTCTAGTATAAAAGATCCATTTTCAGCCAGAATAGGGACATCTTTTAACCCTCTACCATGTCTCCCTCTACTGGTTTTATCATTGTGAAAATTTGCAGACATACCGCCTTGCTCTAGAGATTTCTCTAAATCTTCAATGCCTGTTCCGTAGTCGATTATTTTTATTTTTTTTCCATCAAGAAATATGTCTATTGGACCAGGATTATTCCCGTAAGCCTCGTTTGAGTTTGTGATTAACTCTATCAAACCTCTAATAAGATCATTCTTCATTGCCGATCCTTGACCGTCTTCGAAAGCCCTTGGGTTTACTTTTATTCTCATATTTTTCTCTCTTTCAATTAACCAATTAAATCAAGCCATTTTATTAAAAGGTTCTCAATATCTTTCATGTCTAATCTTTTTGATTCATTAATAAACTTTTGAATTTTTTGTCTTTTAATTCTCGGAGGTAGATCTGTAGACATTTGTAGATAATTATGTATGTCAACAATATCATCGGACGTTTCTGCAGCAACTAAATTTTTATGAAGATTTGCAAGCACTCTTTTTTCTTTTGTCTTTGCTTGTGTATCAAGTATTTCTTTTTCTTCAGATCCTTTTTCTAAAATTTTTAAATTAGTTTCTACGAAACTTACCCCTTCTTCAGTTAGCATGAACTCTACGTGTTGGTTTCTCTTAATTCCCTTGGACTTTAAAAGATCTTGGTTTGTTTTTTTTCGCAATTCTCTAATATCCTTAATAGCAAATTTTCCTTTTAAGTCACTTGGGTAATCTTTGGTATCCCATGAAAAATTTGACGGATCTAGTTCAAAGCATTTTTGGTAAATATCCTCTTGATGAACATAGCTATTTTTTCCTCCAAGCAGGTAGATAGCATATAAGCTTATTTCAATTTGTTTTTTCATTAAATTTTGAACTTAGGTTTTGTCTTTTCATCAAAACTTTTTTTAATTTCGTTAACTGATTGCATAAGAGCCTTAACTATTTTGTCTGCTTCTTGCTTGGAATAGTCATAATTTGTAGTATTTGACAAGTTTTTTATTAAATCAAGCTTTTCTAAAGCCGCAGGGACTCTTTTATTTGCAAGTCTTTTAAATTTTTCGTTTTTTGATTCCATATATATATATATTATATTCAAAAAAAATATATATACAAAATATTTTACATATATATTTAAATTAGATTTTATTTTTTTTAAGTATGTAATTTTTGAAAATAGGTTTGTATAGCTATTACATATGAATAATTTTCATATTTCTTACATTTGTAGGTATTTTTTCTAAGGAAAGCTAACGATTATAGATCGTTTATATACGTATCTTGAAAACTCTGTCTATTGACTAACTCGACTACACCTCTGTTTGTAACCGCAACTACTCCAGATCTAGGAACTCGGTTATAGTTACTTGCCATAGCAAAGGTATACGCCCCAGTAGAAGTAGACATTAAAATATCTCCTGACACAGTATCACTTGGTAACATCGCATCTTTCACTAATAAATCTCCACTCTCACAGTGTCTACCAGAGACTGCATGCACTACGTCTTCTCCACCTTTTCCAGCAGAGATATTAAAGAGCTTATGTTCACTTCCATATAAAGCTGGCCTTGGATTGTCTGACATACCGCCATCCACCAAAATATACGGTTTTTCACCACGATCATCTTTAATAGCACCAGCAGTATATAAAATAACTCCTGGATTATTTACTAAGGCTCTGCCTGGTTCAATCATGACTTTATAGGTTCCACTCCAGTGTTCTTTAATCCCCTCATGAATTGCATCAGCATACACTTTTAATTCATGGTCTACTTCATCACCTGCATAGGGTGAAAAGAAGCCACCACCAGCATCAAAGACTATCTCTCTCTCCACACTTGCAGGATGGGCATTAAGAAAATCTGCACACTCGCTCATTGCTTTTTTATAGCGATCTGGATCTTTAATCTGGCTTCCAATATGTACATGTACACCAGAAAAGAGTAAGTGTTTTGAGTTATATATTTGCTGTAACGCCTCTTCGGCAAACCCAATAGAGATACCGAACTGTTGGTCATATCCTGAAGTTAATACCATTGGATGGGTCTCAGCTCCAACATCTAGATTTATACGCATAATGACTGGTTGTTTTCTATCTAATTTACTTGCAA
>MDTD01070739.1_pt1 | contig 14051 bp, 19 predicted proteins | sample 811221 | NCBI WGS metagenome assembly MDTD01 (sample SAMN05326646, study PRJNA326480) | marine metagenome | isolation source: seawater | place: Pacific Ocean: South West | collected 2011
AAGTAATTACAGAGATCCATAGGTATGGAATTTAAAAAATAAGGAATTTTTAAGCGTTTGGACTAAATTTTCAAGCGTTTGGACCAAGAGAATCGGCTTTCAGTAGTTTTTGCTAGATAAATACAACAGTTATTATAGAATAACGGTTCGTTCGTTAATTTTTGTGTATAATAAAACATTAATTTAGGGTAACTACCTTTTTAGAGAGAAATTGAAGATGAAAGAAGAAAGTAAAAATTATGAATTTTTCGTTGGGGAGTCAACTGAACTTGAGGGAGCCTCGCTCGCAATTCAGGGCACCGCAAGGATTGATGGCCGTCTTGTTGGGAAGGTTTCGGTAAAACATCTTATTGTAGGCAAGAGTGGAAACGTGTCTGGGGATATCTCAGGAGAAACTGCCTGGATTGAGGGTGTGGTAGATGAAAGCTTAAATTTGTCCGGTAAATTGACGGTCGCCTCCACTGGCAAAATACGTGGCAAGATATCTTATGGTTCGATTGAAGCTCATGAGGGTGCAAAGCTTGTTGGAGAAATTTCAACGGATTGGGATGCTCCATCAGCGAGCAGTCAAGCTGATAGGATTGGCAGATTAGCTCAAAAAGTCGAGCCCAGACCAAGTCCTTCGGCTAGCGAAAATTCTGAAGACGATTAACAATAAAGTTATTGTTGCTCCTCTGACTTAATACAGGGCAATTGTTTTGCTGGGAAAATTTTTTAGGAATTTTACAAAAAAGTCGGATGAAACTGGTTTTTATGATGAAAAACCGGGCGTTAACAACAGTGTTGATGAAAATAGAAACATATCCGTAACTGATAGACTAGAGGCCTTCGGTTCCCTTGATAATGCTCATTTTTCTCAAAAGTGGTCTTCTAACACTTTAACTATAGCCTTTGCGAATTCTAAAGGAGGAGTTGGCAAAAGCACCTTGGCATTTATTTCTTGCTTGAACGTTGCCGTCAAACAGCCTGACTCTTATATCGAATTTATTGATTTAGATAGGCAAGCTACCACACAAGATTCATTGAAAAGGTTTACCAACGAGAGATTTTGCTTGATAGAAGATCCTGAGTTTCTGTTGGCATCGGGTGGACCAAACAATGCGCGAATATACCAACATCTTTGCTCGGATTCTTTTTTGAAATCTTCATTTAAAAGACGACTTGTGTTTTTTGATACGCCAGCTGGAACTAATTTTGTAGAGTATTCATTTTTAAATGACGCAGATTATTTATTTGTTCCTACTTCCTCATCAGATGCTGACTTGTTCGCTACTAAAAAATTCTTGGGGCAACTATTTATGAAAGATGGAGGGTTTAAAGGATATTCTACTACTCAAAAGTTACCGACAGTTTTAGTGATACCTAATCTTCTAGAAACTAGACAGGAGATGATGCATGTTTATCAATCTTTACGAGAGTTTCCTTGCTATTTAGGACATCCAATCATTTATTCTAGATTATTTAAAAGAACATTTGGAGGTGAAATCAGTGATTATAATGTTGCTGAGTTGCTCCGTTTTACAGAAGAATTTGGAGATTGGTTCACTGATATTATTATGAATCCAGAAAGAACACAAAATGTTCCAAAAAGCTTATTCCAGATTTAGATATTTCGATTATGGGGTTATTTAACATCTTAAGTGGCAATAATAATATCGTAAAAGGCATGTCTGTGGTATCTGAAGGGGTTGAGATTGAAGGCAATATTATTTGCACGGATTATCTTTATGTTGCGGGTAAAGTAACTGGTGATATTGATTCTACTGATAAGTCGAAAATAGAAGTAGGGAATTCCGGCAGAGTTTTTGGTCAAATTAAGGCAGAAACCGTTATTATTAATGGGGTAGTTGAGGGTGACGTGATAGCTTTCAGTCAGCTCGAGCTTGGTGGTTCTGCAAAAGTAAAAGGACGATTAAGTTATAGTATGTTAAAACTCGAGCCTGGTGCAGTTTTTGAAGGTGAGCTGGAGCACCAGCAAAAAAAATTGGAATCTACGAAGGGTCAGTGACATCAATCGCTTAGATTTTTCTCTTTATACTAGCCAATCCCGCATGTCAATTTTAATTTGCCAATATTAAAAAATATTCAGTTTTTTTGTGACATCGATTGATTTGATTACCATAATAAGATTAAAATTTTCTTCTGAACTATTCTTGTTCTTTTGAAAGCAGGATATCAGTAGCGCCAATAAGAAAACTTTAGCCGTTGGGAGGAAAAATGAGCAACGCACTTTCACAAAAACAAACGAAGTCCCAGATCATTACTGCGATCGCAGAAGACACAAATCTAAGTAAAAAAGACGTACAGGCTGTTTTGCTTTCGGTAAAATCATTAGCTGGCAGACATCTTATAAAAAATGGGTCAGGTGAGTTTACAGTTCCCGAGATCGGGGTCAAATTGCGCAGGGTGGATAAGCCGGCGCGTCCAGCGGGGAAAGCGAGGAATCCCTTTACTGGCGAAATGGTTGATGTTGAAGCAAGACCGGCTAGTCTATCTGTAAGAGCCACTGCTATGAAAGCCATCAAGGATGTAGTTAGTTAATAATAATCTTGTAAAATAAGGCGACATTTGTCGCCTTACTGGTTTTTGTTAAGCTATTTTTATTTTTCCAGATATGAATTGTATTGTAGTAGGAGCAGGTCTTCTCGGTGTTTCAAGCGCTTGGTATCTAAGTTTGTTAGGTCATAAGGTGAAGGTATTTGAATCACATTCAGACGTTTCTCTAGAAACAAGTTTCGCAAATGGAGGCATGTTACATGCCAGCGAAGCCAATCCTTGGAATCATCCAGGTATATTTTTAGAAGCGCTGAAAATGTTGGGTAAAGAGGATTCGGCTCTGTTAATTAGACCTAGCGCTGTCCCTTTCATGTTGCCCTGGATATTTTCCTTTTTTAAAAATTCGCGTTTACAGCAGTTCGACAAAAACCTGAAAAAAAATCTGTCATTGGCACGTTATTCACTTGAAGTAATGCACGATGATTTTATCTCTAAAGATTCCTCTTGTGAAATTAACCCGAGTGGTATTTTGAAAATATTTTACGACAAGGATGCAATGAACAAGGCTGTTTTGAGTGCAAAGAAGGCTCGAGAGTCTGGTACGTCTTTCGAGATACTGGATAAACAAATGACCGTTAAGTTAGAGCCTTCGTTGGACCGAATTTCATCTAAATTATGTGGGTCTATCTATTTTCCAGAGGACATGTGTGGTGATGCTCATCAATTTAGTAAAGTACTAAAAGCAAAATGTGAAAAAAATGGAGTCGAATTCTTTTTCAATACTACAGTGCAGGGTTTGATTAATGAAAATCAAAAATTGAGTGGGGTTATCGTAAAGGACCAACATTTTCCCTGTGATATTTGCATAGTATCTGCTGGCATTAGCAGTAAAGGCTTACTCAAAACTGCGAACGTTCCTATTTCAGTTGAGCCGGTGAAGGGTTACTCGGTCACGATCCCTATTGGACATTGGAAGTGCAAACCTAAGATTCCTGTCATTGATGAGCAAAAACATGCAGCAGTGTGCCCGTTAGCAAATTCCCTTAGAGTGGCTGGGACAGCTGAATTTGCTGGCGAAAACAAGACACTCACGAAAGAACGGTTGGTAAATTTGATTGACATATGTCGTTCTTTGTTTCCCGAAGAGCAAATAAATTTAGACGTATTTGAAAATAAGCCATGGTGTGGCTTTCGACCTATGACTCCTGATGGAGTAGGTATAGTGGGGGAAACACCAATAGATGGTCTATACGTTAACACGGGACATGGTCATCTTGGTTGGACTATGGCACTTGGCTCGAGCAAAATGCTCGCATCTATAGTAAACCATTCTGAATGCCCCATCGACGTGGCTGATTATAGCTATAATCGATTTTAGGTTGCAATTTTACTCTTTTACACTTAACTTTACATTTAATTAAACGATTGACGGGGATTTAACGATGACTGATCTGGTTCGTCTAGTTGATAACTTTATTTTTCTGGAAGGTCCCAGATGGTATCAAGATAAATTGTTTGTCTCCGATATGTGGGGAAAAAAAGTATATACTATCGATTCGATCGGTCAGTCTACTGAAATAGTTGAGATTAATAATCGTCCTTCAGGTATTGGGTTCATGAACGATGGAACAATGGTGTTGTCTTCTATGGCAGACAAAAAAGTTTTGGCTGTCTCTAATGAAAATATCATATCTACTCTTTGCGACTTAGAACCATTTGTAAAAGGTGACATAAATGACTTAGTAGTGGATGTTAATGATAACATTTATGTTGGTAACTTTGGTTATGATCTTTTTGGAGGCGCTACGGAAGCACCTGGTAGCATTTGTTTGATTAGCAGCGATGGCAAACCCTCGCTCGTAGCGGATAACCTTGCCTTTCCAAATGGTATGGTTATAGATAGCAAAAACAAAACACTAATTTGCGCTGAAACTTTTGGACATAAATTAACAGCGTTTGATATAAATCGTGACGGTACCTTGTATAACAAAAGGCTTTGGGCTGAACTTGGGGATAACACTCCTGATGGTATTTGCTTAGACGAAGAGGGCGCAATATGGGTTGCAAGTTTTGTGACCGAAAAATTCCTAAGGGTTCTGGAAGGAGGAGAAATTCAAAGAGAAATTTCTGTCGAAGGTAGAAAAGCGGTTGCTTGCAACTTGGGGGGGCAAGACAGAAAAACACTATATTGTCTTACATATAAAGGCGAGTTGGAAGATATAGCAAAAGGATTACCGAAAGCTGAAATATATACCTGTCGAGTTGAAGTAAGTGGCGCAGGTTCTCCTTAAAACTTAAGAAATAGGATTAATTATGAATATGAATTTTAATGACTATCAAGAAATAGGATTGTTAAAAGCGCATTATTTTCGATTTATGGATTCCCAGCAGTGGGAGTACTGGCCTCGACTGTTTACAGATGATGTGCATGCGATTTACGAGGGTGCTCCAAGGCACGCGGCTGACGATCCGACAGATATAGAGATTAGGGGATGTGACACGCTTGTTGAAGGAGTGAAAAGCTTGATGAAAGGTGCTCAGTCGATTCATCAAGGTTTTATGCCAGAATTAAAAATAATTTCGGATGAGAAAGCGCAGGGTGTTTGGTCTATGTTTGATTATGTAATGTTACCCACTTGTCATTTTAAGGGATGGGGCCATTATTTTGAGGAATATCAGAAAAGTAACGGGCAATGGCAAATAAAAAAAATACATTTAACAAGGTTACATACTGAAGAGACGTGGCTGTAAACATTTCCTTTTTGCGGAACCTTTTATCTAAATATTACGGCGAGCCCTGCGAGTAATGCTACTACTATAAAAAATATAAAAGCATTTATGTTTTGTCGGCGTCTTTCCTTATCCATCAATATTGCAAAAGCTGTTGCGAGAGAAAAAACAAAAACCCAAAGTCCAATCCACGAGATCATTAATTTTTACCTTGATTTTTTCTTAATGCATCAAGTATCTCGCTATTGTGCTCCCCTATACCAGGGACCAACCTGTTTACGCAGGTCTCGGTTTCAGAAAATTTAGAAGGGTTGCCACAAACTTGGTACTGCTCGCCTTTATCTTGAGCTTGAATCAGAAACTTTCGATATTCAATTTGAGGGTCCTTGATGATGTTATTTAAGTGAGCATACTCGGTGCATGGAATTTTTAATTTTTTCATTTCTGTGTCGACTGATAGTGATGTCCTTTGTTTAGTCCATTCTTCTACTATCTGCATGAGTTCATTATAGTTTTCCAATCTTCTTTTTGATTCAGCGAATCGAATATCACTGATTAATTCTTCTTTCTCGATACATTTTGCAAGTTTTTCGAATTGAGTTTGAGTAAAAGGCATTATTACAACAAAACCATCAGACGCTCGGATTGGTCCATATCGACGATCAACTTTTTCTTGGGCAATAGATGTCTGAATATCCCTATGCATAGTCGAAAGAAGGGAGTCTTGCATTGCAATATCAATGTATTGGCCTTTGCCTGTCCGATCTCGGTAGTGTACCGCTGCAAGGAGGGAACCATAGGCGATTAGCGAGGCGGTTGTATCTCCAACAGGTGGCCCCATATTGAGAGGAATATCATAATTGTCTTGAGCTTCTGTATAAGTTAGATCATATCCGCTTTTGGCCTGTACAATCGGGGCAAAAGCGGGTTGCAATGCGTCCGGTCCAGCTTGACCATAGCCGGAAATTGAACACATAATTATATTTTTATTAGACTCTCTCATGGTCTCATAGTCTAGACCTAATCGTTGCATTACGCCTGGACTGAAATTTTCTACGATAATATCGTATTTTTTTATTAACTTAAGGCAAATATCCACAGATTCATTTTTTTTTAGATCCAAAGTTATGCTTTTTTTGCCGATATTCAATGAGCCAAAGACGCAACTTTTGTCGTCTACCATGGGGGCCACACTTCTCATTATTTCACCCCCGGGAGGTTCAATCTTTAATACGTTTGCCCCTAAGTCTGCTAATAGCTTTGTGCAAAATGCGCCAGAAATCATTCCGGTGAAATCCAAAATAAATAAGTCTGATAAATTAGTTTTAGGTTTATTTAACATTTTTGCTGTTTCCAATCCCTTATTTTGCGGAGCTTCCCCCATCTATTGGATAAGTATTCCCAGTAATGAAACTTGAGTCTTCAGAAGCTAAAAATAATGCTAATTTGGCGACTTCCGATGGTTGGCCATACCTTCTTAATGGTATAGCCTGTTCAAACTTTTCGCGAATTTTCTCGATATTTTTACCAGCAAAGTTCTCTTCAAGTGCGGATATCATTCTTGTGGCGATAGGTGCAGGGTTGATTGTATTTACTCTGATATTCATGCTTGCAAGTTCTAATGCTGCGGCCTTCATAAGTCCAACAACGGCATGTTTGGATGCTACGTAGCCAGATATTTTTGGCATTCCTCTTAAACCTGCTAGGGAGGATGTTATAATTATACTACCTTGACCTCGTTTTATCATTGAAGAAGCGCAAACTTTTAATCCGTAAAAAACTCCTTTGACGTTTATTGCCATTACTTTTTCAAAATCTTCCGAGGTATAGTCAAAAATTGACTTTACAGGACCTTCAACGCCCGCATTTAGGAAGGCGATGTCTAATCCACCGAATTGATTTTCTGCAAAAGATACTGCATCATTCATTTCACTTTCTGAAGTGACGTCTGCTTGAAAAAATTTTGCATTTTTCGAGGGTAAGCTTTGTTCCGCTTTCTTAAGTTCATCTTGATTTTTATCAATCAGAACCACTCTAGCTCCCTCCTGCAAAAATAAAGTTGATGTAGCAAGGCCTATCCCACCGGTTGCCCCAGTAATCACGACAATTTTATCTTCTAGTTTTTTCATAAAATAACTCCAATTTTGAGTTTACCATTTAAAACATCTAAATTTCTAATTTTGAAAAAGTACTGTTTGATTGTACACTGAACTACTATTCTTTAAATAAGGAACTTATAAATGGCAGGCCCCTCAAGTTTTGAATCTTATGCCAACAAATATGAAAATATTGAATTGAAGCGCAATGATGGCGTTTTAGAGATATATTTTGGTTCAAATACAGTTTTGACTTGGGATAAGCAATTAAGTAATACATTGATAGAGCTGTTTAGTAATGTAAGAGACGATCCCCTCAATGTTATCGTGATATTAAACGGGCGTGACGAGTTTTGGCTCGCCGAAGAGGATAGTCTGACAAATCTGGGTGGGATGGATCTAACCACTCCTTTGGAAGTATTTTTAGAAATCAAAATTCCTGTAATATCGGTTATATCAGGTAACTTAGGTTGGTTTTCTGAAATTCCTCTAATGGCTGACATAGTATTAGCTTCTGAGAGATCTCTGTTTAATGAATTCTCTTTATTGCGAGAGGAGCCATCAACGAGCTCTTTCGTTCGTAAGGTTGTACTAAGATATTTACTGGGTCCCAGAGAGCGATTTTTTTGCTATGCAGTAAAACCTATTACCGCACATGAGGCCAAAAATATTGGGTTGGTATCTGAGCTTCATGATCAGACTGACCTCTTAAATCGTGCAAAAGAGTTATCATTTAACCTTCTCCGAAGGGATAGAAAACGATTACAGATGGTGAAAGCGGAGTCTCTAGCCTCGCTTAGAGAACAGATAGAAAAAGCTAAAAATCAATTTGTTAAAGACTATGGTAATAATAGTAGTGCTTTTGAAATTGATCAGCATAATTCCTTAAAGGTTAACAAAGAGGTTGAAGAAAAGGTTGTGACAAAAAATTTAGATTTTGAAGAACCAAGCTCGCCATTGCCTCATAACTTAAGTCGTCCGAATCTTGCAAAGAGAGATTCATTTGGAAATGAAGGGTTCTCTTTGCATGGAGACGAGCTATCCGAGATCATAGAAGATACTACGGTTGAAGAAACAAAAGTCGAAAAAAGAGAGTTGTCGGTAGATCAAGTGATATCTTCATTGTCTAACGAGGGTAATGAAAGCGAGGTTAAACTGAATTTAGCAAAGGCTTATATAGAGCTTGGGCACTATCAAAGCGCGGAACTTATTTTGGATGAGCTATCAAGTGATTTCGGGGATGAATTAAAAGAAGAGATCTCGAAACTACAATCTCAGATTTCAAGTTAAATTCAAAAGCTTCTTAAACCTGTTAAAATTAAAAAAAATCCCACGATCAATTGTATATAACGATTGCATATCAACTGCGAAAGTAATGATTTTCCTAGAAGCTTGATTATTGTTTTTTCAAAAATAGGAATGAACTGAATTACGATACCTAATGAGATTAAAAAAAGCGCGATTAACAAATCAAGTGTTTCAATAATTGCAAATAAATTCATGAAATTTACTAGTTTGTTATTTTTGTTTCTATTAAAATTTCTCTGTAGGTAGTATTGCCCACATTTTTTGCAAAATGTTTAGCCGGAACCTTTAGTCCCTTGCCGTCTACAGATACCAGACTTCCGGATTCGATTTTAAAAGCAAATGTATTTCCCTCGGTAGCATCAAAGACCCCGAGGGATTTTCCTGAATCTGAAAATACTTCTAACGGCGCTCCATTTATAGGGTAAAACAAATAGTCAAATTTGTGTTCGTGAATTGGCGTGCTTTCCCCTGCATTTAAAATAAACTCCCATACAATTATATTAACGTTTTCAAAAATTTTTCTCGTTCCTACGTCTCCTAACATTATCGCCCCTTTGCTTTTTATTTAATTAAAACCATAAAGCCTCAATACTCATAATAATAGACCCTTGAAAACTTTTAAATAAATAATGGGTATTTAAAGATTCAAAATACTAATTTCAGAGTATGCTAGGTTATCTTTAAGCTTAGAAAATGACCCTCTAAGCTACGCACATGGGCAGGTTATATCCTTAAAGACTCTGCGCGGAATTAGACTTTCAGGAGCTTTAATTGTTTATATAGTTATATACTAACTTGCTTGGAATAATCTAGGGGGAGGTTATCTCTTACTGAACTGCGGTTTTTTCCGTGCTTTATGCAATCCTATTTTCTTTCGCTCTACTTGTCGCGCATCTCTAGTTACAAATCCTCCTGATTTAAGCGATGATTTTAACTCCGGATTTCTCTCAATAAGAGCTCTTGTTATTCCATGCTGTATCGCCCCAGCTTGCCCGGTTATACCACCTCCACTTACAGTTACAAAAACATCTAAGTTATCCAAGAGGTTTACGTGCTCAAGCGGTTGCTTTACTATCATAACGCCGGTTTCTCGGCCAAAATACTCTTCTATAGCCTTATCATTTATTACAATCTTTCCGCTTCCATCATCTATTTTAACCCTTGCGGAAGAGGTTTTTCTTCGGCCTGTAAGCAATTTATGATCTCCTATAGTTATCCGATGTCTAAGGTTTGAGGGTCTTGGGCGCTATGCCTATGAGCTGGACCCGGGTACACTTTTAATTTCTTGAACATCGATCTTCCTAGCGGTCCTTTTGGTAGCATCCCTTGTACTGCAAGTTCAATAGCCTTAGTTGGTTTTTTTTTCATTAAATCTGATAATGTAGTAGATTTAAGCCCTCCAGGGAAACCAGAATGTCTGTAGTAGGTTTTATTATCAAACTTTGCTCCTGAAACAGCGATTTTAGATGCGTTAATAACAATGATGTAATCACCAACATCGAGATGGGTACAATAATCGGGTTTATGTTTTCCTTTAAGTCTTACAGCTATTTCACTAGCTAATCTACCTAAAATTTTGTCTGAAGCATCGACCACAAACCAATCTCTAGTTATGTTTTTTGATGATACACTATATGTTTTCACGATATTAACTTTTTTTATTCTTAAGAGCGGAATAGTACGTATATAGCATATAAGTGTCAACATTTATTGAATACATTTAATGGATAAAGCAAAATATTTTAGAGGTAAAATTTTGAAAACGCATGAATCTATCGATTTTGAAAAAATTTACGAACGCTTGAAAATGTTACGTAAGGCAATGAGAAGTACGCTTAAGCCCTCGTTTAAGAATAAGAAATATTTTTTAGAGACTAATTCTGAGCTCACTCAAACAGATTGTAATATTTCTGGAAGCTTGATGCGAGTAAATCATGCGGGTGAGATTGCGGCCCAAGGTTTGTATGTAGGTCAGGCATTGTTTGCGAGGGATGAGGAAACCTATAAATTCCTGATGGAAGCGTCTCAAGAGGAATTTAATCATCTGGAGTTATGTTATCGGCGTTTATCAGAGCTTGGTGAAAAAGAAAGCAGACTCTCTCCAATTTGGTTCGTCGGGTCCATTATAATTGGGAGCTATTTTGGGCTGAAAGGTGACAAAAGTAGTTTAGGCTTTGTAGCTGAAACAGAGCGACAGGTCGAAAATCATCTAATGGGTCAGTTGGCGAAGGTTTCCACGAAGGATTCAAAGACCAAAAGCCTTTTGGAAAGTATGATAAACGACGAAAGGGCACATGGCGGGGAGGCTGAAAGGAGGGGGGGTGTAATCAAGTCGGACAAGGTGCGAACGATAATGACCCTAGTCTCTGAAGTGATGAAACAAATTTCCTATAAATTTTGATAAACTTTTCAGAATGCAGATAAGTTTAAGAATACGAAAGTTGATTAATTATTCGATAATATTTTGGATGGTATTCTTCATTCCGATGAATTCGGACGCTTATGATAAAGCTTTCCCTTATACTGAAAAACTATCACTAGCCCCTATGATAGAGCAAGTCACACCCACGGTAGTAAATATTAGCAGTCAAGGAGAGGTGCAACTTGAATTTAACCCTCTTCTAAACGATCCTTTTTTTCGCAGGTTTTTTAATTTTCCTGATCAAACCCAAAAAAGACGCACTCAAAGCTTAGGGTCCGGCGTAATAGTCGATTCATCTAAAGGTCTAATCATAACTAATAGCCATGTTGTTAGGGGAGCCTCAGAGATTCAAGTTAAGCTGATGGATGGAAGAGTTCTAAGAGGCAAATTAGTTGGGAGTGATGCGGAGACTGATATTGCGGTTGTCCAAATTCCCGCTAAAGACTTGGTTTCAATTCCCATCTCAAACTCAGATTTGTTGAAAGTTGGTGATTTTGTTGTGGCAATCGGTAATCCTTTCGGATTGGGGCAAACTGTAACATCTGGTATCGTAAGTGCATTAGCTAGGTCGGGTCTAGGAATAACAGGTTATGAAGACCTCATTCAGACAGATGCTTCTATTAATCCTGGAAATTCGGGAGGAGCCTTGGTCGACTTAGATGGTAAATTAGTTGGTATTAATACTGCCATTTTTTCAAAAAACGGTGGAAATATCGGAATTGGTTTCGCCATTCCAACTAATATGGTGCAAAAAGTGTTAGCCCAGATTGTCCAATTTGGAAGCGTGGAGAGAGGTTATTTTGGGGCGAAATTTCAAAATTTGGATCCTCAACTTGTGGATGCTTTTGCTCTTCTAAAACAGAAGGGCGCAATGGTCGTCAAAATAGTTAAAGGTTCCCCCGCTGAAAATGGAGGGTTACGAGTAGGAGATCTCATAACAAAAGCCGACGGTAAAGTAATTACAAGTGCTGCAGATCTGAGGAACCAACTAGGTTTGACTAGGGCAGGTACCGAGGTGGCACTTGAGTATTTTAGGGATCAAGATGTAAATAAAACCAAGATTAAAATTGCCCGCTATCAAGATGCTTTAAAGATGAGTGTGATAAAAAATAACTCTTTCAAAAATTCGTCGATAGTGCCAATACCTTCATCCTCAAGTGATTACGGGCAGATCGATGGAGTTATGATTTCTAAACTAGACAAAGATTCCACTGTCTGGGCGTCTGGCTTGCGTAAAGGAGACATTATAAGTTCTGTCAATAAAATACCTGTAGGTTCAGTAGCCGACTTTATTTCGCTCGTTCAAACTCAGAAAGGCCAAATTTTGTTGAAGGTTCATCGAAATGGTTCAAGTGCATATGTCTTGGTAGAGTGACTCACTCTGTTAATTTGCCTAGTAAGCCAATTGACACATAGTCAAAACCGAAGCTCTCGCCTTCAATCAATTTGAATGGCCTATCGGCCGTTCCAATGGAATCTACCACCAGCGTAGCATTTGGGAAATCTAAATTTTTAGTCATTTCGTGGACAGTGACAATTGTTTTTAGTCCCGCACAATTAGCCGATTGTAGGCCATTTGGAGTATCTTCAATCGCAATTGAGTATTTTGGATTGACATTCAGCCTAGAAATAATACTTTTGTATACACGTGGATCGGGCTTTTTTGCTGGTGTACTATCTGAAGTTTCAATCTCATTAAATGTATCTTGCCAATATTTTCCAATGCATATGGAAAGTAGCCTGTTTATATTGTTGAAGGAAGAACTTGTTGCTATCCCAATTTTTATTTTGTTTCTGTGTAGGTCTGTTATAAGGCTACTAACTCCTGGTCTTAGCTTTATTTTTCTTTCTTCTAATGATGACTGGTAGATAAGATTTTTATAATTATGAATTTCGTTAATAAACGAGTTTGATAAGGAATCCTTCTCTTTTCGATTAAAAGAATAATATTTAATTCTTTCTTTACCCCCTGATATCTTTAATAAGTCTCTATATTCACTTTTTGACCAGCACCATTTAAGTTTGAAATGTTCAAACGATCGGTTAAATGCCAGCCTGTGAGTCTCTTCGGTATCCGCAAGAGTTCCATCTACATCAAAAATCAAAGCCTCAAGATTTGGGGCGGTATTTTTCATAAATTCTTTATTTAAATCACCTGTGCCAAATTTTAATCCAACGATAAAAATTAAGCAAACTAGCTAACGAAGAGCTTAGGTAAGTTAAAGCGCATGCAGTGAGAATTTTTTTTGAAGAACGAATATCTTCTCTATCAATATATCCTGCTTTTAGGATTGGCATTGCTTTATTAAAACTAGCGTCATACTCTAGGGGAAGAGTTATCAGGTGTACTAAAATTGGTAGTCCCATCACTGCAATAGCTATTGCCACCGCGCCAGCTCCCAGCAAAGGAACTTTAAAAATCACGGTTAGTAATGGTGCACTAACTAATAAAACCGATGCTACCTTCTCAAATTGCGCGGACGTTTTTACCAATCTAGTTCTTAAATGTAAAGTCTTGGACTGATTAGCGTCTTGAAGCGCATGCCCTACCTCATGGGCTGCAATAACTATTGCTGTGAGAGAATTTGAATCATAGTAGTTTGCACTAAGAGTAATGGTTTTTGTTTTTGGGTTATAATGATCGATGTTGTTACCACTACCGGCTTTTATTTTAAAATTTTTTAAGTTTAATTGCTTTAAAAGATGATTTGCAAAGTCGCCACCAGTTCCGGGTATATCATTTCTACAGTAATTATATTTTCGTAAAATTCTTTTCGTCCAAAGATTAGGGCCAAATATTATGACCATTAATAAAAATCCTGCTAAAATCATCAAATATGTTTACTGCTTTTACAAACTATAGATTGTACGAATTAAACTAAGCAGAGGTCTACCCCTAAAAGATATGTTTTTTAGCAAAGAAATTAATTCGGCTTGCTCTTCATCGTTAAAAGATATCTACAGCTTAGCATGCAACGCAAATCAGATTGAAGACAATG
>MDTD01104952.1_pt1 | contig 14049 bp, 12 predicted proteins | sample 811221 | NCBI WGS metagenome assembly MDTD01 (sample SAMN05326646, study PRJNA326480) | marine metagenome | isolation source: seawater | place: Pacific Ocean: South West | collected 2011
AAAATAAAGCCAAATTAATTTGGCCTCTCCATGAGTTGTTATTTTTAATCTCAATATGCTTAACTATATATTTTTGAATGGCAGGATTTCTTTCCCATAAAGAAGCGGAACAATATAAGTACGCCTTGATCCCATTGACATAAAGTGCTTTTGCTTGACTCAAAAGACATTCATCATGTGACTCTCCAAATTCTATAAGTGCAATTTTCAAAATATGAGATTGTTTATCATTCAAATTTAATCATATGTTGTAATGCCTATATATTCATTCACAACTAAATTTATTATATTAGACAATTAAGGTATAATTTATATAATAATGGCGACTGTTTTTGAGACAAGACTTATTGGTAATTTAGGAAAAGATGCAATAGTTAGAAACCTTGAGGGGCAAGTTATTGCAATTAACTTTCCTGTTGCTCATAATCAAAATTGGAAAGATAAAAGAACGGGTCAATCAAAAACAAAAACTACTTGGGTTAATTGCACTATCTGGAAGCAGGAGGGGGCAAATCTTAAAATATTAGATTTTTTAAAGAAAGGAACATTGGTGGAGATTCTTGGCACGCCAGTAGCGAAAGCATATAAAGTTGAAGATGGCTCTATTCGATCAGAAATACGACTCACTGTTATCAAAACGAATATTTTAAGAACTGTAACAAAAGAAGAGTTTTCAGATTCAGATAACAATTCTTTAGAGGATGTTTTTTCAGATGATCTTTAATTAAGATATTTTACCCCAATTGGGTTTGTTTTTCAACATTTCAATCATTTTGTTTCTCAACAGTAAGTTTTTATTTTCTTTTAACATTGGGTCAGAAGAAAGAATTCTAATTGCAGATTCTCTAGCAATCATAAGTATTTGACCATCCTTTGATAAATCAGCAATTTTAAGGTCTAATAAGCCGCTTTGTTTTGTTCCCATTAGGTCTCCAGAACCTCTCAGCTTTAAATCAACCTCAGCAACTTCAAATCCATCATTTGTATTTGTCATGGTTTCCATTCTTAGCTTGGCTTCCTTTGTTAGTTTATTCCCAGTCATTAGTATACAATATGATTTGTCAGATCCACGGCCAACTCTTCCTCTTAGTTGATGTAGTTGAGAAAGTCCAAATCTCTCGGCGCTTTCGATAACCATAATACTTGCATTTGGTACATTAACACCAACTTCAATAACAGTTGTGGCAACCATAATATTGGTTTCGCCTTTCACAAATCGATTCATTTCTATTTGCTTATCATCTGTTTTCATTTGACCATGAACAATACTCACTTTAAATTCAGGAAGCGGAAATGCTCTTGAAATTGATTCATACCCGTCCATAAGGTTATTAAAATCAAGCTTTTCGGATTCTTGTATTAGTGGGTAAACAATATAAACCTGTCTGCCTTTTTTAACTTCTTCTTTAATAAATGTAAAAAGCTTTAATCGATGAGAATCGAATCTATGTAAGGTTGAAATTGGCTTTCTTCCAGGAGGTAGCTCATCAATTACAGAAACATCTAGGTCGCCATAAAAAGTCATAGCTAGAGTTCTAGGTATAGGAGTTGCTGTCATCACTAAAATATGGGGAGATGGGTTTCCTTTCGCCCACATTTTTGCTCTTTGAGCCACCCCAAACCTGTGTTGTTCATCAATAACAACAAGACCTAATTTTTTAAAAACCACAGAGTCTTCTAATATTGCATGTGTTCCTATTAAAATATTTGCATTACCATTCAGTAGGTTTTCTCCGATTACTTTACGCTCTCTTTTTTTTGACGAGCCAGTTAGTAGAAATACAGAGATATTCATTTTCCCTAGAAGACCATTAATTGTTTCAAAATGTTGGTTTGCCAGAATTTCTGTTGGCGCTATTAGTGTAGCTTGATATCCGTTGTCAATGCAAATTAGCATATTAAGAATGGCAACAAGGGTTTTTCCACTTCCTACATCGCCCTGTAATAGTCTGTTCATTTGTTGACCACTTAAAAAATCTTTTCTTATTTCTTTTACAACTTTTTTTTGTGCACCTGTCAGCTCAAAAGGAATGTGATTGCTATAAAAAGAGTTGAAATAATCACCAATATGAGAAAAAACTAGTCCCTTACTTTTCTTTTTTCCGATCTCTTTTCTAAGCAAAAGTTCAAGTTGAAGAAAAAATAATTCTTCGAATTTTAGCCTAACTCGCGCCTTAATTGAGTCAGATTTATTTTTAGGAAAGTGAATATCAGTTAATGCTTTTTTAATACCAACTAAATTATTTTCATTTAATAGATCTAGCGGTAAGGTCTCTTTTGGGTCATCATTCCATTGAGAAAAAAATTGAGACATTAATTTTTCAATTCCTTTAGAATGCAAGCCAGAATTGTTTAGTTTTTCAGTTGTTGAGTAAACAGGCTGAAGGTTTTTTTGCTTTTTAGCATCATCCCATTCGCTGATTTCTGGGTGTGGAATGTTCCAAGATTTCCCATAAAGTTTTCCTTTGCCATAGACCAGGTAAGTGGTGTTAATTTTTAGAGATGATTTGATCCAACTAACACCCCTAAACCACTGTAGTTCAATTTGTCCTGATTCATCCTCAAATAAAGCAATTAACCTTTTTTGTCTTCTTGCTCCAATTTCTTTGATATGAACAATTTTACCCTTTAGCTGAAGTGGTTCATTTATTGTTCTAACGTTTTTTATTAGATGGTAATTTGAACGATCAATGTATCTAAAAGGAAAATGAAACAAAAGATCATTAAAATTAAAGATTCCAAGCTCTTTATTAAGTAAGGAGGCTCTTTGAGGGCCGACTCCTTTTAGATAAGAAATGGGGGTTTTTAAAAAATCCATTGCAACCTCAAGTAATATATTTTATGAAACTCAATGGAATAAAAATAAACTATATCTCAGTAATTTCGACCCGAAATTCAAAATCCACAATATTTCCTTCTTTCGAATCAGGAGTCATTCCAAATTTAGTTCTATCTATTTGGGCTTTTCCAATAAGAATATGTCTTTGTATTCCATCGGTTTTCTTTGTTTCTATAAATTTCATTTGAACAGGTAATGGTTTGCTAACACCAATCATTGTGAAATTACCATTAAGTAGATAGTAATCCAATTCTTTTTTAATAGATCGAACTAAGTATCTCATTTTTGGAAATTTGGATCTGAAAAAATAATTTTTTTCCATCAAAGATTCATCTCTCATGCTGTTAAATGTGGTTAGGCTGTCAACAGGTATAACTACATTAAAAGAAGACATAGCAATATTCTTATTTATGATAATCTTTCCAGATAAAGATGTAATACAACCCTCAGTAACGTCTCCTGCATTGCCAAGTTTAAACACAACGCTAGATTTATGCGGATCAATTTTGTAGGATCCAACAATGCTTTCCAAAGGTAAACTTTTTACATTTGATTTGGCACTTGAATTTTGAAGAATCACTTCTTTTTTTTCAATGAGCTCTTTGTTTATTATCATAGGGCCAAAAGTCATTCCAATTAAAAGAGATGATGAAAAAACAACATGAGTTAAAGTGAAGTCATAAAATGAAACAAATCCAATGGCTGTCCCTATTACAAACGCCATATAAGCATCGATTCCTCCAAAGCCAGCTTTTTGAGTAAAAGCAAGGATTAAAAGGATGGATAGAATTATGTGGAAAAAATATCCAATTAAAGAAAAAATAACGGCGTTTGCTTTGGATTTAGATAGAATTTGTAAAAACCATACACCTGCAATTCCAAGGCAAAGGCCCTCAATGTTTTTAGCAACCAACAAGTCAACAGATTGCATACCGATCATATTCGAAAAAAAAGGAAGGGTAGATATCAAAAGAAAGGAAAATGCAATATTTGAAGTTTCTTCTTTTCTATAAAAACTAGATGACAATGCACTTATTCCAATTATATAAACACCAAAACTAGCAGCTAAAAAAGAGCCAATAAACAATGAAAGAGCAAAAAAGAAAAGTAAATTAACTTGTTCCAAGGAATTTCTGGTTTCAAAACCTACAAATTGCGAAAATAGTGTGGCTACAAAATCACAAGCATACCATATTCCAGCACCAATGAAGGGTAAAATCCAAATATTCCAAGAATTAAAAGAAATGTCGAAATTATTGTAATGAAAAACATCAGATCCAATAAGAAGAAAAAAAAGTGATGTTAAAGCAACACCTATAAAGTCAAAATTAAATTTTTTAAAAAATTCAGTTCTAGATAAAAAGAAGTGTAATAAAACAAATGAGATTAATAATACTTGAAGTTTAAAAAGTCTTTCATCTTCTTGAAATTGGCCGATTAAAATAAGTGTAGCAGCTATTGATAAAAAGACACCGTTTACCCTTTTAATATTGGACTTTCCGCTTACAAATGTGAATATAGAAAGCGCAAAAACCAAACATAAAATAATATATATAAAAGTAATTTGCATGACAATTTAATAGTTTTATTAAAGCATTGTTTGTTATTTTATTACGATATATTTCTATTTTGGTTATTGTTTATGAGGTGACACTTTCTATTTTCAGTTGTTTTTTGAAAAAAAAAGTTCAATCTGTTCAAGAAAAACATAACTTTGTTACTTAAATAAAGAATCACACTTTAAATGGACGATTTATCATTTATAGGGAATGCAGACCCAAATGCAATTGAATATCTTTATAAGGAATACTTAAAGAATCCTGATAATGTTGACACTGGTTGGCAAAAGTTCTTTCAAGGATTTGATTTTGCGAAAACAAATTATGAAGAAAACGGAGAGATTCCTGAAAACTATATAAAAGAGTTTCAGGTAATTAATCTAATTCAAGGATACCGAACAAGAGGACATTTGTTTACCAAAACAAATCCGGTTAGAGATAGAAGGAAGTATTCTCCATCTCTAGATTTAGAAAACTTTGGTTTATCCGAGTCTGATTTAGATTTGATATTTCAAGCAGGGGAAGAGGTTGGTCTTGGGGCGGCAAGCTTGCGAAGTATAATTAATCATTTAAACAGTACGTATTGTCAATCTATAGGAATTGAGTATATGTATCTTAGAAACCCTGAAAGACTTAATTGGTTCAAAGAAAAAATAGACAGCCATCAAAGGGCTGATTTTGATAAAGAAAGAAAGTTAGACATTTATGAAAAACTTAATAAGGCATCACAATTTGAGAGCTTTTTAGGCAAAAAATTTGTTGGTCAAAAAAGGTTTTCTGTTGAGGGTGGAGAAAGTCTAATACCAGGACTAGATGCCCTAATTGAGAAAGGGTCTTCATTGGGTGTTGAATATTTTGTAATGGGAATGGCCCATAGGGGGAGGTTAAATACCCTGACTAATATTTTCAAAAAAAAACCGAGAGATATTTTTTCTGAATTTGATGGAAAAGAATTTGATTTTGATCAAACTTTTGATGGTGATGTAAAGTATCATCAGGGGTTTTCTTCTACAGTTAAATTAAAAAATAACAAAGAATTAGGAATAACATTAGCCCCTAACCCTTCTCATCTAGAAGCGGTCGATCCAGTTGTACAAGGAATCGCAAGAGCAAAAATAGATCATGAGTATAAAGATGAAACCAAAGTTTGTCCCGTTATTATTCATGGAGATGCAGCAATTGCTGGACAAGGAGTTGTTTATGAGGTTATTCAAATGGCACAATTAAACGGCTATAGAACTGGTGGAAGTGTTCATATTGTTGTTAATAATCAAGTTGGATTTACGACCAACTATCTGGATGGAAGATCTTCAACTTATTGTACTGATGTCGCAAAAACAACATTATCTCCTGTTTTTCATGTTAACGGAGATGATGTTGAAGCTGTTATAAGTGCGATTGAATTCGCGATGGAATATCGCCAAACATTCAAAAGTGATGTATTTGTTGATTTGCTATGCTATAGAAAATATGGACATAATGAAGGTGATGAGCCGAAATTCACTCAACCGAAATTATATAGTTTGATTTCAAAACACCCAAACCCCAGGGATATTTATTTTAGACAATTAGAGAAAGAGGGGCTGATAAGTAGAGAGAAGGCTCAAAAAATGGTGGATCAATATAATATTTATTTGGAAGATGAATACTCTAAATCAAAAGACCAAGACAAAGCACTGGTTCATGATTTCTTACAATCAACTTGGGATGGATTTAGACATGCTAATAAAGAAGATTTTCAATTTTCACCAAATACTGGAGTTCCAAAAAAAGACTTGTTATTGCTTGGTGAAAAACTTTCTGAATTACCTGAAGGAAAAAAGTATTTTAGGAAAACTTTAAAGATATTTAAGGATCGATTGGAATCATTTCAAAAAAATAGTTTGGATTGGGGTTCGGCTGAAATGCTTGCTTATGCTTCCTTATTAAAGGAAGGTATAAATATTAGGATTTCTGGACAAGATGTTGAAAGAGGTACATTTTCTCATAGACATGCCGTTGTTGTAACAGAAGATTCTGAAGAAAAAATATACACCTTAAATAGTATTGCTGAAAAACAGGGCATTTTTTCAATTTATAATTCTCTTTTATCAGAATATGGCGTTCTTGGTTTTGAATATGGTTATTCACTTGCTACACCAAACGGGTTGACAATTTGGGAGGCTCAATTTGGCGATTTCTTTAATGGAGCACAAATCATGATTGACCAGTTTATTTCCTCTGGTGAAGATAAGTGGTCAACACAAAGTGGCTTGGTATTGCTTTTGCCTCATGGTTATGAGGGACAAGGTGCGGAACATTCTAGCGCTAGAATGGAGCGTTTTTTACAGCAGTGTGCTGATTTGAATATGCAAATTGTAAACACCTCCACGCCAGCTAATCATTTTCATTTATTGAGACGTCAAATTAAAAGAGACTTTAGAAAGCCCTTGGTTGTTTTTACACCAAAGATGTTACTTCGGCATCCCGATGCCACATCAAGACTTGAAGAAATGGACTCAGGAACTTTTAAAGAGGTGATTGATGATGTCTCTGCAAATCCTGAAATTGTTGACACTTTGGTTTTATGCAGTGGAAAGTTTTACTATGAAATTAAATCTAAAGCCATTCAGAATGAAGTAGACAATATGGCTTTTATCAGATTAGAACAGTTATACCCATTGCCAGAGCTTCAGCTAAATAAAGTGTTTAAAAAATATCCAAATGCGATTCGTGTGCTATGGGCCCAAGAAGAACCTGCCAACATGGGCGCATGGAGTTACATGGCAACTAATCTTAAGCAATCCTCTTTAATCGGAATTACTAGACCAGCAACTGCAGCATCAGCAGCAGGCTCAAAAAAACTTCATGAAAGAAGGTTAGAAAAATTATTTGATGAGTTGTTTAGATATGCAAACGTAAAAGTAAATAAGTAAAAAATTATAAGATGTCTGTATTAGAAATGAAAGTCCCTAGTCCGGGTGAATCAATATCCGAGGTTGAAATAGCATCTTGGCTTGTTGAAGATGGAGATTATGTGCATAAAGATCAAACAATTGCTGAAGTTGATTCCGATAAAGCAACTCTTGAATTGCCAGCTGAAGAAAGTGGAATTATAACTTTGAAAGCTGAAGATGGTGATACAGTTGCGGTAGGACAAGTTGTGTGCTTAATTGATACTTCCGCAAATGCACCAGAAGGATCTGAAAATCCTGTAGAGAATAGTTCAGATACAACAGATGATATACAAGTTGCAAGTGCACCTTTAAAAGAAGAGACAAACTATGCTACTGGAACACCATCTCCTGCGGCGTCAAAAATTATTGCTGAAAATCAATTGGATTCTAATAAAATTGAAGGTACAGGAAAGGCCGGAAGAATTACAAAAGATGATGCAATAAGAGCTTTAAATTCATCAAGCTCTAAGCCTAAAGAAAAGCCTTTAAAGCCAGGTCAATCAAAGCAAAAAATGAGTCTTTTGCGAAGAAAAATTGCTGAAAGATTGGTCTCTGTAAAAAATGAGATGGCAATGTTGACAACATTTAATGAGGTTGATATGAAGCCAATAATGGATATCAGAAAACAATATAAGGAGGAGTTTAAAGAAAAACATGGAGTTGGACTGGGCTTTATGTCATTTTTCACAAAAGCTGTAACTCAATCATTGGAATTATTCCCGGCTGTTAATGCTCAAATTGATGGAAAAAGCATGTTAATGCACGAATATGCCGACATTGGAATAGCTGTCTCTTCTCCAAAAGGTTTAATGGTTCCTATTGTTAGAAATGCTGATGAAATGACCCTTCATCAAATTGAAGCAGAAATTAAAAGGCTTGCCATAAAAGCGAGAGACGGTAAGATTACTCCAGATGAAATGTCGGGAGGGACTTTTACGATAACAAATGGAGGTGTTTTCGGATCAATGCTTTCAACACCAATAATTAATCCTCCACAATCAGCAATTCTTGGAATGCACAATATAGTTGAAAGACCAGTGGCAATTAATGGGGAGCTTGCAATAAGACCAATTATGTTTGTTGCATTATCCTATGACCATAGAATAATTGATGGAAAAGAGTCTGTGGGTTTTTTGGTGAACATTAAAGAGTTATTAGAAGATCCCATTAAAATGCTTCCAGGATCAGAAGATATAAGAGTTTTATTAGGTCTGTAAATATTTTTTTGAAACAGAAATCTGTTTTCAACGTATGAACAGCTAGTATCTAGTTTTATGAATTGGTTAGACATTATTATTTTGGTGATTTTTTCATTAGCTGCATTCTGGGGCTATAAACGTGGATTTGTTTCTGGTATAGCGCTTATTTGCGGTTCTATTTTAGGAATTTACTTTGGCTTAAATTTTTCAGAAGTAGTAGCCGAATACCTAAAAAATAATTATACAAATAATTCATATTTTTTAATTACTCTCGCTTTTGTGTTGATATTTTTATTGGTATATGTTAGCTTTTGGTTTGTTGGCAAGTTGATTAGCAAGGCTTTAAAAATTATACAACTATCTATTTTAAATAGAGTGTTGGGCTCAGTTCTTTACATATTAAGCTCTATTTTTCTTTTGGGTTCTTTGTTTTTATTAATAGGAACACCAAGAAATGGCTCAAATACTTTTACTTCAATTATTCCATTAGAAATAAGGGACGATTCAAGCTTGTATTTTATTGTTGGTGATATGTCAAGAACAATGCTCCCCTTCGTAGAAAACAGTACAGATGAAGTTTACAATATCCTTAAAAAAGATTAGTGCAATTTTAATCTGTGTATGTTTATTTTATCCATTAATATTTAATGCTCAAATAAACGATTTAAATTTATCTTCTAAGCGAACTAACCCAATTAATTTAGTAAAAACAGGTTCTTATGTTGGAATTCAAAGAGGAAGTTATTCTGTCGTTGAGTTTGGTTTTGAAAGGCAATGGAACAGAATAAAGCTTAAGAACTCATCTTCCAATGCTCTTTTTACAGGATTTAATTATAACCTTTTTGAAAATGTTTTGGGGTATGATTTTGGATTTTGGCATAAAGAAAAAGTTTTTGGATTAACATTGGGAAGTACAATTTCTTTTAGGTCCGATTTTGATGAAGTAAGATTTGGATTCTCACCAAATATTGGTTATAAAATTTTAAGATTTTATTTTCATACTGGCTATTGTTTTTTATCAAGGGCAAATGAGTTTAATAACACAAATACACTTTACGTTTCTTTAAGGTATTCCTTTGTTAATGAACGAAAGTTTAAAAATAAGAGAAAAAAGAAATAGTTATTTCTTTAAAACTTTTGGGATCCTAAAATAATCGGAGTCTTTCTTGGGTGCATTGACAAACGCATCTGATTTATCAATAGTTTTAATAGCTTTATCTTCTCTTAAAATATTTTTGTTTTCAGATACAGAAACCAATGGTTCAACTTCATCAGTTTTAATTTTTTTAAGTTGGTCCATGAAAGAAATTATTTTTTCCATATCGGATTTAATATTTTCTTTATCATCTCCATTAAACTCTAAACGAGCTAAGTGAGAAATATGATCAATTATTTCATTTGTTATTTTCACACATCAAAATTAAGATAACTTATTTAATTTTATAGCTTTTCTTTTTTGAATATTTTTAATCCATGCATTTAGAATAACCACTAAAACAATGACAAAAGAGCCAATATAAAACCGTGAGTTCAGAAGCTGGTGTTCTGATAAAATTACGATGGCTAAGAACATCGTATAAACAGGCTCTAAATTGATGCTCAATGATACTGTAAATGTTCCTAAAATTTTAACAATTTCTATTGTAACAAGAAAGGCAATAGATGTACAGGCTATACCTAAGAAAAGAAGCCATAAAAGGTCACTAATGGTCATTTTAAATAATTCTAAATTAAGTTCCCCTTGTATGAGAAAGATGAAACTAATAAAAATAAAAGCAGCAAGCATTTCATAAAATGTAATGATAGATGTGCTTATTTCTTCTGCCATTTTTGCGTTGTAAACAGCAAACAGAGCGGCTAATAAAGCGGAAATCAAACCGTATATTAAAGCTTCATATTGTTGGGGGTTGAAATCGCTTGATATAAAATAAATACCTAAAATAATAAGCAGTCCAAGAAAAAATTCAGTCCAAGAAAACTTTCTTTTCATGATTATTGGTTCAAGCCAAGTCACGTGTAATGTTGTTGTTGCAAGGCACAAAATCCCTAAAGATGCAGTAGATAGCTGAATAGCTTTAAAAAAAGTCATCCAGTGTAATCCAACAAATAGCCCAATAATAATGAGCTTTATGATCATTTTTGAAGAATTGATTAATAGGCTTCTTTTTGTAAAAATCATAAATGCTCCAAGGAAAAGAAAAGCAATCCATACTCTAAACCATACAATTACCATGGCATCAAGATGAATAAGTTTACCTAATATTCCTGTAAACCCCCACATAAATATAATTAGGTGAAGAAGAATGTAATATTTATATTTTTTAAATATTGTTTTCATTAAAATTATTGTGGAGCAAAATTACAATAATGCATATTTTTAATGAATATTAATTTTATTTTGGTAATAATTCTTAAAAAATAAGCAAATTCTAAAACTTAAACATATCAAATTGGTTGTATATTATATATTTAAAATTAGTTAAGTTTAGAACTTGATTTATGAAGAAATAAATATGAAAAAAATTGTTGTTTTTGGAGCTAGTAATAGTATTAATTCAATTAATAAAAAACTTGCCAAATATGCAGGGGGACTGGTTAAGGACGCGAACATAAGCGTTTTAGATTTAAATGATTATGTTATGCCCATTTACAGTGAAGACATTCAAAATCAATACGGTATTCCTGAATTGGCTCATGAATTTAAGGATAGTTTAAGGGAGTCAGATGGGATTATTATTTCTTTTGCAGAATACAATGGCTCTTACACCGCGGCATTTAAAAATATATTTGATTGGATTTCAGTAATAGACAGAGATGTTTGGTGTTCAAAGCCAATGTTGCTTCTTTCTACATCTCCTGGACCTAGAGGAGCTGCTGATGTTTTAGAAAGTGCATACAAAAGAATTAATCATGAAAATAATAATATTGTTTTGGCATTTAGTGTTCCTTCATTTGGTAAAAATTTTGATGAAAAGTATGGTATTCTTGATAAAGAACTCTTAAATTCTATTCAAGATAAAATCAATGTATTTTCAGAGGCATTGTAAACGAGGATTTTTTAAAAAATTAATCTCTGTAGTCTTTTTGTGAGAATCCCAGTTTTATTAAAAGAGAGGTGCATTTGTTAAGTTCTTCTTGTTTACACATAATATAATCATTTGTATAGGTTGAGGTCATTGTAATATCCAATCCATTTAGAGCTGTTTGGGATGAAATGGCGGCTAAAAACCAACGCAATAAAATGGGTTGCTACACCGAATGTTAATTAATTTCAAGTCCTCAGCATTTCGTTCATAATCACCAAGATTTTTTAAGTTTTTAATGTCTGTAACCACTGTTATTTCATCACCATCTTGAGTAATAATCAGGTGTTTTTTTACATTTTTAATTTCTGTAACTTTGGTGTAAGCATAGGTGCCCTCATCAATTGTAAACCAGCTGTAATTAATTACCTCTTGCAGTTTTTTATCTATTTGAAAATTCATGCTTTTAAAAGTATAAATTAAAATATTAGTAAAGCTTAATAAATGGTGAAGAATTGATAACTATATTTAAACTTAATATATTTTAAATAGATTGAAATGACAGACTTAGATATTGCAAAAACCACAGAGTTAAAACATATTAAGACAATAGCTAAAAAGCTTGATTTAAATGAAAATGAAATAGAAATGTATGGCCACAATAAGGCAAAGCTTCCATTGTCAATAATAGACAATGATAAAGCAAAAAAAAGCAATCTTATTTTGGTTACAGCCATTTCTCCTACACCAGCAGGAGAGGGTAAAACGACTATGTCAATTGGTCTTTCGGAAGGCTTAAACCAAATAGGGAAGAAAACAACGGTTGTTTTGAGAGAACCATCTTTAGGCCCTGTTTTCGGAATAAAAGGTGGTGCAACAGGAGGTGGATATTCTCAAGTTCTACCTATGGAAGATATCAATTTGCACTTCACAGGAGATTTCTCCGCTATTGAAAAAGCACATAATTTATTATCGGCAATTGTAGATAATAATATTCAGTCAAAAAAAAATTCATTAGGAATTGACTCTAGAACTGTATCATGGAAAAGAGTCATGGACATTAATGATCGTTCGCTCAGAAATATTGTTGTTGGTCTTGGCGGGCCGACATCTGGGGTTCCTAGAGAAACGGGTTTTGACATAACAGCTGCATCTGAAATAATGGCCATTTTATGCTTATCAAATGATTTGGCTGATTTAAAAACTAGATTGGGAAATATTTTTATAGGTTATACATTTAAAAAAGAACCGATTTATTGCAGAGATTTGAAAGTGGAAGGCGCAATGGCCGCGCTTCTTAAGGATGCTGTTAAGCCAAATCTTGTTCAAACAATAGAAGGAAACCCAGCAATAATTCATGGAGGACCATTTGCAAACATTGCCCAAGGAACAAATTCTGTTTTGGCAACCAAAATGGGGATGACTCTATCAGACTACACTGTTACTGAAGCTGGTTTTGGTGCTGATTTGGGAGCAGAAAAGTTTTTGGATATTAAATGTCAAAGTGCAGGTTTAAGACCTAAAGCAGTGGTTGTAACCACAACGATAAGAGCTCTTAAATATCATGGTGGAGCTGATTTAAAATCATTAACCACAGAAAACGTTGACGCATTAAAAAAGGGTATTCCCAATTTGGAAAAACACCTTGAAAATATCAAACAATTTAATTTGGTTCCAATCATTTCTATTAATAGATTTCTTTCTGATTCAGATGAGGAAATTGAAACGATCATTCAATTTGCTAAAGAAAATGACATTCGAGTTTCTTTGGCTGAAGTATGGGCAAAGGGAGGAAAAGGTTCAGTTGATCTAGCTAGGCAAGTTGTTGAAGTTGTTGAATCAGGAGTATCTAATTTCAAACCTCTATATGATTGGAAATCACCTGTAGAAGACAAAATAAAGACCATTACAAGTAAAATTTATGGTGCAAGCCAAGTTGAATATTCTTCAAAGGCGAAGAAAAACTTAAAGACAATATCAGATTTGGGCTTAAATCATTTGCCGATTTGTGTTGCTAAAACTCAAAAGTCACTCTCAGATGATCCGAAATTGATTGGCAGACCAGAGAACTTTACGATAAGAATTAGAGAAATAGAAATAGCAGCGGGAGCTGGGTTTTTAATTCCAATTACTGGAGATATGATGCGAATGCCCGGTCTTCCAGCTCATCCGGCATCAGAGAAGATAAATATTGACAACAATGGCGTTATTTCAGGATTGTTTTAACAATCATTGATTTTAAAGATATGGCAACAAAAAACTATGAAGGGCTAAAGTTTATTGACGGAGATACTGATAAAATTGTTGATTCACTAACAGAAGAGCAAGCCTTAAAGATTAAAATTAATGATACATCTTTTACAATCTCTATGAGAACACCGGGAGAGGATGTTAATTTAGTTCGTGGTTTGCTGCATTCAGAAGGGATCATTAATGACCGTGAATTTATTCCTGATTTTTATTTTGAAAAACAAGAAAAAATTCAAGCTCAAA
>MDTD01194066.1_pt1 | contig 14048 bp, 13 predicted proteins | sample 811221 | NCBI WGS metagenome assembly MDTD01 (sample SAMN05326646, study PRJNA326480) | marine metagenome | isolation source: seawater | place: Pacific Ocean: South West | collected 2011
AACTTTTTTATTAAAACCATAACCAGATCTATCACAATTTCCTGCATTTTTGATCATACGTGAATCATAATTTTCTCTCAAAACAATATACGTATTTGTGAAAGCATCAAAAACGAACAATATGAAAATAAAAAAAATTAAATAATTAAATTTTTTTATATTTTTTGGTTTCATTTCGTTGTTGTTTGTACTTATTAATATAGTAAATATTTATTATTGAATATAATAAATTTTTTTTATTAAAATAAAAAAATATTTATCTATATTTACTTTAAGATTATACTAATAAAATATTATAAGTCTGAATTTAAATGAAAATTTCAATAATCACTGTATGCCTCAACAGCGAAGATACAATTCTTGACACATTAAATTCTGTAATTAGTCAAAAATATAAAAATATTGAACATATTATTGTCGATGGAGGTTCAACAGATAGAACAGCTTTTTTTTTAAAGAAATATAAATTTAGAAAAAAAAAAATAATATTTAAAAAAAAGTGCTCTCTTTATAATTCTATTAATTTAGGTATTAAAAATGCAACTGGGGATGTAATTTCTATTTTGCATTCTGATGATATTTATAATTCTCCAGATACAATCAAGAAAGTGGTAAGTAGAATAAAAAAATCAAATAAGAATATTTTTTTTGGTGATGTTGTCTATTATAAAAAAAATTTTTCTAATGTAATAAGATACTATAGCGCATTAAATTTTAAAAGAAATCTTATGACATATGGCTTTATGCCCCCTCATACTGGGTCATTTTATAAAAAAAATATTTTCAATATTTATGGATATTATAAAAATTTTCAAATCGCTGGTGATTTTGAACATTTATTAAGATTGATTTATAAAAAAAAAATAAATTTTGAGATATTAAATCTTATAACAACAAGAATGAAATCGGGCGGGCTTTCAAGTAAAAATTTATCCTCATACATAACTATTAATAAAGAATTAATAAAGTCATTCAATATAAATGAAATTAAATCTAATAGATTTTTGATATTTTTAAGAATACCCTCAAAATTACTTCAATTTTTTAATTTCGATAAGTTAAAGGTAAACTCTTCTTTTAAATTGAAAAAGTCAAATTTTTACAAAACTTATAAAGAAACAAAAATTAAATTAATAAGAGACATAAAAAAATTAAATTTTAATAGAAATTTTATACTTTCAGCACTAAATTTAGCTTTTCTTGGCTCATATTCAAAAAATCAAATTAAATTACATAAAAATATGATTAATTGGCCAGATGGGATTTTTTCAAAAATTTATGGTAAACAAATAAAAAAGTTACCTGGTAGAGATATTTTAAAAAATATTCAAATACCAAAAAAGATAAAACGTATTATCGTTATTGGTAATTTAAGCAATACAGGTAAAGAATTCTTAATTAAAAACTACAAAAAGAAAATTATTAATTATAAACTTCCATTTGGATCGATTGAAAAAATAAAAAAAAAATCTAATTTCATATTCTCATCATCTGACTTAATTTTCATAACACTACCAACACCAAAACAAGAACAAATTGCCCATCACTTGTCTAACATAAATAATAATTATAAAATAATTTGTATTGGGGGTTCAATTGGTATCGTATCAGGTGACGAAAAAGAGGTACCGAAAAAATTAATTAATTTTGAATTTTTTTGGAGGTTAAGATATGAGACGCGAAGAAGGGTTTTAAGATTAATTACCACCTTTTTCCAATATATTTATGATGTCTTGATAATAAAAAAAGTAAACGATATAAAAATTAAATATATTTGATAAAATTTAAAATTTAACTTTTTTAATAGTTTTATTTTTTACCTCATATACCAAATCAAATTCCTCCATTAATTGGAGATTATGACTAATAAAAATAAGTATTTTTTCTTTTTTTAACTTAATTAAATTTGAAATAATTCTCTTTTCAAGATTTTCATCTAATGCATTCGTGGACTCATCGAATATCAAAATATCTTTATTCTGATATAAAGCTCTTGCAATTCCAATTCTTTGCAATTGACCACCAGAGACATTTTTTCCAAAATCACTCATTTTTTTTGAATTTTCATTAAATTCTTTATCTAAATTTTCAAGCTCTAGAATTTTTATAGTTTTATTGTACAAATCATAATCAATGTCTTTTTCATCAATACCAAAACAAATATTTTTAATTAAAGTATCATTAATTACAGATGTTTTTTGAGAGGTATATGAAATGTTATTTTGTAACTTTCTTTTCAAGTAGTTATTTTCAATCTTTATACCATTAATTTCAACGTATCCAGTCTTAGGTTGAACTAAACAAGTTAAAATATCTAATAGTGTTGTTTTTCCACTACCACTTTCACCAAATATTCCTATGGAACTATTTTTTTTAATTTCTAAATTAACATTTTCAAGAACTAGTTCTTTTTTATCTTGATACTGAAACGAAATATCTTTTAATTTTACTAAATCTGCTGTTTCAAATTTTTTATTATGATACTCTATCTCTTTTTGAATTTCTATTTCATTTACTAACTCAACAAATATAGGGTTATAATATTTAACATTATAATGAAAATATAAAATTTTATGAATTGATGGTATAGCTCTATAACTTACGGCTGCAAAAAAAGTGCAGACTGTTATTATTTTTAATGGACTAGAATTTAAATTTAAAAGATAGTAAATAATAAAAATTAAACCAGATATACCTACTGTTTCTAAAATTAATTGAGGAGATCTTTGCATTGCAGATCTCATTGCATCCAAATAAGCAATTTTAGACAATGATTTTTGAAAATTTTTAAAATACATTCCCGTTTTTCCTATTAACAAAATTTCTCTAAAATTGTTAATGATTGTATTAAAATTATTAAATTTTACTGACAACTTTTCTTGCCTTTTAAGACCAAGACTTTTTATAAATTTATTTATTAATTTTCCAGAAATTGCTCCAAATAGAAATAAGGCTATTAAAATTAAAAATGTGTTTAGTTGATTAAAGAATATTATAAGTAATACTAGAACAAAAATAAGAACAAGTTCTGAAATTATAGTTAATACCGAAGCGAACATTCCATTAGTTAAATCATTTATTTTTTGATTAATTATTGAGTTAATTTCAGATGATTTTTTTTGTGAATGATAAAGATAGTTTTTATGGAGATATTTATTCATTAATTCATTAGATAATTTAGCATTTATTTTTCCAGTAAATAAAAATTTATAATATTCAGTGAATATTAAAATTATATTTTTTATTATATAAAGAAAAATTAATGATAAAGAAAAAAAGAAAAGAGCTTCATCGCGATCCATTTTAAAAATGAAATTTGGAATAAATTTTGCAAAAGACGAATCTCCTAAAATTAATAAAAAATTGGTGTCTAGAACTAAGGCTATCAAGGGCATCACTAAACTTATACCTAGAGCTTCTATTAACGAGGATGATATGAAAATTAATAACAATAAATAAACTGAGTATGGTTGATATTTTCTTATAAAATTAAAAACTTTAATATATGTTTTCATATGAAAAATTTTAATATAAGAGATGTTTTATTAAAACAATACTTAAAATTGAAATTTTTATTCTCAAAAATGTTAAAAGAACTCTAATAGTGGGAATAAATTGAAAAAAGAAAAAATTTTTTTTTGGGCAGCAGATTTTAAAACAAACTCAGGTGAAGGCCGATTAGGTAGACTTTTTATAAACTATTTTGCAAGAAAAATTGAAAATAGAGTTATTAAAATTCCTAAGCCTAAAAATAAACTTATAAATTATAAATATATAATACCATTTATAGGTTTATTGATTTGCTGGATATATTTTTTTAGAAATAAAAAAATTATATATTTAAACTACCTTCCTTACTGGAATTTTTTAATTTTTATTTTATTACCCCCAAAAACTATTCTTGGTCCAATTACAGGTGGGTCTCATTATAATAAAAAGACCAAAGACTATTTAATTAGAAAATATATTTTTCCAGTATTTTATTATTTTTCAAATCAAATTTGCAAAATAAGATACGAGAAATTTGTGTTTTCTACAGATTTGCTGAAAACAAAATTACCAAAAAAAATTGTAAAAAAAAGTAAATTTAATTTTGTTTTTAAAGCAATAAGAAAAGAAACCAAAACAAAAAAAAGAAAAAAAAAAATCGATTTTTTATTTTATTATAGAAAACATAAAAATAAAAAAACTTTTTTTCCATTTGATTTGCTAAAAAAATTAATAAGGCAAAATTATAAAATATTTATTGTTGGGGATAACTTAAAATTTAGAGGAATTAAAAACCTGGGCTATATCTCGTATGGGAGTATCAATAAATTTTTAAACAAAACAAGATACACAGTGATTTCAAATGAGAATATATTTAGTTTTTTTACTATTGACGCAATAAATAATAATGTAAAAATTTTGATTGATGAAAAAAATTATAATCAATTAAAACATTACAAAAAAAATTTTGTAAAATTCAACTTTAATAAAAATGATTTAAAAAAAATAAAATTGTAAAAATGTCAATTATTCTTGGAATAAACTGTTTACATGCTGATAGTTCGGCATGTCTTATTAAAGATGGTAAATTAGAATTTGCAATCGAGGAAGAACGTTTAAATAGAATCAAACATACATCTGATCTACCCATATTATCTATTAAAGAATGTTTAAAAAAAACAAATACAAATGAAAATGAGATAACTCATATCGCATTTAATACAAATCCTAAAAGCAATTTTTTTAAAAAATTAAAGTTTCTACTTCAAAAATTTGATTTCAAAAATAATTTTATAAAACGATATAAAGATAAAAAACTTTTAAATAAAATTTTTCAACATAAATTTAATTTTAATGATAAAGTAAAATTTATTTTTGTAGAACATCACTTAGCACACATATCATCAGCATTTTTTGCATCAAATTTTGATAATGCTATAGGTTTATCAATTGATGGATCTGGCGATTTCACTTCTTTAATGATTGCTGAATGTAATAATAAAGAAATAAAGGTTAAAAAAAAAATTTATTTTCCAGACTCTTTAGGAATCTTCTATCATGCTATGACTCAATTTATTGGTTTTAAAAATTTTGGAGATGAATACAAGATGATGGGATTGGCCTCATATGGAGATCCAATATATTTTGATAAATTAATAAACAATCTTTTTTTAAATAGTAAAAATATTTTTAAACTTAATTTAGATTTTTTTAATCATGATAATGTAAACTTTAATTATTCACACGTTGATATTGAACGTATGCCCAATATTTATAGTAATAAATTAAATAATTTATTCGAACCTGATATTTCTGCCAACAAACCTGAAATATTTAGGAAAAATTTTTCTGCGTCTGTTCAAAAAGTTTATGAATTTTATTTTGATAAGATATTAAACGAGATAAATTTAAATAAATTTTCAAAAAATTTAGTATTTGCTGGAGGTTGTGCTTTAAACTCCTCTGCTAATAATATGCTTTTATCAAAAAAATTTACAAAAAATTTTTTTATACCTGTTGCACCAGGAGATAATGGAGGATGTTTAGGAGCTGCTTTTTATGTATGTAAAAAAAAAATTATTGATAATAATTTTGATAATCCTTTTTTAGGCACTGCATATGATGATGTTGAGATTGAAAATATAATTAAGAGAAAATATTTAGAAAAAATAAATTATAGAAAGTTTAAAAATGAGAATGAGAAATATGATTTTGCCTCAAATATTATCATTAATAAAGGTGTAATTGGATGGTTTCAAGATAGAATGGAGTTTGGACCAAGAGCTTTGGGAAACAGATCAATTTTAGCAGACCCTAGAAATAAAAATATAAAAAATTTAATTAATCTTAAAATAAAAAGAAGAGAAAGTTTTAGACCTTTTGCTCCTTCTGTATTGTCTGATTTTCAACAAGATTGGTTTAAAGAAATTTATTCAAACCAATATATGTCATCTGTAATGAGAGCTAGAAATGAAAAAAAAAAATTTAATACCTGGAGTAGTTCATATCGATGGTACCTCTAGAGTTCAAACTGTTTTAAAAAAAAATAATAAAAATTTTTACAATTTAATTTACAATTTCTTCTTAAAAACAGGAGTTCCACTTTTATTAAATACATCATTCAATGAAAATGAGCCTATAGTAAGGTCTCCCGAGGAAGCAATAGAATGTCTGCTAAGAACAAATATGGATGGTTTATTTATTAATTCTTTTTTTATAAAGAAAGTTTAACTTATATATTTTTTTAAAGTAATAAATATTATTAATCAAACACTAATTACCTTAAGTGTTTTATCTATAGTCTTCATCCAACTAAATTTTGCATAATGAAGTTTACTTTTAGATAGTAAATTATTTTTTAATTCTTGATTTTTTAAAACTTTTTTAATTGACTCTTTTATATCAACTATATTATCTGGATCAAAATATAATGCACTATCTTTATTTATTTCTTGTAATGCAGATTTATTGGATATTACTACTGGACAATTTTGAGACATAGCTTCTAGAGATGTTAAACCAAATACTTCACTGTAAGATGTAAATAAGAAAAGCTCAGCATGTTTATATAAGTTAGGTAGATTATCATTATCAATATTTTTTAATATTATGATTTTGTTTTTTTCAAAGTTTGATTGAATATAATTATTTATAGATTTAAAGTATTTTTTATCTATGATTTGTAAAACCAAAGCAAATTTACCCTCAAAACCATCCTGATTTAATAAAACTTTAAAAGCTTTTAATAAGTTTATTATATTATGATATTTGACACACGAAAGAACTGTTAATATATACTTTTCACGATAATTAAAATTTTTTAAAAAAACATTTGATTTACTATTTGTTAAAAATTTTTCATCAATACCTAAATAAATAACCTCAACTTTATCTTTTTCAATTTTTAAAATATTTGATAATTCTTCTTTAGCATAATGAGAGTCAACTATTATTTTGTCACAAAAAAGAATGGATAACTCCATAAGCTTCTTTGTTATTAAATTTCTAATAAAGTTACCCGGCATTAAATCAAAGTAGACCCATGGTAAATTCGAATGTACTGCCAAAACTACTTTTATTTTAGATATACTTAATATTAATGGACAAAAATTCATTGGTGAATAGAGTTTATTTATTCTTAAATAAAATAATTCAAATGGTAAAATAAATTGCATCCAAATTAAGCGAAATAAAATATTTGAAAAAATATTAGACTTTACGTTATATTCTATTTTCTGATTTTTTTTAAACTTGACTTGACGAAAATATTCTTTTGTTAAAAAAATTACTACTTTAGTATCTAAATTTGAATTTTCTAATTGATTACAAAAATTTAAATTATATGTTTTTGTACCACTTCCAAAATTTGAGCCTACAAAATCAATTGCTATGGTCATTTTTATTTTTTTTAAAATAACTTTGGTACCATTTATAAACACTAGGAACCATTTTTTTGAATTTTCTTTTTGGTTTCCATCCAAAATATTTGAATAATTTTTCATAATCCATATGCTGAACAGAAAGCTCACCCGCAGTCTTATTATCTTTTATTGAGTTTAAAATAATTCTTAATTCTTTGTCTTTTTTTTTATATTTATATATTGTTATAAGTATATCTTTGGTTTTTTGGGGGCTATTAGTTCCTGCATTAAATATTTCTCCCCTATATTTGTTAGGATTCAAATAAAGTTTCTCAGATAGAAGTTTATATACGTCAATTATATCCTCTATATGCACATAATCTCTTATACTTTCGCCATCTCCCCTCATAACGAATTTTGTTTTTAATATACATGATCTAATCAAATCTGGAATTAATGCCGTGAAATTTAATTGTCCTGGACCATAGATATTGGCAAATCGTGTAATTATCACAGGCATCTTAAATAATGTTGATGCATATGATCTAGCTATCATGTCGGCACATGCTTTAGATGTGTCGTAAGGAAATATAGGCTTGAGTGAATAATTTTCTTTATAAGGCATTTTTTTGATACCATATTCACCATATGCTTTATCTGAGGAAGCAACAATTACTGATTTTACCTGATTTAGATTTTGATTTACAGAGTCTAGTAAAGTATAAGTACCTCTAACGTTACTTTCCCAAGTTTTAAAAGGATTTTTTTTTGCTGAACCAACTTCTACTTGTGCCGCCAAATGAAAACAAATTTCAATATTATATTTTTTTAGTATTTTTTTTAATAAAAATCTATTTTTAATGTCTCCTCTAATTATTTTAACTTTTTTGTGAATATTTTCGTAAAACAATAATGAGTATTCTTTCTTTTTTTTTTGAGACAAACCAACAACTTTAGCTCCATTCATAGATAGATTTTTTGCTAAATTTGAGCCAACAAAACCACATATACCAGTTATCAACACATTTTTGTTTTTCCAAAATTGATTTTTTTTCATTAGATAAATTTAATAATTTGTTGTCTAGCTTTTTCAAGTTCAGAAATTGTATTTACCGTAATATGTTTACCTTTATGTTTAAAAGTTTTCATTTTTTTTTGTTTAGCTAAAATAGAGAGAAAATCTTTAAATTTTTTATGGTATTTCATATATTTTAGATATCTATTTGCAAATATAAAATATCCAATGTTAAACCAGATTCCTAACTCTGGTTTTTCTTTAAAACTTTTAACCTCATTGTTTCTTGCAATATCAATAACACCAAAATTAGATTTTAGTTGATAGCTTGACATTATAAATTTATTTTTATTTTTTAGGTAGAATTTAATTAATTTATTTAAATTAATATCAACGAGAGTATCTCCATAACATAAAATAATATCTTTACTGGTATTTTTTGTTATTTTTTTAATTCTATTAATTATTTCTGACTTGAGACCTGTATTAAAAATTTCAATATTATTATTTTTGTATTTTTTTTTAATAAAATTCTTAAATTGCAAATGCTTATAACCTGTTGCAATATATATATTGTTAATATTATATCTATGAAAATGATTTATAATATATTCAATAATTGACTTATTTTTAATTTTAATTAATGGCTTTGGTATTTTATTTGTTAAAGGTCTAAGTCTTTGGCCTTCGCCTCCACACAAAATTACGACAATAAAATTATTTTTAATTTTAGACATAAATTGATTTATTTTTTATTAGAATTTAACTTATTAATTAAAGAAAAAAAGAATTTACTCGAATTTTTAGAATTCATTAAACTTTTTTTTATTAATTTTAAATTATTATCTCCATGAATTTTAACTTTATTCTTGTTGTAAAAGTAATAATTTATTGCTTTAGATATATCTTTTGAATTTGGATTAACTATTATTGCATTTTTTTTGTTAGTTAAAAATTCAACAATCCCACAATTCTTCGATATAATTAAAGACATTTTTGAAGACATTGCCTCCATTGGGGCTACGCCCCATCCATCATATTTAGATGGAAAAAGAAGAATATCGTTTTGAGAATAAATTTGTATTAATTTTTTACGACTTTTAAAATTAACTAATTTAATAAAATTATATCTCTTAATTTTATTTAAAATATTTTGTTTTAATGGACCATTTCCTACAAAGGTACATTCAATATTTTTTAATATATTTTTCTCTAAAAAACTAAATGATTCTAAAATTAAATTTATACCTTTTCTGGAAATAAATTGCCCGATAAATAACAATCTTATTTTATTTTGTGGTTTAGTTTTTTTAAATTTTTTAACATCTATATTATAGGGAAACAAATAAGTATTAGAATTAAATTTTTTAAAAAAACTTAATGCTTGATTTCCTATTGCCAAAATACCATCTGAATTTTTTAATCTATTTTTATAAAAAAATTTAAATAAAAAAGATTTAAAATAAAAATTAAAATTTATGCGCTCCATCCAAAATAAATATTTTATATTTTTTTCAGTACAAATATTTATTAATTCACTTGCGTGCTTATGTCTGTAACCTCCTATTATAACAAAATCTGGATCATACTTTGTTAATCCTTTTTTTACATTGAAGTCGCCTTTTGTAATATAAATTTTTTTATTAGTTAAATTCTTGTAATCAGTATTTTTAGTATTTAGTTTCATTAAAACCACTTTAATCTCGAAAAAAAATTTGATGGATGATATAAAATCATCTAAATAATCAGAATATGCGTTAATAAAAAAAATTAATTTAATTTTTTTTTTTGCCATAAGTACAAGTTTTATATTGTTAATGAAATTTAGCTAAAATTCATTTTTAATTTTTTTTGTTAGGAGTAATTCTTTATAAAAAAATTTAGAAAAGTTCATGACAAATTGTTAAATAATATTAATTTATATAGCATAATTTAACATAATATAATCGTATAAATCAAAAGAAGGATTGATATAATTTATAAAAATCTTGGATATAAATATAACAAATATTAATTATGATACCTAATACAGATAAAAAACTTTCAACATATTTAGATGACCAAACATCTGTAGGTACAATTGATAACTCAGATAATATTGTAAAGTTTCTCTCAAAAAATTTAAATAATTTGGACGAACAACAACTTAAAAAGAATATATTTCTATCTTCAATGTCCACCTATTTGAAAAAAAATAATAGACTTCCTTTTCCAATTACAGAACAGATGAATCTGTTTTTTAAAAAAAATTATAAAGATATTGCTCTTGTTTTTGAATATTTTTCATTTAGATATAAATTTTACCTTGCTTCTGTGAACAAGATTGATCTTGATCATCCTCCATATTTATTAATAGAACCTGTTTCAGCTTGCAACTTAAGATGTGGGTTTTGTTTTCAAACAGATAAAACTTTTACTAAAAAACCATATATGGGGGTAATGAATTTTGACTTATTTAAAAAAGTTTGTGACGAGGCTGATAATATTGGGGTTGGTGCAATAACTATAGGTAGCAGAGGCGAACCATCTATGCACAAAGATATTGCAAAAATGATTTCTTACCTTGGTACTAAAAGAAATATTTATGAAAAAAAATTTATAACAAATGCTACATTTTTAAATGAAAAACTAATACATTCTCTCTTAAAAAACGACATCAACATAATTCAAATTTCGGCCGATCATTATTTAAAAAAAGATTATGAGGAACTAAGACTTAATAGTAATTTTGAAAAAATAGTTAAAAACGTTGATAATTTATTTCTTACGAGAGAAAAAAATTATCCTAATTCAAAAAGTGAGATTCGAGTTTCAGGAGTTGATGCAAGAAAGAATTTGGATAGAGAAAAATTTAAAGAATTTTGGATAAAAAGATCAGATCATGTTTCTGCAGGTATGCCTGTAGAGAGATGGAACACTTATGAAAATGATATACATCCAGAATTAAATAAACCATGTGAGCTATTATGGAACAGAATGTATGTTTGGTTTGATGGTAAAGCTAATCCTTGCGACTCTGATTATAAAAGCTATTTAAGCTATGGGAATGCAAATGATAATTCTATCAAAAAAATTTGGAAATCAAATAAAATTCAAGAAATAAGAAACAGTCATTTAAATAATAAAAGAAAAGAGATAGACCCATGCAACAAGTGCGGAGCGGATTTCGACAACTAAAATTAGGGATAATAGGAGATGGTGTTCACTCGTTACGTATCCAAAAGATATTAAAAAATTTTGGCTTAAAATACTTTTTATACAAACCAAACAAAAATAATATCAAATATGTAAGTTTTGAAGAAATTAAAAAATGTAAAATTATTTTTATAATTTCACCAAACAGTACTCACTTTGAATATATAAAAAAATTTTATAAAAAAAGTTATATTTTTTGTGAAAAACCCCCGGTAAATAAATTGAGTGAATTAAATAATTTAAAAAAATTAAATGCTAAAAAAATTTTTTTAATTTTAATTATAGGTACTCTTTATTAAGTGAAGTAATAAAGAAAAGAAATATTTATAACTTAGGAAATTTGCAATATGGAAATATTATTACAACCCACGGATTAGCAAAAAAAAAAGAATATCCAAAAATGTGGAGATCAAAAAGAAAATTAAGCCCAAAAGGTGTGTTTGAAACTGTCTCTATACATTGGATAGATTTCATAAATTTCAATTTTGAAATAAAAAAAATTGCTCAAATTTCCTTGAAAAATTTATCACATAAAGGAACAAGCTTTGATAATAGTTATATAGACTTAAAACTTAAAAATAATGCCAATATTAATATTTTTAATTCATATAATTCGCCATATTGTAACAAAGCTTTATTTGTCTTCTCAAATGGAATAATTGAAAAAGATGAAAAGTCTATAAAAATTTTTGGTCCACTAGAAAATTATAACAAAAAAAATTTTTTTATAAAACCAAAACTAATAAAAAAAATGACCTTAAATGAGGATAAAGATTATAATAATTCGTTAAAAAAAAGTGTTTATGAATTTTTGCTTACTGCATATAAAAATAAAAAAATATCAAAAAAAAATTATAAGATTTCTTTAGAAAGTAATTTATTACTATTTTAGGCGAAGAATATTTTAAATTAGTATTTTTATTATTTGAAATTACTTTAATAATTTTAATTGTTTTTATAAAATTTTAATATTGGATATATTATTTTAATAATGAAATTTATAAAAAAACCATAATGATTTATCGTTTTATTTAGAAAAAATCCTTTAAAAATTTTATTAGTTTTAAAATATTTAAATTTTTTACCAAATGTAAGAATATAATTGCCATAAGGATAACACCTTTTTGTAAAATTTAATTTTGTATATTTTTTTTTTAATAATAAATACAATTCTTTTTTATTTTTTGGTTCTAATAAAACACCTGAACATGAAAATGGGTGTTTTCTCAATGTAATGGATGGAATATTATTATATGCAGCATGAATTGCCATACTAGATCCATACGAAATTACAAAGTCTACTTTTTTAATCATATCAAAACTGTTAATTCTAGACTCTGATCTAATAATAAACACATTTTTTCTTTTCAAATATTTTTCCCAATGGCTATTTTCTTCGCTAAAGTTTGAATTGGAAGGGTGTACTCTTATATATAAAACATAATTTGGTAATTTATTAATAATTTCTACCACAGACTTAATAGCGCTAAACTGATCTTTAAAGTCTTTACTCTTGGCAAATTTTAAATAGTCCTTACTAATTGAATCGAATTCATAATTAGACGATGTAAAAAAAACAACTTTTTTTTTTTTTAAAGTTGGAAAAAATTTTTTATTTTGAAGTTTAGAAAAAGTTTTTGTTCTTCCACCAGTTGTGTTTATAATATCCTTATTTGTATACGGTAAATTAAAATATTTTTTTGCATAATAATCTCTTGTTTTTTTTTTTGTTTTATTCCAATATTCATAAATAGACTTACATCTTTGATCAAGATTATGAACATCGTCATAAAACAGTTCATACTTATTCTCAGAACTTCCGACTTCATGTCTGATAACTTTTATATTAAATCTTTTTGCAGCCTCTATAATTGGTCTGCTGATTGAAAAACGATTGTTAAATGTAACAATAAAATCTGGTTTAACCATTTTAATTGCTTCAATCGTTCTTAAATAAACAAACGCAGAGGAAGTAAGAGCGTTTTTAATAATTTTTTTTTTAAATCGATAATTATAAGATTTATAATAGGATAATAATGATGACTCTACAGAAACTCCAAGGTTTACATCTTTAAAACAGTAATTCTTTAATTTATTTTTTGTATTATATTTTTGAGCCCAACTTAAAACTTGATCAACAGATTTTTGTTTAAGTTCTATTTTATCAAGAGTATTTATTTTATTACTTTTTAAAATTTTTTTTACTGTATTAATTTTATAATCATAATCAAAACCTAGAATTTTTTTATAAAATCCTAGGTTCCAATCTGTCCATGGTAAATCATAACCAGACCAAAAAAAAAATACTTGATTTTTTTTTTTTAAATTTAAAGCTATTTCACACGAAGTTTCAATTAATGGTGAATCTGGAAAAGTCTCTATGTGTAAAACTTTTTTATTTTTTATATCTTTCATTTATTAAATTATATTTTTTCATTCTGGTTTTCATTAAAATTTTAAATAGATATATTTTTATTTTTAATCAAAAG